>OERL01000148.1_pt1 | contig 16261 bp, 13 predicted proteins | sample 1539981 | NCBI WGS metagenome assembly OERL01 (sample SAMEA3891867, study PRJEB23780) | metagenome | biome: terrestrial biome; feature: animal house; material: Caecal content | place: Italy | collected 2015-05-05
CGCCCGGAGCGACCTTCCGCATTTGGGTCCAGGGGGACATCCCCTGGTCGTTTAGGGGAGGGTAGGGTGTCCAGAGGGCAGTCGCGCCGAGCGCATCCAGTGGATGAAGCAGCGAAGGCGCGGCTGGCGCAGCGCTCCGGTTTTTGCAAGGGCATTTATGCCCGCAGCAAAAAGCGGCGAAGCGCAAGAGGAGCTGACGCGAAGCGCCTGAAAGGAGCAAACAAAAACCGCCCCCGTCCGTATTTTGCGGATGAAGGAGCGGTTTTGCCATGTGCGGGCTTTTGGGCCGGGGCTCAGAAGTTGCGGCCGTTCCAGCCCCAGTCGCTGACGGGGTGGTAGGTGACGTAGACGGCTTTGGGCGGGAGGCCGAGGTGCTGGGACAGGATGCCGCAGACAAGGCCGGTCATCCGGTTGTAGTCGGCGGAGGAGGCCGAGCCGTACAGGCTGACGGCCACGTAGGCGCCTTGTTCCAGCTTCTGGCCGCCCAGCCAGAGCTCACAGTTGTCCTGGATCGAGACCATCAGATAAGTTTCGGTCTTGTGCAGGGCGGTGATGGCCTGGCCGAAGGCGGCCTTGAGGGCTTCGCGCTGTTCGGGGGCGGCGGGGACGGTGGTGCGCAGGTCGATAAAGGGCATGGGGTGATTCCTCCTTTCTTGGGGGTCAGGTGTGGGCGGTTAGGGCGTTCAGGGCAGCCAGCACGTCGGTGGCGTTGGTGTCCGGCTTGACTTTGGGCATGGCTTTGCGGATGATCCCTTCGGGGTCGATCAGGTAGGTGGAGCGGACGGTGCCCATGCTGACCTTGCCGTACTGTTTTTTCTCTTTCCACACGTCGTACAGTTCCAGCACCGTGTGGTCCGGGTCGGACAAAAGCAGGAAGGGCAGCTCGTACTTGGCCGTAAATTTCTGGTGAGAGGCGGCGCTGTCCTTGCTGATGCCGATGACGGCGGCGTTTTTGGCCTGGAAGGCGCCGTAGGCATTGGCAAAGGCGCAGGCCTGGCGGGTGCAGCCGGGGGTGTTGTCCCGGGGGTAGAAGTAGAGGACCACCCACTGGCCGCGGAAATCGGCCAGGCTGTGGGGCGTGCCGGCGGCGTCGGGCAGGGTGAAATCAGGGGCGGGGGTGTTCTCGTTGAGCATAGGGGTTCCTCCTTTGAAAATGGCGTCCTGCGGCACTTTCAGGATACCACATTTCAGGATGGGATACAAGGGGGTTGACGCGGCCGGTCCGCCGCGCTATACTGTCCCGGGCAGGCGTGCCCCGGGCAGGTCCGGCGCGCGCCGCAACAAGGTGCAAGGTAAGAGGAACAAGGAATCTGAAAGGAGAAATCATACTCTATGGCGTCTGGGGAAAAGAACCTGACCGAGGGGCCGCTGGGGCGGCAGATCCTGGTGTTCAGCCTGCCGCTGGTGCTGTCCAACCTGCTGCAGGCGGTCTTTAACATGACGGATATTGCGGTGGTGGGGCGCTTCGCCGGGTCCCAGGCTTTGGGCTCGGTGGGGTCCACCACCATCTTTATCACCCTGATGACCGGCTTTCTGATCGGGCTGGGCGGCGGCGTCAATGTGCTGGTGGCCCGCTTTTACGGGGCCGAGCACCCCAAAGACGTGGAGCGGTCCGTCCACTCGGCCCTGCTGGTCTGCCTGGCGGCAGGGGTGCTGCTGCTGGCGGTGGGGGTGGCCTTTTCGCCGGCGCTGATGCGGCTGCTGGGCACCAAGCCCGACCTGATCGACGGGGCGATCCTGTATCTGCGCATTTACTTTTTGGGGATGCCCGCCATGGCCATCTACAATTTTGGCAACGGTGTGTTCAGCGCGGTGGGCAACACCCGCAAGCCCCTGGTCTATCTGACCATTGCCGGGGTGCTGAACGTGCTTTTGGATATGTTCTTTGTCATCGTGTGCAAGATGAGCGTGGCCGGCGCGGCCCTGGCCACCATCCTGACCCAGTATCTCTCGGCCTTTTTGATCTTGCGGGCCCTGGCCCGCACCGACGGCTGCTATGGCCTGCGGCGGGAAAAACTGCAGCTGGACCCCGCTATGACCCGCAGCATCCTGGAACTGGGGGTGCCCGCCGGCTGCCAGAACGCGATTTTCGCCCTGGCCAACCTGTTCATCCAGGCCAGCATCAACACCTTTGACACGGTGGTGGTCAGCGGCAACGCCGCCGCCGCCAACGCCGACCCCCTGGTCTACGACGTGATGGCCGCCTTCTACACCGCCTGCGCCAGCTTTATGAGCCAGAACTACGGCGCCGGCAAGCCGGAGCGGGTCAAGCGCAGCTATTTTATCTCGCTGGGGTATTCCTTTGGGATCGGGGCGGTGCTGGGGCTGTCGCTGGTGCTGTTCGGGCAGACCTTCCTGTCCCTGTTCACCACCGAGCCGGCCGTGGCCGAGGCGGGGATGCAGCGGCTGGTGATCATGGGGCTGTCCTATCCCATCTCGGCCTTTATGGACTGCACCATCGCGGCCTCCCGCGGGCTGGGCCGGACCATCGTGCCCACCTTCATCGTCATCATAGGGTCCTGTGTGTTCCGGGTGATCTGGGTGTACACGGTGTTCGCCTTCTTTGGGACGCTGCTCTCCCTCTACCTGCTCTTTGTCTGCTCCTGGACCATCACGGCCATTGCCGAGGGGATCTACTTCGTCCGGGTGTACAGAGAAGAAATGAAGATCTACAAAAAGGCATAAATACGACCATTTCAACAAAATGGACGCCCGCTAAGGGCGCCCTTTTTGTTTTATGCTTGACAGTTGGGGCTGGACGATTTATGATAGTAAAGTAAACCAAGAGGGAGGGACGTTATGGAAAAGAATCTGACCAGCGGCAGCGTGCTGAAAAACATCGCCGGTTTTTCGCTGCCCTATCTGCTGTCCTACTTTTTGCAGACCCTGTATGGGATGGCCGACCTGTTCATCATCGGGCAGTTCAGCGGGACGGCGGACATCACCGCCGTGTCCATCGGCAGCCAGGTGATGCACATGCTCACCGTGATGATCGTAGGGCTGGCCATGGGGGCCACCATCGCCATCGGCCGGGCGGTGGGCGGCCGGGAACAGGAGCGGGCCGCCCTGGCGGTGGGCAACAGCGTCACCCTGTTCATGGGGGTGTCGGTGGTGCTGACGGCGGTGCTGCTGGCGCTGGTGCGGCCCATCGCGGCGGTCATGTCCACCCCCGCCGAGGCGGTGGAGGGGACGGTGCAGTACCTGACCATCTGCTTTGTGGGCATCCCCTGTATCACTGCGTACAACATCATCAGCTCCATCTTCCGGGGGCTGGGGGATTCCAAAAGCCCCATGTGCTTTGTGGCGGTGGCCTGCGCGGCCAACATCGGGTTGGACTATCTCTTCATCGGGGGGATGGGGCTGGGCCCCGCCGGCGCGGCTCTGGGGACCACGCTGTCCCAGACCCTGAGCGTGGTGGTGGCGCTGGCCGTCATCACCCGCCAAAAGACCGGCCTGCCGCTGGGGCGGGCCAGCTTCCGCCCCCGGCGGGACATTTTGGCCCCTATCTTAAAGGTAGGGGTGCCGGTGGCTTTGCAGGATGGGTTCATCCAGGTGTCCTTCATCCTCATCACCATCATCGCCAACCACCGGGGCCTGAACGACGCCGCGGCGGTGGGCATCGTGGAAAAGGTCATCAGCTTCGTGTTCCTGGTGCCGTCCTCCATGCTGTCCACCGTGTCGGCCCTGGCCGCCCAGAACGCCGGCGCCGGCAAGGACCGGCGGGCCGTTCAGACCCTGCGCTATGCCGTGACCCTCTGCCTGGGCTTCGGGCTGGCGGTGGGGGTGGCGGTCCAGTTCCTGGCAGGGAACATCGTGGCCCTGTTCGACCCCACCCCCGCCGTGGTGGAGGCCGGCAGCCAGTACATCCGGGGCTATATCTGGGACTGCATGTTTGCGGGGGTCCACTTCAGCTTCAGCGGGTACTTCTGCGCTTACGGCCGGTCGGGGCTGTCCTTTTTGCACAACGCTTTGTCCATCGTGCTGGTGCGCATCCCGGGGGCGTACCTGATGTCCCAATGGTTCCCGGAGACGCTGCTGCCCATGGGCAGCGCGGCTGCGGCGGGGTCCTGCCTGTCGGTGGTGGTGTGCGTGGCGGCCTTTGCCTGGCTGCGGCGGCAGGAGAGCCGGCCCGGCGCTGCGGCGTAGGTTTTCACACAATTCTCATAAACCAACCGTTGACGTAGGGAAAAAGTTGTGTTACACTGTAGGTGGTTTGATAGGTAAGGCTCCTACAGGGATATGGGCTGCTGCCGCAAAATGGTGGAGACACCATGCGCAGGTCTGAACAGGATGCGTCGTATACAAGGCGCGTCATAATGCAGCTACACCGCCCTGTAAAGCTAAAGCTCAGGCGAACGATCTTCTTGAATTTCCTCCGCCCGCTTGTCCTATCGGACAGGCGGGATTTTTTTGTCCCGGGGCCGTCGGGCTCCGGCCCGCCCCCGTACAGAAAACGCCCGCCCAAAGCGGGCCCCGGAAAGGAAGTGAGCGCTATGGACCCCAGCAGTAGACGAAGGCAGGCAGACCGCCGGCAGCAGACACCAGCACGGAGAGGGTACAGGCGCTCGCGCCCGATGCCTTAGTTTCGTGCGCCCTCTGCGCCCGCGATCTGCCAGAAACCGGCAGAGGCGGGCGCTTTTTTTGCGCCCTCCCGGCCCCATGCAACGGAAAACGAGGAGGGACGACCCATGATGATGAAGTGGATCAAAGCATATGCGGCAGCCCAGAACACCGCGGCCAAGCGCTCGGACGGGTGGCTGCGGGCGGCGGCGGCCTGCACCGAGGCCCAGCTGCTGGCAAAACTGTCCGCCGCCCCGGCGGGCCTGACCGAAGAGCAGGCCGGCGAGGCCCGGGAGAAGTACGGCTCCAACCGGCTGGCCAAGCCCCGGCGCAAAAGCGCGCCCCGGCGGCTGCTGGAGGCCTTTGCCGACCCGTTCTCCCTGGTGCTGCTGCTGTTGGCGGTGGTGTCGGCGTTCACCGACATCCTGTTCGTGGCGCCGGGCGAGCGGAATTATATGACGGTGGGGATCATCACCGTGATGGTGGCGGTGTCGGGGGTGCTGCGCTTTGTGCAGGAGACCCGCAGCGGCAACGTGGCCGAAAAACTGACCGCCATGATCCACACCACCGCCTGCCTGGAGCGGGCGGGGGTCCGGCAGGAGCTGCCCATGGAAGAGATCGTGGTGGGCGACATCGTCCACCTGTCGGCGGGGGACATGATCCCGGCCGACCTGCGCATCCTGCAGGCCAAGGACCTGTTCATCAGCCAGTCGGCCCTGACCGGCGAGAGCGAGCCGGTGGAAAAGACCGGCGCGCCGGTGGGCCAGGAGGGGGCGGCCCTGCCCGTGACCGAGGTGGGCTGCCTGGCCTTCCAGGGCAGCACCGTCATCAGCGGCAGCGCCCGGGCGGTGTCGGTGGCCGTGGGGGATGGGACCATGTTCGGCTCCATCGCCCGCACCATGGGCGACAAGCCCCCCAAGACCGCGTTTGACAAGGGCATCGGCAGCGTGACCCGGCTGCTGATCCGCTTTATGGCGGTGATGGCGCCGGTGGTGCTGTTCCTGAACGGGTTCACCAAGGGCAGCTGGATGGAGGCGCTGCTGTTCGCCATCTCGGTGGCGGTGGGCCTGACCCCCGAGATGCTGCCCATGATCGTGACCACCTCCCTGGCCAAGGGAGCTTTGGAGATGAGCCGCCAGAAGGTCATCATCAAAAACCTGAACGCCATCCAGAACCTGGGCTCGGTGGACATCCTCTGCACCGACAAGACCGGCACCCTGACCCAGGACAAGGTGGTGCTGGAGATGCACCTGGACATCGACGGCAACCCCGACGACCGGGTGCTGCGCCACGCATTTTTGAACAGCTGGTTCCAGACCGGGCTGAAAAACCTGATCGACCTGGCGGTCATCGCCAAGCAGGAAGAGCTGGGCGCCGCCCAGGTGGTGGACGCCTACAGCAAGGTGGACGAGGTGCCTTTTGACTTTGAGCGCCGCCGGATGAGCGTGGTGGTCTGCGACACCGCCGGCAAGACCCAGATGGTGACCAAGGGCGCCGTGGAGGAGATGCTGGACTGCTGCGCCTGGGCCGAGCGGGAAGGCCGCGCCGTGCCCCTGACGGAGGAGGTCCGCCGCCAGGTGCTGGTCCAGGCCGACCGGCTGAATGCCCAGGGGATGCGGGTGATCGCCGTGGCCCAGAAGAGCAACCCCGCCCCGGTGGGGCAGTTCTCGGCTGCGGACGAGTGCGACATGGTGCTGATCGGCTTCCTGGCTTTCCTCGACCCGCCCAAGCAGACGGCGCCCGCCGCCATCGAGGCCCTGCACAGCTACGGCGTCCAGGTCAAGGTGCTGACCGGCGACAACGAAAAGGTGACCAGGGCCATCTGCGCCCAGGTGGGCCTGCCCGCAGAGCACATCCTGCTGGGCAGCGACATCGACGCCATGACCGACCCGGAGCTGGCCGCCCGGGCGGGGGAGGTCTCGGTCTTTGCCAAGCTGTCCCCGGCCCAGAAGGCGCGCATCGTCCGGCTGCTGCGCCAGGACGGCCACTGCGTGGGCTACATGGGGGACGGCATCAACGATGCCGCCGCCCTGCGGGCCGCCGACGTGAGCATCTCGGTGGACACGGCGGTGGACGTGGCCAAGGAGTCGGCCTCCATCGTCCTGCTGGACAAGGACCTGATGGTCCTGGAGCAGGGGCTGATCGAGGGCCGCAAGACCTACGCCAACATGATGAAGTACATCAAGATGACCGTATCCTCCAACTTTGGCAACATGCTGTCGGTGCTGGCGGCCAGCGCGTTCCTGCCCTTTTTGCCCATGACGGCCCTGCAGCTGATCTTGCTGAACCTGGTGTACGACCTGTCCTGCACGGCCATTTCCTGGGACAAGGTGGACGCGGAATATCTGCGCGCCCCCTGCCGCTGGGATGCCGGCGGCATCCTGCGGTTCATGCTGTGGAACGGCCCGGTCAGCTCGGTGTTCGACATCGCGGTCTTTCTGCTGATGTACTTTGTGTTCTGCCCCGCGTCCGCCGGCGGCAGGCTGTACACCCAGCTGACCGACTCCGCCGCCCGGGAGGCATGGGCCGCCCTGTTCCAGACCGGGTGGTTCGTGGCGTCCATGTGGACCCAGACCCTGGTGATCCACATGGTGCGCACCGCCCGGGTGCCGCTGATCCAGAGCCGGGCGTCGGCCCCCCTCACCGGGCTGACCCTGGCGGGCATCGCCGCCGTCACCGTCCTGCCCTTCACCCCGCTGGCGGAGGGCCTGGGCCTGGCCGCCCTGCCCGCCGGCTACTTTGCGGCCCTGGCCGGGATCGTGGCGGGCTACATCCTGCTGGAGAGCCTGGCCAAAGAGCTGTACATCAAGAAATACCACAGCTGGCTGTAAGCGCCACGGCGCGGCATGCTTGGCAAAACCGGGCGGTTCTGGTATACTGGGGCAAAAAGGACAGGGAGGCTCCATCATGACCATCATCCCAAAAGCAGACTGGCCCCGCCGGCTCGGTCCCGCGGGTGACCTGGGGCCGCTGGCAGGAGGAAGGGGACCGCACCATCCTGCACCTGAGCCTGGAACTGAACCACCGGCTGCTGGACGGGGTGCACGTGGGCCAATTCTACGCGGCCCTGAACCGCTGGATGGAAGAAGAGCTGGAGCGCTGACCGGGCGCGGCGCCCGGCGCGCCCAACGATGCCGCCCCGCTGCCGGACCAAAGGAGGGCCCCTATGTCCAACATCACCAAAAAAGCGCTGGAAGCGTCCCTGAAAAAGCTGATGCTGAAAAAGCCGCTGGATAAGATCACCATACGGGACATCACCGACGACTGCGGCATCAGCCGGATGACCTTTTACTACCATTTCCAGGACATCTATGACCTGGTGGAGTGGTGCTGCATCGAGGACGCCACCGCCGCCCTGCAGGGCAAAAAGACCTGCGACACCTGGAACGAGGGGCTGGTCCAGATCTTTGAGGCGGTGCTGGAGAACAAGGCCTTTATCCTGAACGCCTACCGCTGCATCAGCCGGGAACAGATGGAGAACTTCCTGTTCCGGATGACCTACGGGCTGATCCGCGGGGTGGTGGACGAGAAAAGCGCCGGCACCGCCCTGCCGGAGGAGGACAAGGCTTTTATCGCGGAGTTTTACAAATACAGCTTTGTGGGGGTGATGCTGGACTGGATCCGCCGCGGGATGAAGGACGACCACCGGGCCCTGGCCCGCAGCGTCGGCCTGACCATGCAGGGCAGCATCGACAACGCCATCCGCAATTTTCTGACGAAATAAAAAGACTTGCAGCCTTACAAAACAGGCCCGGTGAACAGTTTTTGTGCACCGGGCCGTTTTTGTGCATGGCGGCGGGCCGTCCGGCGTGGTAAGCTGAGGGCATGAAACCCACCACAACAGGAAAGGACGGCTCTTTATGGAAAAGAAACTACAGTACGTAACGGCGGCGGCGCTGGGCGCGGCGGGGGCCGGGGCGGCCCTGGCCCTGACCCGCAAGGCCGGGCAGGAAAAACGGCAGGCTGCCATCCGGCAGGCCCAGGCCCAGAGCGGCTACCGCAACACCGAGCGGGGCAAAAACCACAAAAACCGCAAGGGCATCTATTATTCCAGCGGCAACTACGAGGCCTTTGCCCGGCCCGAAAAACCCGCCGGCGTGGAGGAAAAACAGGCCTGGATCGTGGGCAGCGGCCTGGCCGCCCTGGCGGCCGCCTGTTTTCTGGTGCGGGACGGCCAGATGCCGGGGGACCACATCCACATCCTGGAGGCCATGGACGTGGCCGGCGGCGCCTGCGACGGCATCTTTGACCCCAGCCGGGGCTACGTCATGCGGGGCGGCCGGGAGATGGAGGACCACTTCGAGTGCCTGTGGGACCTGTTCCGCTCCATCCCCTCCCTGGAAAAGCCGGGTGCGTCGGTGCTGGACGAGTTCTACTGGCTGAACAAGCACGACCCCAACTACTCCCTCTGCCGGGCCACCGTCCGGCGGGGGCAGGACGCCCACACCGACGGCCGGTTCGACCTGAGCCAGAAGGGCTGTATGGAGATCGTCAAGCTCTTTATGACCCCCGACGAGGACCTCTACGACAAGACCATCGAGGACGTCTTTGACGAGGAGGTGTTCGGCTCCACCTTCTGGCTGTACTGGCGCACCATGTTCGCCTTTGAAAACTGGCACAGCGCGCTGGAGATGAAGCTGTACTTCCAGCGGTTCATCCATCACATCGCCGGGCTGCCGGATTTCAGCGCCCTCAAGTTCACCCGCTACAACCAGTACGAATCCCTGATCCTGCCCATGCAGAAGTATCTGGAAGCGGCGGGGGTGGATTTCCGCTTTGGGGTGGAGGTGACCAACGTCCTGTTCGAGCACCGGGACGGCAAAAAGGTGGCCACCGCCATCGAGTGCCGCGCCGGCGGCAAGGAGCAGGGCATCCCTCTCAGCGAGAACGACCTGGTCTTTGTGACCAACGGCAGCTGCACCGAGGGCACCGTCTACGGCGACCAGGACCACGCCCCCAGCGGGGACGCCGAGGTGCGCACCTGCGGCTGCTGGAACCTGTGGAAGAACATCGCCCGCCAGGACCCCGCCTTTGGCCGGCCGGAAAAGTTCTGCTCCGCCATCGACAAGACCAACTGGGAGTCCGCCACCATCACCACCCTGGACGAGCGGATCCTGCCGTATCTCTCGGCCATCTGCCAGCGGGACCCCCGCAGCGGCCGGGTGGTCACCGGCGGCATCGTCAGCTGCCGGGATTCCAAGTGGCTGCTCAGCTGGACCATCAACCGCCAGGGCCAGTTCAAGGAGCAGGACCCCGGCTCCGTCTGCATCTGGGTCTACGGCCTGTTCACCGACGTGCCCGGCGACTATGTCAAAAAGCCCATGCGGGACTGCACCGGCCGGGAGATCACCGAAGAATGGCTGTACCACATCGGCGTGCCGGTGGAGCAGATCCCCGAGCTGGCAGCCCACAGCGCGGTCTGTGTGCCCACCCTGATGCCCTACATCACCGCCTTCTTTATGCCCCGGGCCAAGGGCGACCGCCCCGACGTCATCCCCGACGGCTGCGTGAACTTCGCGTTCCTGGGGCAGTTTGCCGAGACCCCCCGGGACACCGTCTTTACCACCGAGTATTCGGTCCGCACCGCTATGGAGGCGGTCTACGGCCTGCTGGGGGTGGACCGCGGCGTGCCGGAGGTCTGGGGCAGCGTCTATGACATCCGCACCCTGCTGGACAGCGCCGTCTGCCTGATGGACGGGCGCTCGCCCTTGGACATCGACCTGCCCGCCCCCCTGGCCCTGGTCAAAAAGCCCCTGCTGGGCCTTGTGCGGGGCACGGTGATCGAGCAGCTTCTGTGGGAGCACCGGGTGCTGCGGGAGGGGATGCTGTAAGCGGCCCGCCCGGCGGAAAGAGCTCAAAAGAACAAAAACGCCCCGCAGTGCTTTGACACACTGCGGGGCGTTTGGCTGTGCGGGGCAGATCAGGCCTGGGCGCCGCCGTCCAGCTGCAGGAGGTCCTGCCCGGGCTGGACGCTGCCGGAAGCCAGCGGCTTGACGGCGCTGTAATCGTCGGTGTTGCAGACGATCAGGGGGGTGGTGCAGAGGTAGCCCTCGGCCTGGATGGCCTCCCGGTCGAAGCTGATGAGGAGGTCGCCCTTTTTCACCTTCTGGCCGTTCTGGACATGGGCGGTGAAGTGACGGCCGCCCAGCTTGACGGTGTCGATGCCCACGTGGAGCAGCAGTTCGGCGCCGGTGGAGGTGACCAGGCTGACGGCGTGGTGGGTGTCAAAGAGGTTGTCCACCATGGCGTCGGCGGGGGCGTAGAGCTTGCCCTCGCTGGGCTCGATGGCCACCCCCTCGCCCAAAGCGCAGGAGGCAAAGGCCTCGTCCTGCACCTCGTTCATGGGCACCACGGTGCCGGCCATATGTGCGCCCAGGGTGGCCGGCGCGGCTTTGGCAGGGGCGGCCTTGGCAGGCGCCGGCGCCGGAGCGGGAGCTGCGGCGTAGTCGGGGGCGGCCTCCAGCTTGTCGGCGGCGGGAGTCTCCATGAAGTCCACCAGGTTGGACTTGATGACTGCCACCTGCGGCCCATAGATGACCTGGATGCCGTTGCCCTTATGGACCACGCCGGAGGCGCCGCTCTGCTTGAGCAGGGCATCGTCCACCTTGGCCGAATCCACCACCGTCACCCGCAGGCGGGTGGCGCAGCAATCGACGTCGGAGACATTGGCCTTGCCGCCCAGGCCGCGCAGGATGGCAGCGGACACGGCGTCCCCGCCGGAAGAGGCCGCACCGTCGGGGCCGATGCCGGTTTTTTCCTTAAAATCGCTGCGGGTGTACAGCTTGGCCTCCTCGCCGTCGGCTTCGCGGCCGGGGGTCTTGAGGTCCATGCGGACGATCATGGCGCTGAAGGTGAGGTAATAGACCACAAAATAAACTGCGCCGACCACGACCACCCAGATCCAGTGGGTCTTGTCGTTGCCCTGCAGGATGCCGAACAGGGTCAGGTCGATCAGGCCGCCCGAGAAGGTCATGCCCACGCAGACGTTCAGGATGTGCATCAGCATATAGGCCAGGCCGGCGTACACGCAGTGGACGGCGTACATCAGGGGCGCCACAAAGAGGAAGGTGAACTCCAGCGGCTCGGTGATGCCGGTGATCATGGAGGTGAGGGCGGCGGACAGCAGCAGGCCGGCCACGGCCTTGCGCTTTTCGGGGCGGGCGGTGCGGTACATGGCCAGGGCCGCGCCGGGCAGGCCGAAGATCATCAGGGGGAACTTGCCCGCCATGAAACGGGTGGCGTCCACCGAGAACTCGGTGACCGTCTTGGAGGCCAGCTCGGCAAAGAAGATGTTCTGAGCGCCCTGGACCGTCACGCCGTCGATGATGGCGCTGCCGCCCACCGCCGTCTGCCAGAAGGGCATGTAAAAGACGTGGTGCAGGCCGAAGGGGATCAGGGCGCGCTCGATCAGGCCGTAAATGAAGGTGCCCGCATAGCCCGAGCTGATGACCAGATTGCCCAGCATGCTGATGCCGGTCTGGACCACCGGCCAGACGTAGAACATGGCGATGCCCACCAGCAGGTAGACCGCCGTGCTGACGATGGGGACAAAGCGGGTGCCGCCGAAAAAGGAGAGGACCTGGGGCAGCTGGGTCTTATAAAAGCGGTTGTGGAGGGCCGCCACACCCAGGCCGACGATGATGCCGCCGAAAACGCCCATCTGCAGGGTGGTGATGCCCAGCATCGAGGTGGTGGTGTTGGGGGCCATGGCCTCCACGCCGCCCGCCGCGCCGATCATGGCGCTGATGGCGGTGTTCATGACCAGGTAGGCGATGGCGCCGGAGAGGGCGGCGACCTCCTTCTCCTTTTTGGCCATGCCGATGGCCACGCCCATGGCAAAGAGCAGGGCAAGGTTGTTGAAAACGACGCTGCCGCACTGGTTCATGATGTCCAGCACGGTGTAGGGGATGGTGCCGGGGTGGATGACGCCGGTCAGGCCGTAGGCCTCCAGCATGGTCTGGTTGGTGAAGGAACTGCCGATGCCCAGCAGCAGGCCCGCCACCGGCAGCAGGGCGATGGGCAGCATGAAGGAGCGGCCCACGCGCTGCAGCACGCCGAAAATCTTGTCTTTCATAAGCAATGATACCTCCTGTTTGTCGATGGTCCTGGGGCGGTCTATCAAAAAAGACCCATGCGGCCCCCGCCGGCCCGGGCGCACAGCCCGCCGGCAGAAGTTGCACAGGTCTAGCCTGCATAAACGCAGATGCAGTCACTATCCTTTGGATTTGGAGCGCGAGAAGCGCGGGACAGGGTCAGACCCTGGGGTGCAGGCTCCCGGCCACCCGCTTGAGGTGAATGGTCAGATAGAGCAGCTCCTCCTGGGAGAGCTCTTTGTGCCAGGTGTTTTTGACGTACTCTGCAATGCAGAGGGCGCATTTGTAATGGGTGGGGCAGTTCTGGACGATCATCTCCCGGAAGGAGAGGTCCTCCGGCGCGTCGGTGTCGGGCATCAGCTTGTCCTGGAACAGGCGCTGGGCAAAGTAGCGCAGATGCACCACGAACCGGCTGAAATGGAGGGACTCCCGGTCAAAGGAGCCGCGCCCGCAGTAGAAGTATTCCACGACTTCCACCACGCCGTCGATCAGGCGGGTGATGTCGTACATCTCGCTCATGTTGGTGTTGAGCTCGGCGTTGACGATGTGCAGGGCGATGAAGGCGGCCTCGTCGGGGTTCAGCTCCACCCCGCAGCGCTCCCGGATCATCTCCAGGCACTTGCGGCCCATCTGGTATTCGGCGGGGTAATAGCAGAGGATGCTGCCCGCCAGGGGGTTTTTGAACTCGATGCCCTGGGCCTTGCGCTGGATGGCAAAGCTGACATGGTCGGCCAGGGTGATGAGGAGGGATTCGTTCAAAGGCTGGGTGATGACCTTCCGGATCTCGGCGATCATCTCTTCGGTCAGGCAGAGATGCTCCAGGGGGATCTGTTCCACCAGCTCCCGCAGGCGGCGCTGGACGCTTTTGTCCTCCATGCGGTAGACCTTTTCCACGGCGGCGGGGTCCACAAACTGCCCCACCTTGCGGCCAAAGCCCAGGCCGCGGCCGGTGACAATACTCTCCCCGCCCTTTTCGTCGATGACGCAGAGGATATTGTTGTTGATGATCCGCTTGATCCGCACCCGTCTGCCTCCCCGAAAAACGGCCCTCCGGCTCAAAGAAAAAAGACCAACCCCCTGCTATGCCTGATCCAGGCAACTGCGGAGTTGGTCTAGCCCGCATGACCGGTAACAATCCAACCAAAAGCCTGCCGCTTTGTAGGCTGTCATTCACTGTGTTCAGGATAACATACCGCTGCGCGGATGTCAACTGTTTCCGCCCGGCCGGGGGCGAATTTGGCGGTTTGCCGGTTTTTAGGGGAAATTTTTTGGGCAATTCGAACAAGGCGCATGCCCCTGGGCCCCGGCGGAGGGCCGGGTGAGGCGGAGAAGGGGAGAAATCTGTTTTTTGACAAAAAACGCCCCGCAGCGCTTTGACACACTGCGGGGCGTTTGGTGCGGCCGGGGGGATTCGAACCTCTGGCCTTTGGAGTCGGAGTCCAACGCTCTATCCAGCTGAGCTACGACCGCACATCAAGCTGATGCTGTCCATCAGCAACAAAGAGTATACCATACTTTTGCACAAAATGCAAATGGAATTTTTGTGGGCCGGCCCCTTGACAAACAAGCAGGGGATGGGTATACTTAAATCGTAAGTAGTAAGTGATAAGTAGCAACTGCACTTGCTGAAGCCATTCGACCCATACCAGGAGGGACCGACGATGAAAGACTTGTCAATCGTACAGAAATATATGGTGTGCACCGTCAACGAAAAGGGGGTGTTCCCGTTTGCCAGTGTGGAAGAGCGGACGCTCGGCCTGGTGGCCGCGGGGCTGCTGGAGCTGGAAATGGAAGGGAGCATTTCGATCGACGGCAGAAAGGTATCGGTGTCGGGCAAGCTCCCGGAACACCGGCCGTATCTGGAGCCCCTCTATGCGTTTATCCAGGAAAAACAAAAGGTCAAGATCGACGTGGTGGTGGATGCCTATAACTTCAGCTGGACGGACAAGCGGCTCAAAGCGCTGTGGAACGCGGTGGGGAGCTCGCTGGTCAAGCTGGAGGCGGCAACGCCCTGCAAGGCCGGCCTGCTGGGAAAGCAGACCGGTTATCTGCCGGCTCCCGAGGAGGTGCGGTCGGTGGTGGAACAGATGCGGGCCGAACTGCTGGAGGACGGCCCGGTCTGCGACGACACCGCGGCGCTGGTCGTCCTGCTGGAACAGGTGAAGTGCCTGAAAGTCTACTTCTCCGATTTTGAGCAGAAGGCCATCCGGGAGAAGATCAAGGCCATTGTGGACACACCGGAAGGCAAGATCGTGAAAGACATGATGACTTACCTTCAGGTGATCATGTATTCGCTTGCCGCCCGCGGGGCAGCCGCAGGGGGTGCGGGTTAAATGTCCAGACAGAGAAGCATGGAGGCCATCCGGCAGGCGGAATACGTCACCATCGGCGAGCTGGTCCGGCTGACCGACGTCCGGTACAGCACCCTGAAATTTTACACCGAGGAAGGGATGCTGCCTTTTGAGCAGGCCGGCGAAAACCTGACCCGCCGCTACAAACGGGAGGCCAGCCTGGCGCGGATCGCCCACATCAAAGCCCTGCGGGCCGAAGGCAAAAGCATCCCCGAGATCAAGGTGCTGCTGGTGGATACGGCGACCTGACCCAACCAAAAAGCATCCGCTGACCGGCAGCGGATGCTTTTCTTTTTATAATTATGGCAGGAGTCAGGCTTTCCGGTTCCGCAGCCAGATGCGGTACAGCCCGTCGGTGACCAGATCCTCCCGATAGAGGATGGGGGTGCGGCAGGCTTTGCGCAGGTTGGCGGGCAGGTTGCCGGTGGCGTAAAAACGGGTCTCGGGGCCCAGCTCGGCGCGGAAGCGGTCGGCCAGGCCGTCCAGCATACAGGCGGTGCCCAGCAGCAGGCCGCCCTGCAGGCAGGCGGCGGTGTTCTTGCCCAGCACCGACGCCGGAGCCGGGGCGGTCAGGTCCACCTGGGGCAGCTGGGCGGTGTTCTGGACCAGGCTGGCCATCGACAGCTGAGGCCCGGGAAGGATGACGCCGCCCACCAGCTCCTTTTGGGCGTTGACCCCCATGATGGTGAGGGCGGTGTCCGAAAAGATCACCGCCATGGGTGCGGGACCTTCCGCCATGGCGGCCACCACGCCGCACAGCAGCTCGGCCCCCAGCTGGGCGGGTTGGTCCAGCCGGAGCTTGAGGCCGCTTTTCAGTCCGGGGCCCACCGTCATGATACGGGCGGAGGTCAGCATCCGCAGCGCCGCGACCACCCGGCCGGTCAGGGCCGGCACCACGCTGGCCAGCATGACCCCTTCGATCTGGCCGGGGGCGCTGTGGTGGAGGGTGAGAAGATGGATCAGCCGGATGGCGTACTCGTCGGAGGTGGCCGGCGCCGCCGACAATTTGCCGGAGAACAGCAGCGCGCCTGCGCGGTAGGCGGCGACGGTAAGGTGGGTATTGCCTATGTTGACAGTCAGGATCATAGTGGGCCTCACTCCTCATTGCCCCCTGGAATCAAATCGGGGACCTGTCCCTATTGTACGACGCCGGACCGAAAAGTGCAAGCCGTATCTGCAAGACGGAGGGCGGCCTATATAAAACTAGGGTGTATCTGAAAACTCAAAAACGCCCAAAAAAGTGTTAAAAAGACAAGA
>OERL01000152.1_pt1 | contig 16188 bp, 14 predicted proteins | sample 1539981 | NCBI WGS metagenome assembly OERL01 (sample SAMEA3891867, study PRJEB23780) | metagenome | biome: terrestrial biome; feature: animal house; material: Caecal content | place: Italy | collected 2015-05-05
ATGTGAATTATCATTTCAGCGAAGAGATCGGGGAAGAGGACATCACCTTCAGCTATAAGCTGCTTAAGGGATCAGCGACTTCCCACAATGCGGTAAAACTGCTGGAATTCGCAGGATTCCCGGAAGAGATCATAGCGGCGGCTCAAGAATAAAAGGGCCTTAAAGCGGTGACTTCCTGCCGCGCAGCTTTTTGAACCTGCCTCGGAAAGATGATTTAAACATGCTCCGGAAAATGCAGAATCTTAGAAAAGAGCAGCCTGGACGATATGGATCGCAGTGAGGGCGCAGGCGCATACGGCAAGCGCGATATGTATCCTTCGCCGAAGAACCTGCCCGGTTTTCTTTCTCAGCGGTGTGAGAAGAGTCAGTATTGTAAAAAATGTGAAAAGAAAATGGATTGTAAATGCAGGAAAAGCTTTCGTGTGATACAATAAGTCTGGAAGTAGTAAAGCGCTTACAGGAGGAAAGAAATCATGCGGAGAACAAAAATTATATGCACGCTCGGACCATCTACTGACAAAGGAGACATACTGGAGACTCTGGTCAGAGAAGGCATGGATGTGGCAAGATTTAATTTTTCACACGGGACACACCCGGAGCAGAAGGAGCGTCTTGATAAGTTAAAGGAAATACGAGAGCGTCAGGGCAAGTACGTTGCAGCGCTTCTTGATACCAAAGGACCGGAGATCCGGATCAAAACTTTTGCAGATGGAAAGATAGATTTGGAAGAGGGGCAGGTATTTACACTGACTCCTGATGACGTTGAGGGAACGCAGGAAAAGGTGTCTGTCACTTATGAAAATCTCTACAAGGATGTAAAACCCGGCGACAGTGTCCTGATCGATGACGGACTGATCGGGCTGGAAGTAGTCAGCATTGAAGGAAAAGACGTAAACTGTATTGTAAAGAACGGCGGAACTGTATCCAACAGGAAAGGTATTAATCTGCCGGGAAATGACGTCAGCATGCCTTTTATCAGCGAGAAGGACAGGGAAGACATCCTGTTTGGTATCCGCGAAGGATTTGACTTTATCGCCGCGTCATTTACAAGGACCGCGGATGATGTGGAAGAGATCCGGAAGCTTCTGCGCGAAAACGGCGGAGAGCAGATCAATATCATAGCGAAAATTGAGAACCAGCAGGGCGTGAATAATATCGACAGTATTATTGAAGCTGCGGATGGCATTATGGTGGCGCGCGGCGATATGGGAGTTGAGATTCCTCTGGAGGAAGTGCCGGTCATACAGAAAGAGATTATCACAAAGGTTTACAATGCCGGCAAGCAGGTGATCACTGCCACGCAGATGCTGGATTCCATGATGAAGAATCCGCGGCCGACCAGGGCGGAGACTACTGATGTGGCGAATGCGATCTATCAGGGGACAAGCGCGATCATGCTGTCCGGGGAGACTGCGGCAGGAAAATACCCTGTGGAGGCGCTGCGGACCATGGTAAAGATTGCAGTTCGCACGGAAGATGATATTCCGTACAGCAGACATTTCAGCATTCGTCAGAAAGAAGAGCGTCCGGATATGACGACCGCGATCTCACATGCCACATGCATGACCGCGATCGATCTGGATGCAAAAGCGATCATCACGGTCAGCAAGTCCGGACATACTGCAAAGATGATCTCAAAGTACAGACCAGGATGCCAGATCGTGGGATGCTCTCCGGATGAATGTACATGCCGCCAGCTCAATCTGTCATGGGGTGTGCTTCCGGTCCACATCAAAGAAGAGTACAGCATGGAGATCTTGTTCCTGCATGCTACGGAGGCGGCAGAGCGCGCTGGATATGTAAAGGAAGGCGATGTGGTCGTCCTCACTGCCGGAGTTCCGCTGGGACGCCCGGGAAATACAAACCTGCTGAAGACAACTGTGGTCGGCGAGTATTGAGAAAAGCATATAAGGATAGATAAAAGCGCAGAAAGACTGACGTCAGCCTGGAAGACATACTCCCTTATAAACAGAAAGTTATATATTGCTTGTCTGTGTAAGGGAGTATATCTCATTTGGCGAGTCAGTCTTTTTGTTTAAGATCGGTTTCCCCTTGACTTCTGTATCTTGTCTGCAAGTATTCGGATGGAGTCGGGATCTTCACCGATCATGTCTGCAATCTCATGGGGAGACATACCCCGGTTCAGCATTTTCTCTGTAATTTCTTTTAATTTCAATTCAGATCCCTGCTGTAGTCCCTGTTCCAGCCCCTGCTCTAACCCTTGCTGTAGTCCCTGTTCCAGCCCCTGTTCCAGCCCCTGCTCTAACCCTTGCTGTAGTCCCTGTTCCAGTCCCTGTTCTAATCCTTGCTCTAACCCCTGTTCCAATCCCAGCTCCTTTGCGCTGTCCATAAGGCAGTTATAGTCCCGCATTGCTTTTTCGCGTGCTTCATACTCCAGGCGTTTGCGTTCGTCTGCGCTCAATTTCTCCAGTTCTCCGAATGCCTCTTGAATATATTTATCTGTCTCTGCCATTTTCTTAAACTCCTCTCTGGTCTTCCCGCTGAAAAAGCGCATCCATCGGATTACGCCCTCCTCATTCAAAGCTTTTTCAGGCAGTTTTTTAAGCTCCAGAATGTGAAGTTCCATCAGATCCGTGTATGGTATTCCTGTTTTTGTATCGCAGAAAGAAATTTTGTGGTAACACTTCTTGTCCTCTGTAAAGTGGATAAAATTCAGGATGCTTACATGGATGCATTTTTTGAGTTTGTTGTAAGAATCGCCTTTTTTCAGCTGTCCGCTATACATACGGCTCAGGTAGAATAATACCCGGTTTGTCCAGTAAGCAAAGTATATGACCTGCATTTCCAGATCAATCTGTGTGCCATCTTCTAAAAGGACTGCTGCGTCCAGTACTCCCAGCTTGTCATCTTCATATTCGGGAAGAAGTCCTGTGGGTAAGAGTGTTGTTTTCTTGATATCATCCGGTTCTCTGCCTAGTAACGCTGCGATAAATCCCTTTCGTACATTTTCGTTCTGCATCAATTCTTTAAAACAGAAATCTACTGTGGGAAGCATTATGAAATTGTCGTTTGATTGTGCCATAGATCGTTCTCCTTTCCTCTTCGAAACGTTGTTTATATAGGAAAGGACGTGTCTGAATCTATTGTATCATATCTTTGAGAGGTGTAAAGACAGAACAGGGCTTCCTATATAAGTGAAAATGGTTGGTTTCAATGTTTCATCGTCGGGGGCTTGTCCCGGAATGCGGGCTCCGAAAATGAGATGGTTGACAGATACAGCGGGGATCAAAAAGATCACCCGTTTTAGTGTGAAAGAAGAATAACATATTACCGGAAAAATGACAATAAAATGACAGAAATCATTGCATAATCGTTTGGAGAATAAAAAATCCCTGTCTCTCTTCTGAGAAAGACAGGGATAATGTTACGTATGCTTACAGGTCTTTCATGATATTTCTCACGACTTGATCCTGTATGGTGTCCGCTTTTTGGTGGGAGACCCTGTAATCTGCGTATCTGGCACACATGTACAGGTAATCAGACAGCCGGTTGATATACTGGATTGCTTTTGCGTCAGCGCCGTAATTCTGTTCCACTTTACGGAAGCGTCTTTCTGCCCGCCGTGTTACAGCCCTTGCCACATCCAGCCGTGCAGACTGTTCGCAGCCGCCGTAGAGAACGAATTCTTTCGCGCGTGGAAATGAATTCTCCAGCTTGTCGATTTCCTGCTCCAGGGCAGTTGTCTCATCAGCGGAAAAACGGTAGTCCATACAGCGCGGATCCGCAATACCGGCCATGATCTGGATGAGATTTTTCTGTATATGGGACAGCTGTTCTTTCAGCGACGGATCAGAGAGCACTTTTGCAAGACCGATATGGCTGCTCAATTCATCGATGGTACCGAGCAGTTCGATGCGGTCGTCTGACTTGGAGACGCTGATTCCGTTCATAAGAGAAGTTGTTCCCCTGTCTCCTGTTTTCGTGTAGATACTCATATCCCATATTCCTCCTTAAAGGGAAGCTTTTTGATAGCGCGGGCGCTGTTAGCTCCGATATTTCTGCACTGTGTCTTGTTCGGGGTGAGATAACTCTCGATATTACGCCCTTTTTCCAGACCGCGCATTTTCAGGCATACCGCTGTGCCGAAGATTCCGATCCCGGAACCCAGCATAGAATCACGCGCCGCTTTATATGCCAGTTTCTCCATACACTCATCAGGAAATTCTGTAGTATCGTAAAATACGCCTTCTTCTTCGATCCCTGCGCATACTTCTTTCAGAACAGCGGGATCAGCCTGATGGGTGTAGATAAATATAGATGGTTTCTTAATGATCATTGTTGTCCTCCTGAAGAAAACAGCGGCGGCAGCAGATCAGCGCTGCTCCCCGAGATAGGAGAGTACAAGTCCCGTTGCAACTGCATTTCTGGGTCCCTCGCTGCCGCGGATATTGCCTCTTCCGCACACGACCCGGTAATCGGTAAATGCTTCCATAAGCATTTCCGGTATTTCAAAATCCTCTGCCGAACCGCCGACAAGGACAACGGTAGAGATGTTCCTCAGATTGTGATCCGGGGCCACTTTCTTAAGGGCGCGGAACGCATTGGTCACGAAGACTTTGCGCTTGGCTTCCCGGCGGACCTGAACGATCTTTTCCATGGGAATCTCTTCTTCGATGCGGATCATTCCATCCTCTGTAAGGAGAACAACTCTGCCGAAGAAACGGGGGTCAATGGATTCGTCTACAAATGTCATCTGCCCGTTTTCCATTCTCATGTGAAACAGACTTTCCACTTTCGCCAGGGGATACTTTTTAATCTGTTCTGCGATATGGCGGTCGCTTAAGCCGAGTTCCGTCTGGATCAGCATGGACACAAGCTCTCCTGCACCTGCCTGGTGGGTCAGAGTTACATGTCCGTCTTCCGAAATGATTGCCGCGTCTGTAGAGCCTCCGCCCATGTCCAGAATCGCAAGAGGAAGCTTGGTTCCCGGAGTGGTCAGGGCGCCAAGGCTGGCCATGACAGCTTCCACGCCGGCCACCTTTACTTCTGTCCCGAGCTCTCTTGTGAGACGGTCAGCGATCTCCTGCATGGGAAGCTTCTGTGTCCTGACCATTGCCGCGATACCAACCGCTTTCTCGAGACAGGTCTCGCCTGCCAGGGCGCCGGATATAAGAACCGGGGCAAGGGTGTCCACTGCAAGGATATCAGTAATGCGGATGTCCGCTTCTGTACTTTTGTCAAGTTCGCTCATGCCGGTACGGATGCGCGAGAGCATATTCCCCACGTTTGTGTCCGGCTGCCCGCTGATGTCTCGGATGTCGCCAGCCTCCGCCGCGGCCTCCATGATCTTGTCAGCGCCTTCATCCAGGCTGATCGTGATATTGCGGTCGCCGTGAAAATATATCTCACCTGCCGGAAGAACATTTTCGTGGATATTTCCTCCGGGAGTCTTAAGCACAACGGCGCTGCGCTTCCCGATCAGGCTCTTTGCGATGGGAGTGACAGTGCGCGTTTCTTCTGCGTTTAATCCCAGCAGCGTGGCAATGCCGTAAGGGTTAGACAGCATGCGGATCGTCTGCCCGGGGAGAGCCACCTCGATGGCGGCAGGGACGCCGTCGGGAAGACGGTCGATCCGGCGGACCTCATCAATAATGGGAACTTTGCGGCGGATCCGATTTTCAACAAGGACCGCCTCGTCGGCCTGAAGGATGATTCCCACGATGTCTGCGTCATACTGATTGACCACCGCGGCCACTTCCTCATAGCTGTGTTCCGCTGAAGCGGCGAGGATATAAGAGGTACCGGGAACTGCCCGGGATATGTTCTCAATCAGCAGGATCTCGCCCACAGCCTGTCCGACTCCGGCCGGGGTGGACGGATTGTGTCCGATCATTGAAGAGTCTGTGATCACGGTCTCGGTCAATGTCTCCATGGCTGTGTCGCCAATGACCGGAGCGGCTTCGTTGAGCCGCACGAGATCAATGTCAGAGGTCTCCAGTCCGATTCTGCTCATTGCCAGTTTTAAAGCATTTTTGACAGAATGGACATTGTCGATCGTGCCTTTTGTGCCCGTGGTGGGGCAGGAGGCGCTGGTCAGAAATGTAAGATTTCCGTTTTCAGTGACTTCTCCGACGCAGACTTCAGTTGTGGAATTCCCGATATCAACTCCTGCGATATAACTCAAAGTAATATTCCTCTCTTTTCATACACTTCTGCGGCTTCCATTACAAGTCGCGCGCAGTTCTTTGCATTATATTTTTCAAGAAGCTCCTGCGCCATCATGACCAGTTCCAGTTTCGTGGAACGGTTGGGGCGGAGTTTGTCGTACATTTTCAGGATCACATCATCCGGGACATCTACCAGTTCTGCAGCGCGCTCGAAATTTTTCTCCATTGGCTGATTGTCAGCTTCCAGCGCGACCTGTCCCTGTGCCTGCAGGATCTCCTGCGAGATTTTGATGTCGTCAGGGGCGATGTGGTCTTTCATGACCTCGTCCAGTGTAATATCCGTAAATTTCTTTCCGGTCTTGGATGTGATCGATTCTTTTTCGTGCTCTGCTAAAGGATATCTCATTTATCTTCCCTCCCATTCAACAGCGCCGACCTCGGGGTCAAGCTGCTCTGTCTCCGCGATGTGCATGATCGCTGCTTTGACCTGATATTTCGGCCTGCACATCGGATCGTTTGTACACGGGATCGGAACGACCTGCTCGCCTTTTACATATTTTGCTGCATTCTGTCCGATCTGGCGGTATGTCTCCAGTGTCATGAGAGGCGCCTGCGGAAACAGTTCAAGATTAGAGAGCGGATAAAGGTCTCTCTGATGGATGACCGTGGTGCCCTTTGACTGGATGCCCACTCCGATGCCGGAACCGGAAAGCTTCGCGGCTTCCAGTGCCATGAAACATACATCCGAGGTGTCAAGGATCTTCACAACTCTCGGTACCATGCCCTCTTCCTCAATGCCTGCTTTTACATTTTTAAGAACATCATCCAGCGGGATATCGCAGATCGTCCTTGTGATCTCTCTCTGGAACGCGGCGCCCACGCCGATTACGACCTCTTTGGGATCAGTCCCTTTCTGCGCGCGGGGATAGCCGGAATAATCGGATTTCTCTTCGTTGATCCGATCCCTTCCTGCCATGGAAGGAACCTCTGATGCTCCTGACGGGAAGCTGTCTCCTGAAACGGAGGAGCTGCCTGTGTGAGACATCTGGCTTAATACTGCATTGGTGATTTGTTTGACTAATTCTTCACTGATCTGCATATGTGTCCTCCTCCTTTCTATATATCCTTCGGATTAATGATGTGCGGGATCTTTTTGATTTCCTCCCAGCGCTCGCCGTCAACACGGTATCCGGTCCCCGGTCCCATATAATCATTCGGTGTGTTCACGCCTGAGAGTACGTGGAAATCCTTGTCCAGGATCGCCGCTGTCTGCATATAATCTCCGGCAACACGCTGTTTCAGCATGTTCAGCACGCTCTCAGCCACATCTTCGAATCCGGTCTCTGCAAGAGCCTTTACTACGTCAATGCCGGTGATGCCTCGTTTTAAAACATCTTCAGCGGCTGCAAGATCTGCCGTGACATCACGTGGAGGCGTATCCTTGCTTCCGTGGGCGTAAGTAACAGCTTCTACCTGCTCGTCTGATACAGGGGAAAGCCCCAGATTGCGGAACACTGCCTGCACAGCGCGCGCCGCCTTGTTCCTTACGTAAATAACCTGCTCTTCGGTGACAGGCTTCAGGCCGCCGTCCACCTGCATGTCCCTCTGAAGTACATTATAATCGTCAAAGTCTTCGGCATCGAAATTCGAGCCGGCAAACATATTGTCATAATTCGGTTCAGCAGCGTATCCTGAGAAGATAAAGTCTGTTCCCGGAAGGAACTCAAGCATGGTTCTCGCGGTGCGTCTCATGTCAGAGTTCGAGAAACTCTGGTCATTAGAGGAAGCACATTCCAGACCGAGGAGCGCTGCCACGAGATTCCCCGCCAATACTTCACGGATGCCTGCCGGAACAGAGCCGGTCACGCCGATACAGCTCACGGAGCCGTTCTGGATTCCCTGGCTTCCCGCGCCTTTTGTGACAAAGAGGCAGCGGCATTCCAGATAGAGCATGGACTTCTTCTCGCTGCTTCCCATCAGGACTTCGGAGCCGGAACCGGAGGTGAAGCGTACCTTCAGGCCTCTGGAAGCATAAGCTGAGTTCAAAAATGCTTTTGAATAAGGAGTGTCATCTCCGTCGATAAATACTTTTTCTGTTCCATATACGGAAAGGGTCTCTGCATAGGTAGTCAGACCGCGGATGCCGAGCTCCAGTTCGGTAGCTTCCTCTGCGGAACACTGTGTGAGCACTCCCGGGCGTCCTGCCTGAGAACCGATCAGAAGAGCCATGGCGCTTAAAGGCGCGTAACGTGCCACGCCCATGGTTGTCTCCTCCTCAGCGAATCCTCTCAAAGCGCCCTCGGCAGCATCAGCAGCGATCTGTACCGGATCATCCTTTAAGTTGGTGATATGCGCCTGGTTGCCCGGCGTCCTTCTGGCACGGATCTTCTGCATGCCCATCATGAGCTCCACCACATTTAAATGGTTCATGACCTCTGTCATCTTTGCCGGTGTAATGCCTGAGATGAGTTCCAGGATCTCTTTCCTGGAAACATGGATATCCACGATCATCCTGGCGATATCGAGGGACGATACAGCCATGGAACTCTCTGTTCTCTCAATATTAATGGCATAATCAGCTATGAACTGGTCGATGAAATCAAAATCTTCGCGCGGCTTTCCATCCAGTTCCACGATCTTTCCGTCTTCTACTCTGACGGAGGGCTTTGGATCATAGGGACTGCTCATTGCCACAAATCCCATTTCCGGCCATTCATTGATGTAGCCGTCCAGATTGACCGGACGGGCATCCAGTGTTTCAATTCTTTTTGAACGTTTCATAGTGTTTTACTCTCCCTGCGGAAAACTATATATTGGTATGTTTTCGGACGTCTGCTCCTATATATGTATGAGCAGACATTTCTACAGGTAATTATACTATAACCACAGGAAAATAGCAATATAAGAATCAAACAATACGGCAGAAAACCACAAAAGACAAAAAGGAAAACCACAAAAAACCACATAGGAAGATGCTCTGGAAGATACGGTCAGACTGATGCTATAATGAAACTGTGGACAATAAGCAGGATCTGCCGAAAGAGTAACAGAAAACAGCAGATGCCAATGTGCAGAATGGAGAATATTTATATGAGAAGAAAGATTGAAATAAAGATGAAAGAAGCAGCAGAAGATATTTTCTGCCATCCGGAGCTGTCGCTTCAGGAAAAGTGGTCTTCCCGCAAGCTGGCGGAGTTTTTGGAAAGCGAAGGATTTGCGGTGAGCTGGGGGCTTGCAGGATTTGAGACGGCTTTTATGGCAGAATGGGGCTGCGGCACCCCGGTTATCGGATTCCTTGCAGAGTATGACGCGCTCCCGGGGCTCGCGCAGGAGTGCGTGCCCCGGCAAAAAGGAAATGGCGGTCCGGGACATGGCTGCGGGCATAATCTGCTGGGAAGCGCATGCGCGGGAGCGGCATGCAGCCTCAAAGACCGGATGGAACAGGAGGGGATCAAAGGCACGATCCGCGTATACGGCTGTCCGGCGGAAGAGATCGTGGTCGGGAAGATCCGGATGAATGAACAGGGGGTTTTTGATGATCTGTCAGCCGCGGTGACGTGGCATCCTTTTGACAGAAATCGGGTGAGTTTTGACATCTGGCAGGCACAGGACATCAAAAACTATAAATTTTACGGAAAGGCGGCTCATGCGTCTAAACATCCCGAGATGGGAAGAAGCGCTCTTGACGCGGCAGAATTGATGAATGTGGGCGTGAATTATCTGCGGGAACATGTGGCGGATGACGTGCGGATGCATTATACGTATACAAATACAGACGGGCCGGCCAATATCGTGCCTCCTTATGCGGCCACGAATTATTTTATCCGGTCCGGGAAATGGGAGCGAACAGAAGACGCGTCAAAGCGCGTGGATGACTGTGCCAGGGGCGCGGCGCTCATGACGGGAACCCGGGTTGAGATCGAGCGGGTGACGTGCAATAAAGAAATGAAAGTAAACCGCGTGCTGGCAGAAACCTTCTATGAAGAAATGAAGAAAATTCCTGTGCCGGTATATACAGAAGATGAACTTGATTTTGCGGCAGAGATTACAAAGAATGCCGGTTTGGGAACAGGTGATCCCGCGGATTTGTTTGGCGGTCTGGAGCCTCTTGAGGATGAGCCCGTGCCGCTGGCGATCGGCACTGACGTGTCAGACGTAAGCCATACCGTGCCCACGGTGATGCTCAGCGCGGCATGTATGTGCAAGGGAACGCCGCTCCATCACTGGGCAGCGACCGCTCAGGCGGGAATGAGCATCGGGCAGAAAGGGATGGCCTATGCGGCAGAATGTATGGCTGCCGGCGCGTATCGTCTGATGACCGAACCGGCGCTGCTGGAGAAGGCATGGGAAGAGATGTGAATCAGGACAATTGAACAAATACGAATTCGTCTGCAGTGGACAGTTCTTTTTGAAACTCATATCCGAGTTCATGAAAATTCACGATTTCTTCTGCGTGTTCGATCTGGTTTTCCGCCATCCAGCGGACCATTTCGCCCCTGGCGATTTTTGCCTGGGTTCCTTTCATTTTAACTTTCCCGTTTATAATTTCACCGAAAATGCAGGTGACACAGCGGGGACGGGCTGAGACAGCTGATAGCTGTGAGGCTGACAGATGCCCGGTATTGTCAGAAGAATCTTTTGCTATCCAGGGAAGGACTGCCCTGCTGTATTCGCCGGAGGCGAGGTTGACGAGTTCTGTCGTGCCCTCCAGGAGGAGTTCGCGGTACAGGCTGCTGCCCCAGTAATCATACAGGTCTGATCCCTTATCTGTTTTCAGCTTTGCCTGCATTTCCAGCCGGTAGGGGATCACTCTGTCCGCAGGGGCGAGGATGCCATAGAAGCCGGAGAGAATGCGCAGATGGGAGAGAACATACTTCCACTGAGAGTCCGTGAAGACCCGCGGGGAAATGTGCTGATACTGGATTCCCTCGTAGGAGAGCAGGGCAGGGGTAAGCGCCCGGTCTGGAGAATATGTATGAAGCCGTTCGTAATTCTGCTCTGCAAGCCGCTGGCTGCATTTCCAAAGGTCTTTCAGCTCTGCCGGATCCATGGCTTTCAGGCGGGCGTGCAGTTCCAGCGCCCGGTCAAGGAAGATGGGATCCGTCAGTTTACAGGGATGATCCTCTGTTACATTCATTTTTTTTGCAGGGGAGATTATGATCTTCAGCATGGCAGTACCTTTCATTTTTTAATTATGGATCGAGTATAACACATATGAAAAAGAAAGGACAGCATGCGGAAAAGAAAGGAGAATATCAATATGAAAAAGAAAATTGTTTTGGGATCTGCCTCCCCGCGCAGAAGGGAGCTTTTAAGCCAGATCGGCGTTGAATTTACAGTCAGGGTCAGTGATAAGGAAGAAGTATATCACAGTGATGTGCCGGAAGAGATCGTGAAAGAGCTGGCGCTTATGAAAGCGGAAAATGTGGCGGAAGATCTTGCGGCTGACCTGAAAGCCGCTGACAGAAGTGAACGGGACGGAAAAATGGAAAATCCCGGAGCGGAAGAGCTTAAAAATATGGTAATAATCGGTGCGGATACGATCGTTGTGCTGGATCGAAAGATATTGGGGAAACCAAAGGAAGAGGAAGACGCGTTCCGCATGCTGAGGGCGCTTCAGGGAAGAGCGCATGAGGTGTATACCGGCGTGGCGGTACTTGATTATGACAGTGATGGCAGGCTGCGTATAAAGAATCATGCAGTAAAGACAGAAGTATATGTGCATGAGATGACGGATGAGGAGATCCGCGGCTATATTGCCACGAAAGATCCAATGGACAAGGCTGGATCGTACGGGATTCAAGGCTGTTTTGCAAAATATATTGACCGGATCGACGGAGACTATTATAACGTGGTCGGGCTTCCGGTATCCTTTGTATATCAGGCGCTTAAAGATATGGAAGCACTGTGAAAGCGCAGGAAAAGATATTGTGAAATTACACTTGAATAATCATCAATCATCCGAATTATACGGCTTCCCACAGGGAATCCCCGTGTTCCCTGAGCCATCTTCGCGCAGCGCGGTAATCGGGCAGTACGGCTTCCACGACCGCATAGAAAGCTTTTGAGTGATTCATCTCCCGGCGGTGGGCGAGTTCATGGACAACCACATAGTCCAGAACTTCTTCCGGGGCGAGGATCAGACGCCAGTTAAAGTTCAGGTTGCCTTTGCTGCTGCAGCTTCCCCAGCGTGTCTTCTGCTCGCGGATGGAGATCCGCCCGTAGGAGACATTCATGATTCTTGCGTAATAAGCGGTCTTTTTCGCAAAGATATCTCTTGCGATGGAAATATATCTGGCGCGGTCCTTTTCGGAGAGATGAGAGCACTGCTGTGAAGGATGCAGTTCCTTCTGCTTCTCAAAGCGTGACAGGTGTTTCAGTACCCAGTCTTCCTTCTGGCAGAGGAAACTGTCGATAAAACTGCGGGAGCAGCGTTTCGGTGCGCGGACAACGACCTTACCGTCCGGTGTGACCTGGATGGCAGCGGTTCTGCGGCTGCTGTATATAATTTCATATTCAAAAGGATGTTTCATGGAAATCACCTCGTTTTCAGCGGATAATTGGTATGGGTTAAATTTTGTTGATGCCGTGTCCGGCATGACGCATAGCTTTCTGTCCGGTGGGATGCAGCAGTAAAAAGGGAATGGGAGATATTATTTGACACAGAATGAAATATTGACTATAATATACCTAACAAGACAGCCAGTAAGGGAGGTCAAGGCTCCCCGCCTGGCAAATAATGTTTAGCTAATAGCCGTCCATTCTTTACCAGAGAGCAGGGCGGCTATTTTCTATGTGTGTATGTCAGGATCGCAATGATCAGTAACGCTATGGATATGATTATCTGCAATTCTTCATAAGTACTCATAGACATCCCCTCCTGTGCAAGACTCAGGCGGAGAACCACAGCCGCTCTACCAGCTGCCTTGGTAAGTATATTATTGTCAATGTGCGGTGTGTCCAATTTTGGACTGGGCTATTTTTTGCCATTCTTTTAGTACAGTTCGCTCTGCGGTATCAGGCGTTTCGGCGGTATCATATGCCATGAATTCATCAATGCGCATATCGAGCCCCTTTGCCATCTTTTTAAACCTCCAATAATATTAAAACACGAAAAAAAAGTATTTGTAAATACGAAAAATAGTATTGACAATCAGCGCGAAACAAAGTAATACGCATGAAAGTATCAGCCCTGTATGCAGGAAGACGCAGAACAGGAAAAAGCCCGAAAATACGCTGTTTTTGGTCTGCGGCAATTCGCAGTTCTTTGGGGAATCCCTCGTTTATTAAGAATTTCCTAAGATTTTCCCTCCCTCCTTTTAAAAAATCTCCCATATCATGTATACTGTAAGGGAGGTGATGATTATGTACAATATACTTGTATGCGATGATGACAAAGAAATCGTGGAAGCGATCGAGATATATCTGTCCCAGGAGGGCTACAATATCCTGAAAGCCTATGACGGGATAGAGGCGATTGATATTCTGGAAAAAGAGGAGGTCAACCTCCTGGTCCTGGATGTGATGATGCCCCGTATGGACGGAATCCGCGCTACATTGAAGATACGGGAAAAGAACAGCATTCCGATCATCATCCTCTCGGCGAAGTCTGAGGATGCGGACAAGATCCTGGGATTGAACGTGGGGGCGGATGATTATGTGACGAAGCCCTTCAATCCGCTGGAACTGGTGGCAAGGGTCAAATCCCAGCTGCGCAGGTACAACCAGCTTGGCGGTTCTGTCAAAGAAGAGCAGGATCAAATCTATGAAGTTGGAGGACTCAGGATCAATGATGACCTGAAAGAAGTGACCGTGGACGGGGAACCGGTGAAACTGACGCCGATTGAGTACAATATCCTCCTTCTGCTTATGAAGAATCAGGGGAGGGTGTTTTCCATCAGCCAGATCTATGAGTCGATCTGGAATGAAGAAGCCATCGGGGCCGACAACACGGTGGCAGTGCACATACGGCATATCAGGGAGAAAATAGAGATCAATCCGAAAGAACCGCGTTACTTGAAAGTGGTGTGGGGAGTCGGTTATAAAATCGAAAAGATGTAGAAGGGAGCCATATGAATAAATGGTATAGAAAGGCTGTCGTTAAAGCAGTTGTTTTGATCGTGGGAGTCTTGAGCGGAGCGTCGTTCCTTACTTCCCTTGCTGTTGGAACGACCCTGGCAGGCACAGTCAATCCGGCGGAGATCATGACCCTGGTAAACCAGACCTATGAAGAGTCTGGAGATTTTCAGACATCAGTGGCTAATGCAATGTCCGAGGTGTTCCGGAAGTTCCGGCTGGAAGATTTTTTCGAGATGGACGGGGCTTACAATCCGGAGAAAGTGATTGATGTCATGGAATACTACCAGAGCAGCAGAGCAGAAGGGGATAATCCTTCGGGCGTTGCCTATACTCTCGGGGATCTGGTGGAATGGGGCGAAGACTTCTCAGAAGGCAGCGATGATAATTACAGTGACAATGAGGTGGTCGTGTGCCAGAAACCGGACGGGAATTACTATTATTATTACCTGGATGAATTCCTCGCGCTTTTCAGGAGCGGCGGACTTGTCATGGAATTTAATGACGAATATATGAGCCAGGAACTGTACCTCCAGGAGCTGGAAAACGGCGCTTACACGTCGTCAGGCGCTGTGGGCGGGATGAAGATCCACGGGCAGGATGGAAGCACATTGTATACAGACTGCTGGAATTACGGAAAGAGCCTGAGAGAAGATTATGTGCCGCAGGGCGCGGAGAATCTTCTCCAGGTCGTCAACAGCAGCGCGGCGCTGAACGGAAAATTAACGACTGTCTATGAAGCGCTTGAAATGACGCTGGCCGCGATAAGTACGGATTTTGCGTCATATCAGTCCGGATGGGATTATCTGGAGGAAGGCAACACGAACCTTACCTATCTGTACATTAATACAGATACGAAAAAGGTGGAATCGAATAAGAGTGAATATAATAGTTATGAGGAAGCGGAGCAGTATCTCAAGGAGATGAAATCCGGGGACAATGTGAAATACATGTTTGTGTATCCGCAGCTGAAGGATTTTGAAACGAATATGAATGTATCGGCATCCGGAGAATGGGAAGCGGTGAAAAGCCAGGAGACAGGAAGAAAGTCCGGCATTATTTTTGCGGCCGCTATTGATACATCCTATCCGATCCAGGATCAGTTCTATGAAGGAAAGATAAATTATGATCAGAATATCCCCTTCCTCAGATATTCGATCATATCCCTCGCAGCCGGAGCGCTGCTGTTTCTTGTGTCAGCAGTATGGCTGGCGTTTGCTGCCGGAAAGAGACCGGAAGATGAAGAACTGCATCTGGCAGCGTTTGACCGGTGGAAGACAGAGATCGCCGCGGCGGTCGTGATTCTGCTGTGGGGCGTGGTGACATGGATTGCTATAGGCGGGGGATATGTGGCGGGAAGCTGGCAGGAAGTGAGTACCGCGGTGTCTTATTACACGGAGCTGTATGGCGGCGTACCGCAGTTTTATTCCGCTTTGTTTACGAATGGGCTCGGGCTGGCTGACATAACAAGTGTATTTATGTACGGCGTGTTCACCTTCCTCTGTTTCTTCTGGGGATATACAAGTCTTGTCAGGAGGATCAAAGCAAAGAGCATGTGGAAAGGAAGCCTGCTGTGTGCGGTGATTTCTTTTGGCAGGCGGGTGATGGAGGCGTGGTCAGTGACAGCGCGCGCGGGAGTCATATTATTGGCGTTTCTCTTTATCCTGTGGCTTGCGATCCTGGCGCATACCGGCGCGACGGTGATTCTGGCGCTGGCTGCGAGCATAGCGGCGGCATGGTTTGTCTTAAGCAGCGCGATGGCAAAGAGCCGGATCAGGAAAGGGATCGAGGAGATCGCGTCAGGCAATCTGGAGCACCGCATCGAGCTGAACGGTCTGCGGGGAGCGGACAAAGAACTGGCGGAGAAGGTCAATGATATCGGGAGCGGGCTGAACCGGGCAGTAGACGAAGCAATGAGGAATGAACGTCTGAAAACAGACCTGATCACGAATGTATCCCACGATATCAAGACGCCTCTTACTTC
>OERL01000154.1_pt1 | contig 15892 bp, 13 predicted proteins | sample 1539981 | NCBI WGS metagenome assembly OERL01 (sample SAMEA3891867, study PRJEB23780) | metagenome | biome: terrestrial biome; feature: animal house; material: Caecal content | place: Italy | collected 2015-05-05
CGCCCGGACAGCATGAAGCTATTCGAGCGCAAAAAACACGGTATTCAGTTACATTGTGACAATTTTCGCACTGGCTGCCAGACGGGGCTGGTTGGGTGGCCGGGCTTTTTTTGACGATAGTGCAAATATCGTCTGAATTTGTCGGCGGTCAGTGTGCTTCATGGCGGCTCCCTCCTAAAGCCGCCGTGTCAGCGTATAGGCGTCACTCCTTTGTCGAGGGCATAAGGAACGGCGGCCTTGATGTACTCAAAACCGCCGCAGTACCCTGAAAATCCATTATGGGCGCACGAAGCTGCCTGCCCTGCAACGGTTTTTTTCTTTCCCCGTCTGGCGGGGCAGGATAGCTTGGCTTATTCGGTTTATTCTTGCTCTTGTGCGGCTGCCTCTTTCAGCCGCGAAAAGCTCTCATCGCTGATAATGTGTTCAATCCGGCAGGCGTCGGCCTCCGCAGTCCTGGGGTCAACGCCTGCGGCGATAAGCTGCTCGGTAAAAAAGCAATGGCGCTCGTAGATTTTTTCGGCAACCTCGCGGCCCACATCGGTCAGATGGAGAAGGTGATCTTCATCCATTGTGAGAAAACCGCCGTCCCGCAAAATCGCTACTGCATGACTTACACTCGGCTTTGTAATCTTTAGGTGCCGGGCAACATCCACGGAGCGTACCATGCCCATTTTATTTTGGAGAACAAGGATAGCCTCCAGGTAATCTTCACCGGATGCGGTGGTATGTCGTTTTTTCTCCATGTGTTCCTCCCATGCCATTCGTACCAGTAAAGAAAACATTGTCCTTCTCCAAGCAGAAAATTATCGTCCCTGTTGAAGTGCTACCAAGTGGGAATACAGGCCGCCCTTCGCCATCAGTTCAGCGGGTGTACCCATCTCACTGACCTTGCCATCATCCAGAACAACAATCTTATCAGCATTTGCCACCGTCCTCATACGATGGGCAATCACCATGACCGTCTTATCCCTCAGCAACACCGACAAGGCATCCTGCACTAGCGTTTCACTCTCGGCGTCCATAGAGGCAGTTGCTTCATCAAGCAGGACAATGGGAGCATTTTTCAGCAGAGCGCGGGCAATGGAAATGCGCTGACGCTCGCCGCCAGACAAGGCGCTGCCGTTTTCCCCGATGTTCGTCTGATACCCTTGGGGCAGGCGCTGGATAAATTCCTCGCATTGGGCGGCTCTGGCCGCAGCCATCACTTCCTCATCGGTGGCATCGCCCCGGCCCAGCCGGATATTCTCCATGACAGTCTCATCAAAGAGCATGACATCCTGGAATACGATGGCATAATTCTTGAACAGTGTTTCCGGTTCTACCGTTTTGACATCCACGCCGCCCAGGGTAATGGTCCCGGAGTCCGCATCCCAAAAGCGTGCCGCCAGTTTGGAGGCGGTGGACTTGCCGCTGCCGGACGGGCCTACCAGCGCCGTAACCTCGCCTTGCTTTGCAACAAAGGATACGCCCTTCAAAACCGGCTCCTCATTGTAAGAGAACACCACATTCTTGAACTCAATATCGTAGCCCTTGTTATTGCAGACATTGGTTCCGGTCTGCTCCGGGGTCGCGTCAATCTGTTTCATTCGCTTGACGCTGACAAGGGAGGAAAATACTTCCGCCATCAGCATGAAGCAACTGGTGAAGGGGTCATAAATGCGGCCGGCAAACAGCAGGAACAGGATGAACATGGGGATGGACAACGAACCGGCTGTCACCAGAATGCCTCCCACCAGCATAACCGCCACAAGGCCAAACCGAAGGATGAATTGAGCTGTGGTCGTCGCGGCACCGGGAGCAATCTCGTTGCGGAAGGAACACTTCACCACATAATCCAGCTTCTTTTCCAGCCCTTCCAGGTATTCTTCTTCACGGGAGCAGGATTTCAGTTCCTGGATGGTATCAAGGTATTCCTGCACGCCGTCATAGGCAGCTCTCTTTGCATCCATGTTGGCGCTCTCGGCATTGGACTGGGCTTTCTTTGCCGCAAAGACCACCAGGGCCGCCACAGGCACCGGTACTACAATGCAAAGACCCATCCGCCAGTCAAACACCAGCAGGCCGATGGCCGTTATAATAAACATGAAAATCGTTCCAAAAAGCTGCGGGATCGCATTGGAAAATACGCGCTCCAAGGCTGTACAGTCCCCCATGATTGTGGTAGTCAGATCGGAAAGGTCGCGCTGGCCAAAGAAGGACAGCGGCAGTTTCCGCAGTTTCTCCGCTAAGACAATCCGACGATTGGCGCTTTCCTCATACGCTACGGTATAAGTTTTGTTGTATTGGAGCCATTGGGTCAGGAACACAATGATAAACATGACCACTGTGCCGCAAATAAACAAGACCGCATGATCCTGCATACTGCTTTCCTGTCCGGAAATTACATTCAGCAGTTCCCATATCACCATGACCAGCAGGCTGACCGGGGCAATCAGGCACAGATTGCTGAGGGTAGTGGCCGCAATTCCTTTATTCAAATCTCTTGCTCCCTGATCACTCAGGGCAAACATCCGTTTCAGCATACTTTCACCTCATTTCCGATGTGCCACTTGGTAGTCTTTGTGTAGTTGCTCCACATTTTGGCGTACTCGCCGCCTTGCTTCACCAGCGCGTCATGGGTTCCGCTTTCCACCAATTCACCCTGCTTCATTACCAGAATCAGATCAGCATCCTGAATAGTAGAAAGCCGGTGTGCAATCATAATGACCGTCTTGCCCTTGACCAGTCCCTCAAAGGCTTTCTGGATCTGCTGCTCGTTCTCGGGATCAGCGTAGGCGGTCGCCTCATCTAAGACCACAATGGGAGCTTCCTTCAAAATAGCGCGGGCAATCGCAATCCGCTGCGTTTCGCCACCGGAGAGATACACGCCTTTACTGCCTACCACAGTGTCGATGCCATCCGGGAATTTCTCCAGAATATCATCGCACTGGGCCAGATGCGCCGCCTGCAAGACCTCCTCCCGTGTGGCGGAAGGTCTGCCTGCCCGGATGTTTTCCAGAAGGGTGTCCTTGAACAATTTGGGGTCCTGGAATACAAAAGCAACCATCTTCATCAGGTCAGCATGGGGAATTTCCCGAATGTCCACACCACCTATCTTGACCGCCCCCTGCTGCACATCATAGAAGCGGGGGATCAGGCTGGCCGTTGTACTTTTGCCGGAACCGGAATGCCCGACCAATGCAGTAGTCGTCCCAGCCTTGGCCGTAAAATTCAAGTGGGATACCGCCGGATGATCTGTATTTTCGTATGCAAAGGTCACATCCTCAAAGGAGACATCATATGTCTTGGGATGTTTCGGCGCAGAGGATTCCGGTTGCGGTTGGGCCGTCAGAATCATGTCGATGCGGCGCATGGACTCCTCCGCCTGCATCTTGTAGCTGGTCATATACATGATCTTGTTGAGCATAACTGCACAGGCAGGAGAGAAAATCACATAGAACAGAAAACTTTGCATAAAGCCGATCAGGTCGCTGGAAACGAACCCGATAATAAGCGCCGTAGGCACCAGCACCAGGAAGCTGGAATTGATGACTGAGTTAAACGCCACCATTCCCTTTTTGCAGGACATCGTGTAGGCCAGAGCGAACTTCCGGTAGGATTTGATGGCGTCATTAAACTTGGTGATAGATTGCACTGTCTGTCCGAACACCTTGACTACCGAAATGCCCCGGATGTACTCCACCGCCTCATGGTTCATCGTTTCCAGAGAGTCCTGGTAGGTCTGCATGAATTTCATGCTGTCCTTCCCCATGAGGGACCCCTGCAAGAAGAAACCGATGCCAAAGAGCAGCAGGAGCGGGATACCTACACGCCAGTCAAAGACCAGCATCAGCACCAAACTTACAATCATCGTGACCTGCGCTCCCACCAAGTCGGGGAGCTGGTGAGCGATGAAAGTCTCGGTCTGGAAACTGTTGTCGTCAATAATCTTCCGAAGTTTTCCGCTGGGATTGGCGTCAAAGTACCCCATCGGCATCTTTGCCAAATGTTTCAATGCTGCCATCTTTAGGTTTTTCTCCGTGTGAAATGCCACTACATGAGAGCAGAGCAACGCCGAAAAGTAAAGGACCAGACCGATCAATTCCAGTCCCAGGGCAAGCAGGCCCCAGCGGACAAGACTGTTCGTGTCTAACGGCGTCCCGGCAAATACGCCCACCAAGTCACGCGCTGCAAAGTAAACGCAGAGGAACGGTCCAAGGATAAAGACTGAACTGATGCCGGATAGGACGCGGGAAACGGTGAGCAGCCCACGGTGTTTTCCCGTGAACTCCATCAGCCGCTTAATCCCGCCGGATTTTTGTTTCATAGATACAAGACCTCCTTGTAAATTCTCGGATTAGTTAATTCTAACCTCTTGGTTTAAGTGTACCGCTTTCGGCTGTTATCGTCTACGACCTATCGGGTATGTTATGCTCCAATCAGGTCAAACAAAAGGAGCGGGCCCATTTAATTGGCCTGCTCCTTTTGTCAGTTATTTGAAATGGCTCAGTTCAGGTGGATATTCTGAACGGAAGTAAAGCTGGCATCAGTAGGGAAGGTATAGCTTGCTACCGCATCGCTGTAAATGGCAAGCTGCCGGGTATAGATCAGCGGTGTAGTCAGGCATTGGTCTGCCATAGTGGTCAGGATGGTATTGTAAATTTCCTGAATTCTGGCCTCGTCAGTAGCGGAGTCCAGTTCGTCCACCAGCGACGCCAGTTCCGGCTGAGACGCGCCAATCTGCATGAGTATGGGATCCATAGAGGTAGACGGGTTGATGTTGGTAATGACCATAGCCGGATCATAGTAGCCTCCCTGAGTCTTGAAGATGGTCAGTCCATAGTCACCGCTCTGGATCATGGCATACCAGTCCATCATCTGCGCGGATTGCGGGGTCAGCTCAATACCGATCTTGCTGGCCTGGTCGCAGATGTAGACAACCATGTTGTCATCAGAGGCGGTGCCGGTTTGATACAGGAAAGCGGCGGACAGCTTCACACCATTCTTTTCACGGATGCCATCCCCATCGGTATCTACATAGCCGGCCTCATCCAGAATTTGATTGGCATGATCCAGGTCAAAGCCGTACACCGTCTGCTCCACATCGCAGTAGGGCAGGTCACGGGAAAAGAAGGTATCTGCCTTGTCGAACAAGCCACCATAGATATTGTCTACCACGGCATCCTTATCAATAGCGGAAGAAATGGCCTCACGAACCACCTGGTCGCCGAAGATCTCACTGCTCAGGTTATAGCCTACATAGTAAGTCTGCAAAGACTTTTCATCGACTTGAGCACCATATCCATCCATCTGCTCCATCTGAGCATAACTCTCAGCAGAGATATTTTTGATGCCGGAGAGGAAATCTACCTCACCATTCTGCATAGCTAAAATTTTGGCATCGTTGTCGGGGATGTACTTGATAGAGAAGCTATCTACTTCAGGCGCTTCTCCCCAGTAATTAGGATTGCGGACGAAGTTCCAGGTCTGCCCGTCATTGTCGCCAGCGTACATATAGGGGCCGGTTCCATAAGTGGCGCTGCGGAAACTCTCCTGCTTGGCAGTCAAATCATCGTTGAATTGCTCGCTGGACACAATACCAAAGGGATTGGCGAGGCACAGTTCCCGCAGGGTGTTGTAGTAGGGCTGGGTCAGATGCAGCTCCACCGTGTACTCATCAGTAGCCACCGCATCTTCAATGATCGTGGACAAGCGGCCATAGGAACCGTTGTACTGGCCCAGGTTGACCGGCACAGCCAAAATAGACTTTGCTACATCCTCGGCGGTCAGGTCAGAGCCATCAGAGAACTTGACGCCCTGCTTGATCTGGAAGGTATAAACCTTGCCGTCCTCACTCATGGACCAATCCTCAGCCAGCACTCCAACAACCTCACCGTCGGCATTGTATTCAAACAGAGTGTCATAGAAGCTGGTAAGGTAGTAGGTGATGTCGTAACTGGAAGAAGACACTTCCGGGGTAATAATGGTATAAAAATACTCAAAACCCCAGCTCTCTGCTAAGTTTAAATGTACGGCTTGAGTCCCTCCATTCTCCTGTAGACTTTCATTCTTTGTGTTGTCTCCGCAGGCGGCCAGAGATACCACCATAACCGCCGCTATGAGCATGGCGGCAATTTTTTTCAGTCTCATTGCAAATCAATCCTTTCTTTTTTTAATCGTTCCGGTCTGCTGTAGGATCAATCAGACCGCTTGCTTCCAATAGCATTCTGCTATACGGATCGTGAAATACAGAATAGTCACCAGAGAACGCGACGCGCTCCACCAAATTGGAATTTCGCATGACAAAAATCTCGTCGGCTACAACTACTGCCAGTTCCATATCGTGGGTTATGAAAATCAGCGTAAAACCAAGCTGCTGTTGCAGGTCTATAATTTCATCAATGATTTTCTTCCGCAGCGGCAAGTCAAATCCATTGGTGGCCTCGTCGAAGATCAGGCATTGCGGCTCAGCGGCCAATGCCCTGGCGATTGCCACCCGCTTTTGTTCTCCACCGGACAGTTCTGATGGAAGGCGGGTATAGTAGTCCCGCGATAGATTGCAAAGCTCCATCAAGTTCCGGCAGCGTTCCCGCCGTTTCTCTTTCTCCATGTGGAAAAAGCAAAGCAACGGTTCCTCTATGGATTTACCCACCGGGATCTTGGGGTCCAGGGCAGATGCGGAGTTCTGCTGAATGATCTGCACCTTTCTGAAATGTTCTTTTCCAGCTCGTTTCCGTTCATAAACAGGTGTGCCATCTACAAACACCGAACCTCCGCTTGGCCGCTGTAATCCTGCGATCATCCGGGCAAGAGTGGTTTTGCCAGAGCCGGACTCTCCCACGATTGCATACCGGCTACCATCACTGAAATGGGCGCTCAATGGGGACACAGCAGTAAACAGTCCTTTCCCGCCAAAGCCGTCAGAAAAAGTACAGCTTACCTCCTTCAGTACAATCAAGATATCTCCCTCCTTTCCAACTGACAGGCGCTCAACAGATATTTTGTATAGTCCTCTTTGGGAGCGTTTAGTATCTGTTCTGTCTTACCCTGTTCAATAATTCGCCCACGATCCATTACAAGGATGCTGTCGGAAACTGAGGCAGAGCGCAGATCATGGGTCACGAACAGCACAGACATTCCATCCTTACAGAAACTTTTCAGTTCCCGCATCAGCCCGATCCGGTTGCAAGCATCAATGGCCGTGGTCGCTTCATCTGCTATCAAAAGGGAAGGCTGGCACATCAGCGCCGCCGCGATCATCATCCGCTGGAGCATTCCGCCGGATAGTGTAAAGGGATAGCTGTTCAAAATCCGCTGGGTATCCTCCAGTCCCAGCCTCTGCAAGATGCCGGCAAACAGGCGCTCCATTTCCTGCTTCGGCGTTTTTCCACGATGGAGCAAATAGGTCTTTTCCAACTGACGCCCCACTCGAATGGACGGATTAAAGGCGGTCATTGGGTTCTGCATAATCAAGCAAATTTCTTTCCCATAGATAGCCTGCCGCTTTCGTTCCGGCAGGTCGAGCAAATCTTCCCCTTGGAACAGGATTTCGCCATCAGCGCGGTAAGTGTTCCCCAGCAGCCCCATAATTGCTTTGCAGATAGTGGTCTTTCCCGCGCCGGAGCTGCCAACGATGGAGAGCATTTCTCCCTGGCCTAACTGAAACGATATATGTTCGGCCACGCTTTTTCCGGAAGTTAAAGAGATATTCAGGTCTTTGACCTCAAGCAACACGAATATCATCCTCCTTCCCGATGGCATCCCGCAGGCCCTCGCCCAGCAGGTTGAAGCCCGCGCAGCAGACGATAAGGCAGATGCCCGGATAAATCAGGAGCGCAGGGTTTGAGTAGACACTGTTTCGGGCCTCATTGAGCATTGCACCCCATTCCGGGGTCCCGGCGATCAGCCCCACACCCAGGAAAGCAAAACTGGACACCGACATGATCGCTGTGGCAATCCCAGTGGTGAAGTACACCACAAACTGCGGGAACACATTTGGGAGCAGGTGGCGAAGTACAATGCGGAGGCCGGAAGCGCCGGAAATCCGGGCTGCCTCTATGTATTCCTTTCCGCATTCAGTTTTTGCATAAGAGCGTACCATCCGCAGAAACCACGCCAGCATAGAAATCCCGATGGCAATGATGACACTTGCCACGGAATTATCCACCGCCGACACCAACGCCATCGCAATGACGATGAGTGGAAAGGCCATAAGGATGTCGCAAAGTATCCGCATGACTTCATCCAGCAGGCCGCCTTTATAACTGGAATAGCATCCCACGAACAGAGCGAAGGCAGCCAGTACAATTAGCATCGGGATGGTCAATCCCATAGAATATCTTGCACCATAGAGAAGCCTTGAAAGTTCACAGCGGCCCATCTGGTCACAGCCAAGGGGATACTCCGCAGAAGGCGGAGCATTCTTCAGCGCAAGGTTTGTGGCATTCGGATCATTGGGAGCCAACACCGGGGCCGCCAGTGCCATAAGAATAAAAATCAGGATTAGAGCCAATCCAACAATGATTTGTCCTTTTCGTTTCATGCCGCTTTCCTCCTATACGCAGGGCAGATAGCACTCGAAAGCAAATCTGCCAGGGTGTTGAACAGGACGAACAACACGCCGCACACCAGGATGGAGCCAGAAATCCCATAGATGTCCATACTCTCGCAGGACTCCATCAGGTAAATACCAAGTCCCTGGATGGAGAAAACGCTCTCCACCAACGCGGAGGTTCCAAAAAGCGCAGCGCAGTATTGAGCGAAAAGAGTGATGGCCGCGGGAAGGGCATTTCGCAGCACCTCGCCATAAACGATTTGTGCATTGGAAAACCCTCTTGCTCTGGCATAGGTCACATAGTCACTCTTGAGTTCATTCAGCACTGCCGCTCGCAGCACTCTGGCCGCAATGCAGATGATAGGGACCGCCATTGCCACCGATGGCAAAATCAAAGATTTGAAACTACCGTCCGAAATCACGCTGAAAATGGGGATTTGAACCGCGAAGGCGGTCAGCAGGATCAGCGCCAGCCAAAAGCTCGGCACGCAAATCCCAATGATACAGATAATCCGCATGACATTATCGAAAATCCCGCCTTTTCGTATGACAGAGATGGCGGCAATCAGCACCGTGAAGATGATGACCCAAACCATTGCCATAACTACCAGCATACAAGTTACAGGAAGGGCATCTTTGATATTTTCGATGACTGGCTCACGGTTTGTGATTGCAGTTCCAAGGTCGCCGGTCAACACGCCCTTTATGTAGTCGGTGTAGCGTTCCAGAAAGGGAGCGTCCAGTCCCAGCTCCTCTCGCACAGCCTGAATCTGCTCCTCTGTTGCAAAGACATTGACCTTGCGGACAATCATCTCTGCCGGATCGGTCCCAGTGAAAACTTGCAGGCAGAAACTGAGTGTAACGACGCCCCAAATGACAAGAATAAAATTGATGATGCGTCTGGTAATCCTTTTTGCGGTTCCTCCCGCAATCCGCATAGTACATCCCTCCAAACTTTAGTTAGGTTATGCTAACCACTGGTCCAAAAAAAGCAGCCGCGGTTCAGCGGCTGCTCCACAGCGTACTTACCATTGGCACATCAATAATGATAGCATACCAGGGTGGTACATTCTATAACCGAATGGGTCGGATTTTGCTCCAATCAGGTCAGCAATATTTGTGACGATATGCCTGCGGGGTCACTCCCATAACAGATTTGAAGGCGGCAGAAAATTTACTTTGATTTTCATATCCCGCCACACTTCCAATCTCTCCGATGCTCAAAGCCGACTCCGAAACCAACAGTTCGGCAGCGGCCTCCATGCGTTTCGTCTTGATAAAGGTGCCAATGGATGCCCCGGCAATAGATTTGAAACATCTTTTCAAGCTGGACTCTGCCAGTCCGAACATACAGGCCAGATCCTGAATGGTATCTTTGGTAAAGGGATTTTCTATAATGTACTGGTAAACCTCCTGTGTCCGTTTGGAGATGTCCGCAGAAAACTGCTGCGGCCGGCAAACTGCGCTGCCATCCAGGAGACTTAAAAACAGCAGCAATTCGATGACCTTGATCCAAAAGTACGGAACCTGGATACGCTCGTCCACCGAGTAAAGCTCGCTGAAAATATGGTCGATTTCGTGCTTGGATTTGATGATAAGGGAGCGACCATCCGTACACAATCGCTCTCTGATTTGTTCCAGACTTATGTGGGCTTGCTGAAAGCCCTGATCTAAAGTTTGCTGTGCTATTTCCATTTCCAGCAATACAGTGATGCCTCGATATTTTTTTAGAGGAATCCGGGAGCCAAGGAACACCTGTCTATCTTTGGAGAGGGAATCCACACAAAGGTCGCCTTCCCCTAAAAAGCTGACCGAACCACCTTCCAGCTCACACTCATAGCAGCCTTCCAGGCAGTGATTGATCTGCAGGAAATCTTTTTCAAATCGGATGGGGCGGAAACAGGAGTCCATTTTCAGATCGTTATATGTAATTTGAATGCCAGGTGCTACCTCAAAGCGCTGCATCGTTCCTTCGCCTGATTTATTTCCTTCATGCAACACAGTTTGAATATTCTTAACTTCAGCTTTTGCGGTGTATATAGTATGAAACGCAAAGGTATCATTCATAAAATACTCCTTTCACGACCGATTAAAATAATTATATCTTCTTTTGAAAGAAAAAACAACTCCTCTTATGATGATTACTGTATGTATAAAGAAATCAGTGAAACATTTGCTTCATTGGTTCTTTTCTTCACATATCACTTTGTATTATTAATTCCAGTTTTTCAAGTCCGCGTTGAATGCTTTTCCCCACACGGCGCTGGTCAACCATCTCCTTTCGTGCAATTTCTGCAATTGTCATCCCCAAATAGAATCGTGCATATATTCTCCTTCTTTGGGCGGGTGGCAGCTTTCGGATTGCATTCTGCAATTCTATATATAACCATTTATTCTCTATGATATTTTCTGGAGCTAGGGGTTGTACTAAAAGGCAGCCTTCTATTCCGTCTCCATGGTCCAGAGAATAGTAAGCCTTATACCTGAACTTCTGGCGCTCGTATGTAGCTTCTACCCGTTGACTTGTCTGAATTGCAGCCCATACTTCGTCAGTCACCTCCACAAAGATATCGGCGCTATATATATCAGGATACAGTTCCCGCAGATTGATTTCCTTCATTGATACCTCCATTACGGTTCACGAATCAACGAGTGAACACGAACAGAGGTGGTGGGCGACACTGTTCAGTGAATCCCACACTTTTGTCAAAAGTCCAATAGAACCTTTTAAATGGATACGATAATGCCCATCCAAAGGTAGAGATAGAGGGATAGATAGCTAGAATTTTTTTGGTTGATTGCTAAAACATCCCAGACGAGATCGAGGTTCTTTATATTTCACAGCGGTTTCTCCGAAATAGTTTACTCTTATGAATACACAAAAAGAGTGACGGCCTTGATGTGTTTCAAAGCCGTCATCGGGGCGATATTGTTGATTGAGTACACGAAAATATCTGCCCCGCACCGGTTTTTTCCTTGTCAGGTGGATTACTCTTGTCGGGTTTAATTTTTCCCTTCTGCAGCTGCCTCTTTCAGCCGAGAAAAGCTCTCATCGCTGATGATGTGTTCAATCCGGCAGGCATCGGCCTCCGCTGTCTTGGGGTCAACGCCCGCTGCGATAAGCTGCTCAGTGAAAAAGCAATGGCGCTCGTAGATTTTTTCGGCAACTGCCCGGCCTACATCGGTCAGGTGCAGGAAATAGTCGCTGTCCATCGTGAGAAAGCCGCCGTCCCGCAAGGTAGCCACTGCATGGCACACGCTGGGCTTTGACACCTCCATGTGCCGGGCCACATCTACGGAGCGTACCATACCGAGTTTCTTTTGGAGAACAAGGATGGTTTCCAGGTAGTCCTCCCCGGACGCATGAAGTTTCATGTTGCGGTTCTCCCTCAAATTATCAGGCAATGCTCCAGCCCTCTGCCTGCTCACGGATTGTAATGAAACGGCGATAAAGTCCTTCCTGCTGAACAAGCTGCTGATGTGTTCCTTTCTGAACAACTTGACCTTTATCCACCACTAAAATCTGATCCGCGTGTTCAATCGTTGCCAGACGGTGGGCGATAACGATAACCGTTTTTCCAATGGTCAATTCACTGATTGCCTGCTGGATCAGATGCTCATTTTCGGGGTCAATACTTGCTGTTGCCTCATCAAGAATGACAATGTTGGCATTTTTCAAAATGGCGCGGGCAATAGAAATGCGCTGTTTTTCTCCGCCAGACAGCGTAGAGCCGCCCTCACCGATCACCGTTTCATATCCATCGGGAAGAGCCATAATGAAGTCGTGGCACCGAGCCTTTTTCGCAGCTTCTATAATTTCTTCCTGCGTTGCACTTGGATTGCCGAAACGGATGTTGTTTTCAATGGTATCGTGGAACAGGTAGACCTTTTGAAAGACCATCGAGATATTGCGGAGCAAACTGTCACAGGTCATGTTCCGCACATCCTCACCGCCTACTGTGACCTCGCCGCTGTCCACATCATAGAAACGGGCAATCAGGTTGCAAATCGTGGTCTTGCCGCTGCCAGATGGCCCTACAATGGCCGTAGTGCTGCCCTGGGGGATGGAAAAGCTGATATTCCGCAAAACAGGAACTTTATCGTAGGAGAATGTCACATCACGGAAAGCAATGTCTGTGTTCTGCAAAGAAATATCTTTCCCGTCTTTGTCTATAATGTCAGCGTGTTCAATGCCGTCCAGTTTATCCAGCGTAGCATCAATGACCTCCAATACATGGGCGGCGTTGTTCATGGCTTCCACACTTCCAAAGATCATAAAGGAGAACATATCCAGCATGAGCATGGTAGGAAGTTCCATACTGCCGTTATAGGTCAGCAGAGCGGCCACAGCTACAATGGCAATGGAGGCGGCTTTCAGAGAAAACAGGTGCAGGCAGTTGAAGGGCATATATTCCACTTCAATTTTGATGTTGATTTTCTTGCTGTCGTTGTATGCTTTGCGGATACCGGCAATAGACACGCCTTCCTGCTTAAAGGCTTTCACCACCTGCATCCCTCGCAGATACTCGATGGAGCTTTCCACCATATCGTCCTGTGCCTTTTGATGGATAGGCGCGTTTTGGTGGCTGCGTGCCTCCAACAGATGGAGGAATAGGGCAGACAGAAGGACACCAGCCAGAGCAATTCCTCCCGCCAGAGGACTATAAAATGCAAGGAACAATATCAGGACGATAACGGTGATATAGCCATTAACAACGGTGTTGACCATATTCATGGCGAACATTTCCATAAACGAGAGGTCGGTTGTGGCCGCTGCGGACAGTTCGCCCATATTGTTCTTACTGAAAAATCCCAGCGACACCCGTTTCAAAATATCTCCCAGCCGTATTCTCTCGTCAGCGGTTGCTTCATAACCGACACTTTCCTGCGTGATGGCTCGGAGATATGAGAACAGGTATCGGCCCAATACAGCTAAAATCATGGCCCCCAGCATGATCCAGATGTCCCGGCCCTCCAATGGTTTAACGCCATTGAAGTCATCCAGAACAGCACTCAGTCCCTTTGCAGCCAGCATAATAGGAATTGCGGTAAAAATGCTATGAATGAAAGCGTAGACAAAACCGATGTAAATACGCCGTTTATATTTCCCTGTCCATTGGATCAGTCGATTTACAATCCGAAACATATCAGTTACCTCCTTTCCCGGAACCGGCAGACCAGTTCTGCGCTCCGATATGCGCCTCCCACATATCCCGATAGAGAGAGTCGCCATCTAAAAGCTGCTGATGAGTACCTGTGTTCTCAACCTGCCCGTTTTGCAGGACAATAATCTGATCGGCATTTTTGATGGTGGACAGACGATGTGCGATGACCAGCAGCGTTTTCCCTTTTGTCAAAGCAGCGATAGACTGCTGGATTTTTTCTTCGTTCTCCTGATCGGTGAACGCGGTTGCCTCGTCCAAAATCACGATGGGGGCATTTTTCAAAATCATGCGGGCAATAGAAATGCGCTGTTTTTCACCGCCTGAAAGCCGGTTCCCCGCATCTCCGGCCATCGTGTCATAGCCATTGTCCAATTTCTGTATAAATTCATCACAGCAGGCGGCTTTTGCTGCCGCATATACTTCTTCGTCCGTAGCATCAGGGTTTCCCAGCCGGATATTTTCCTTGATGGAGCAGTTGAACAGGAAGTTATCCTGTGTAACAAAGCTGACAATATCGGCAAGCTGGGCCAGCGGCATACTGCGAATGTCCACACCGCCAATGGTGATTTTTCCATCGTTCACATCCCAAAAACGGGCAATCAAGCGGGCGATGGTGGACTTACCTCCACCGGACGGGCCGACAAGTGCCGTAAACTTTCCCTCCGGGATTTTCAGATTGATATGGGAAAGCACCTGTTTACCGCTCTCTTTATCATAAGAGAACGAAACATCCTGAAGCTGAATGTCTTTGGACTGCACCTCCACTGATTTTCCAGTATCGGGCAGTTCTTCCACATGGAGCAGCTTGTCTACATCGTGTACGGCATACTCAACCGTTTTCGTTTCATTGACATAGGTGGTAAAGTTCATCAGTGGACCTACAATCCCCAGCGAGAGGATCAGGCACATAACAAGATCCTGCGGGGCCAGGCTTCCGGTCCAGTAGAGATACATACCAATCGGGAGCGTTCCCAAAAAGGTGGACGGTAGCACAGCAGCAACAAAGTTCATCACTTTCCAGGAACTTTGATACCATTTGAGGGTGTAGTCCTTGAAAGATTTAACCGCCTTTGTGAATTTTTCATAGGAACTGGAGGACTGATTAAACGCCTTGATAACTTCAATGCCCTCCACATACTCTACAATCACGCCGTTCACATAGTTGTTGGACTCCATGTAATCGGCATAGAGCTTATTAAAATTCTTCATCATCATGGCAAAGGCGATAAAAGCGAGAGGCACAGTCACCAGCATAGCCAGAGCCATACGCCAGTCAATGCAGACCAGATAAACAAAGACTGCCACGGGGAGCAGCAGGTTGGAGATACACTCCGGGATCATGTGGGCCAGTGGCAGCTCAATCGTTTCCACCCGGTCTACCAATACACTTTTCAACTTCCCCACAGACTCTCCGATGACTGTCCCCAGCGGCGCTTTCATCAGCCGCTGGGCAAGGGTCAAACGAATATTCTCCAAAATGGTGTATGCGGATATGTGGGACAGGCTCGTTGAAATACCATAGAGCAAGAAGCGTATCGCATAAGCGCCAAGTCCGATCCAGCACCATTTCCAAACCTCTGCCATCACAGGTGAACCGCCGATAAAGAGCGTGATAATCTGGTAAACACTCCAATAGGGTATCAGTCCGGCAACCACACTGATGATCGCACATAAGACGGACAGGACAATCTTGCCCCGGCACTGTGAAGCAAAGGAAAACACAATAGAAATCCAGCTTTTTTGCTTCATTTCCATTCCTCCTAGCAAAATAATAGAGAGCATCAATCGACTTGATACTCTCTAAGTATTGCAGATATTCATGTTGTCCGCCACTCTGCCCCAGCCGGGTTTTACTCCGTTTAGATTTTTATTTTTCGATATTCCAGCGGCGTTTTTCCCTTTACCTTCTTGAACGCTTCGGAAAACTTGCTGGTGTTCGTATAGCCAACTTTTCCGGCAATCACCGTAATCGGTTCATCTGTCTGTGTCAAAAGAGAAGCTGCCAGGTCCATACGATAATTCCGCATATAAGTATAAATGGCGGTGCCATACACGCCCTTAAAGCACTGCTTTAGGGCAGAAGTAGAAATATCAAACTTTTCAGAAAGTTCCTCCATCGTGAAATGGCGCTCCGGCTCATTTGTCATAAACGACATAATAGCCTTGACCTTCTCCACCTGAGTCTTATAAAAGT
>OERL01000155.1_pt1 | contig 15831 bp, 10 predicted proteins | sample 1539981 | NCBI WGS metagenome assembly OERL01 (sample SAMEA3891867, study PRJEB23780) | metagenome | biome: terrestrial biome; feature: animal house; material: Caecal content | place: Italy | collected 2015-05-05
TGGAGGGTGAGGAGCATACTGCGCTCCGGGGCAGACCACTTGCCGTCCTGAATGCCCAGGTCCTCTTCTGCCTCCAGGGGTTCGAGGGAGAAGCAGGCCGCAGGCTCCGGCCCGTGACATAGCAAGTAGCTGTGAGGGGGCATAACGTCGGTGTGGGGCCAGGAAATGGAGGCCCACAGCTCCGGCGTGGCCGGGACGGTATAGACGGGATGGGGGAGGGGGCGGAGCAGCTCCTCTGCCCGGATTTCTGCCAGCAGCTTCTGGTCCTCCTTGGAGGACAGGTCCAGCTTTTCGTACAGGTCGTCCACGCTGGCGGTGCCGGCCACCAGCCAGCTGCCGTCCTTCTGGGGGCGGAAGTCCTCGACGGCCTCGTCGTGCTCGTCCCAGATCTCGCCCACCAGCTCTTCCAGAATGTCCTCCAGGGTGATGATGCCCTCGGTGCCGCCGTACTCGTCCACCACCACCGCCATGTGGTGGTGCTCTTCCCGGAAGGTGCGCAGCATGGAGGAGATCTTGGTGGTGCCGGTGGTGAACAGGGCCGGCGTCACCAGCGCGTGCAGGGAGGTGTGGCCCCGCATCCGCGCCTTGGAAAAGTCTTTTTCGTGGACCACGCCCACGATGTCGTCGATGGTGCCGTGGTAGACCGGCAGGCGGGAATAGCCCGTCTCGGCAAAGACCTCGGCCAGCTCGTCAAAGGAGACGGTGTCCTTGACGGCCACCACGTCCACCCGGGGGGTGAGGATCTCTTCCACTTCCACGTCGTCGAACTCGATGGCGCTGCGGATCAGCTCCCCTTCCCGGTCGGTCAGCTCGCCTTCGCTCTCGGCCTCCGACACCATGGTGATCAGCTCGCCTTCGGTGATGGCGTCGGGCTCGGCCTCGCTGTGGAAACAGCGGGTGACCAGCTTGTTCCACAGGCCGAACAGGCCGGTGAGGGGGGACAGCAGGGGGATGAAAAAGCGCATCACCGGCACCGAGGCGGTGGCGACCTTTTCGGGGATCTCCCGGGCCATGCTGCGGGGGCCGATCTCCCCGAACAGCAGGATGACCACCGCCAGCGCCACCGCAGAGACCACGGTGCCGCGCAGGGCCCCCAGGGGCCGGATCAAAAGCAGGACGCCCAGGGAGGCGGCGGCCAGGTTTGCAATGGTGTCCCCCACCAGGATGGTGGAAAAAAGTTTGTCGCGCTGCTGCGCCATGGCCAGAACCCGCGCGGCGCCCGCGTCCCCGTCCTCGGCGCGGCTTTTGAGCCGGATCTCGTTCAGGGAGGCAAAAGCGGTCTCGACGGCCGAGAAAAAGCCCGACAGGGCGATCAGGGCCACCATGGCCGCGAGGGTCAGGATACTGCCATCGTCCATAATGGATAAATCAACTCAACTTTCTGAATCAGGTATACAAAAAGCGCCTTCCATCGCCGGCTTCCGACGGTGGAAAGCGCTTTCTGCTTCTTATGATAGCATACTCCGGCGGCAGTTGCAAGCAAAACAGGCGATTTTGACCGCTTGTTTACGCCGGGTTTACGCCAGGGTGAAACGGCTGCCGTCCCAGTCCACCGTCAAAGTGGAGCCCTCGGCAAACCGGCCGGCGATGATGGCCTTGGCCACGACGGTCTCGATCCGGCTCTGGATGAACCGCTTGATGGGCCGCGCGCCGTAGACGCTGTCGTAGGCGGCGTCCAGGATGGCGTCGCAGGCGGCGGGGGTGACCTCCAGCTTGAGGTGCTTGCCCTGGTCCATCCGGCGGCGCAGGTCGCCCAGCTGCAGCTGGACGATCTGGCGGGCCTCGTCCTTGGTCAGGCTCTTGTAGTAGACGATCTCGTCCAGGCGGTTGAGGAACTCAGGCCGGAACTTCGAGCGCAGAAGGGCGTCGATCTGCCGGCGGGCTTCGCCGCTCAGCTCGTTGGAGCCGGAGGCGCGGCGCTGCTCCAGGTCGTTCAGGATGATGTCGCTGCCCAGGTTGGAGGTCAGGATGATGATGGTGTTTTTGAAATCCACCGTCCGGCCCTGGCTGTCGGTGATGCGGCCGTCGTCCAGCACCTGCAGCAGGATGTTGAACACATCGGGATGGGCTTTTTCCACCTCGTCGAACAGGACCACGCTGTAGGGCTTGCGGCGGACCGCCTCGGTCAGCTGGCCGCCCTCCTCGTAGCCCACGTATCCCGGAGGCGCGCCGATCAGGCGGCTGACGCTGAACTTCTCCATATATTCGGTCATGTCGATCCGGATCAGGTTTTTCTCGCTGTCGAACAGGCTTTCGGCCAGGGCCTTGGCCAGCTCGGTCTTGCCCACGCCGGTGGGGCCCAGGAACAGGAAGCTGCCGATGGGCCGGTTGGGGTTGGCGATGCCGGCGCGGCTGCGCAGGATGGCCTCGCTGACCTTGGTGACGGCCTCGTCCTGGCCGATCACCCGCCGGTGCAGCACGTCGGCCAGGTGCAGCAGCTTTTCCCGCTCGCCCTCCACCAGTTTTTCCACCGGGATGCCGGTCCAGCGCGCCACGATGCGGGCGATCTCCTCGTCGGTGACGCGGTCCCGCAGCAGGCTGGCCTCCTTCTTTTCAGCGGCCAGCTTTTCTTCGGCGGCCAGCTGCTTCTGCAGCTCGGGCAGGCGGCCGTATTTCAGCTCGGCGGCCTTGTTCAGGTCGTACTCCCGCTGGGCTTTCTCGATGGCGGCGCCCGTCTGCTCGATCTGCTCCCGCAGGGCCTGCACCTTGCTGATGGCGTTCTTCTCGTTTTCCCACTGGGCCTTCATCTGGCGGAACTTGTCCTGCAGCTCGGCCAGCTCTTTTTCGATGTCCTTCAGGCGGCTCTGGCTGAGGGCGTCGGTCTCCTTTTTCAGGCTGACCTGCTCGATCTGCAGCTGGGTGATCTTGTGGGCCAGGTCGTCCATCTCGCTGGGCATGCTCTCCATCTCGGTCTTGATCATGGCGCAGGCTTCGTCCACCAGGTCGATGGCCTTGTCGGGCAGGAAGCGGTCGGTGATGTACCGGTCGCTGAGGGTGGCGGCGGCGATCAGGGCGCTGTCGTTGATCTTGACGCCGTGGAACACCTCGTACCGCTCTTTCAGCCCGCGCAGGATGGAGATGGTGTCCTCCACCGTGGGTTCGTCCACCATCACCGGCTGGAACCGCCGCTCCAGGGCGGGGTCCTTCTCGATGTACTGGCGGTACTCGTCCAGGGTGGTGGCGCCGATGCAGTGCAGCTCGCCCCGGGCCAGCATGGGCTTGAGCAGGTTGCCGGCGTCCATGGCGCCGTCGGTCTTGCCGGCGCCCACGATGGTGTGCAGCTCGTCGATGAAGAGGATGATCTGGCCTTCGCTCTTTTTGACCTCGTTCAGGACGCTCTTGAGCCGCTCTTCAAACTCGCCGCGGTACTTGGCGCCGGCCACCAGCGCGCCCATGTCCAGGCTGAAGATGGTGCGGCCCTTCAGGTTTTCGGGCACGTCCCCGCGGACGATCCGCTGGGCCAGGCCCTCGGCGATGGCGGTCTTGCCCACGCCGGGCTCGCCGATCAGGCAGGGGTTGTTCTTGGTCTTGCGGGACAGGATGCGGATGACGTTGCGGATCTCCTGGTCGCGGCCGATGACGGGGTCCAGCTTCTGCTTGCGGGCCAGGTCCACCAGGTCCTGGCCGTACTTCTGCAGGGCGTTGTAGGTGTCCTCGGGGTTGTCGGTGGTCACCCGCTGGTTGCCGCGGACGCCGCTGAGCACCTTGAGGAAGCCGTCCTTGGTGATGCCAAAGGCCCGGAACAGGCCGGCGGTGTTGGTGTTGGTCTCGCTCAGCAGGCCCAGCATCAGGTGCTCGACGCTGATGAACTCGTCCTTCATGGCCTTGGCCTCCCGGGCGGCGGCGCTCAGCACCTTGTCGGCGGCCTGGGAGATATAGATCTTGTCGGGGTCGCGGCCCGAACCGGACACCCGGGGCAGGCCGGACAGTTTTTCGGCCACGGCGGCGGCAAAGCTGCCGGGCTCCACGTTCATTTTCTGGAGCAGCTGGGGGATCAGCCCGTTTTCCTGGCTGGAGATGGCCAGCAGCAGGTGCTCGGGCTCCAGGGCGTTGTGCTGGTACTCCACGGCCAGCTGCTGGGCGGCCTGGATGGCCTCGATGGTCTTTTGGGTATACTGGTTGGTATTCATATGCTTTCCCTCCAATCGTACACGGCAGACGCCGGTTGCGTTATCACTGAATGCGCAGGGCTGCTAACGTGCGCCCAGGGGCGGGATGGGGCCCTGCGCGGGATGGTATCTTGATTCCATATCTTGCCTCCTGCCAGATTTTAGCACTCTGGCCTGTAGACTGCTAACAGTATACTCTGCCGGCGGCGTTCTGTCAAGAGGGGCCGGGGCGGGAACAGGGGCGTTCATAAAAATTTTACGGATACGGCGGTTTGACAAATTTATCGCATGCAGGCCCCTTTCTGTTGGTAGGGAAGCTGAAAAGGGGCCCGCGCCCTTGTCATGCCGGCGGCAAATGTGCTATAATCATACTGACCAAGTAGCATATATGCCGCCCGCCCCGGCGCGGCATGGCCGCTTTTTGAGATTACCAATGGAGGGATGTTAGCAATGGAAACCTACGGCATCGAGAAATACGGTATCATCGGCCCCAAGGCTGTCTACCGCAACCTGACCCCCGCCGCCCTGACCGAGGCTGCGCTGCGGCGCGGCGAGGGCAGCCTGAGCAAGACCGGCGCGCTGGTGGTCACCACCGGCAAGTACACCGGCCGCTCGCCCAACGACAAGTTCATCGTGGACACCGAGGGCGTGCACAATGAGATCGCCTGGGGCAAGGTGAACAAGCCCATCAGCCGCGAGAAGTTCGACGCCATCAAGGGCAAGGTGGCCGCCTACCTGCAGGGCCGCGAGATCTTTATCTTCGACGGCTATGCCGGCGCCGATCCCAAGTACACCAAAAAGTTCCGCATCGTCAATGAGCTGGCCAGCCAGAACCTGTTCATCCATCAGCTGCTGATCCGCCCCACCGCCGAGCAGCTGGAGACCTACGGCGAGCCCGACTACACCATGCTGGTGGCCCCCGGCTTCAAGTGCGACCCTGAGGCCGACGGCGTCAACAGCGAGGCCGCCATCATGATCGACTACGAGGCCCACATGATCGTCATCGCCGGCAGCCAGTACAGCGGCGAGATCAAGAAGAGCGTCTTCTCCACCATGAACTACGTCATGACCAAGGAGAACGTCCTGCCCATGCACTGCTCGGCCAACATGGACCCCGAGACCCACGAGACCGCCGTGTTCTTCGGCCTGTCCGGCACCGGCAAGACCACCCTGTCCGCCGACCCCGGCCGCAAGCTGATCGGCGACGACGAGCACGGCTGGAGCCCCGACGGCATCTTCAACTTTGAGGGCGGCTGCTACGCCAAGTGCATCAACCTGAAGGAAGAGAACGAGCCCGACATTTTCCGGGCCATCAAGTTTGGCTCCCTGGTGGAGAACGTGGTCATGGACCCCGCCACCCGCGAGCTGGACTTTGACGACGACAGCCTGACCGAGAACACCCGCGTGGGCTACCCCGTGGACTATATCTCCAACGCCCAGATCCCCGGCGAGGGCGGCATCCCCAAGGTGGTCATCTTCCTGACCGCCGACGCCTTCGGCGTCCTGCCCCCGATCAGCCGCCTGAGCAAGGAGGCCGCCATGTACCACTTCGTGACCGGCTTCACCTCCAAGCTGGCCGGCACCGAGCGCGGCATCACCGAGCCCCAGCCCACCTTCTCCACCCTGTTCGGCGAGCCCTTCATGCCCATGGACCCCCAGGTCTATGCCAAGATGCTGGGCGACAAGCTGGACCAGTACGGCACCAAGGTCTACCTGGTGAACACCGGCTGGGCCGGCGGCAGCGCCGCCGCAGGCGCCAAGCGGATGAAGCTGAGCTACACCCGCGCCATGGTCACCGCAGCCCTGAACAGCAGCTTTGACAATGTGGAGTTCAAGCACCACGATGTGTTCAACGTGGACTACCCCACCAGCTGCCCCGGCGTGCCCGCCGAGATGCTGGACGCCCGCGGCATGTGGGAGGACAAGGCAGCTTACGACGAGCAGGCCAACAAGCTGGCCAATATGTTCGCCGAGAACTTTGCCAAGAAGTATCCCCACATGGCCCCCGAGATCGCCAACGCCGGCCCCCGCGCCAAGTAATGGCACCCTGTAACAGATAACAAAACAGCCGCCGCGGAAGGCATCCGCGGCGGCTGTTGGTTTGCGGGGGGGAGATCATTCGTTCCGGGCGGCGCAGGTGCTTTCGGCGTCGGTCAGCAGGGCCCGCTCGCGGATCTTTTCCAGGGTCTGCTCGCTGAGGATGTGCTCGGCCTTGCAGGCGTCCTCGGCGGCGGTCTTTTCGTCCACCCCCAGCTGGATGAAGAAATGGGTCAGCAGGCGGTGGCGGCTGTAGATCCGCTCGGCGATCTCCTGACCCGGGGGCAGCAACGTCAGGTTGCCCTCGCCGTCCACCGCGATGTAGCCGTTTTCCCGCAGCTTCTTCATGGCGATGCTGACGCTGGCCTTGGTGAAGCCCAGCTCGTTCACAACGTCGATCGAGCGCACTTTGCCCTGACGCTCGGTAAGCATCAGGATGGTTTCCAGATAGTCTTCCGCGGACTGGTGGATCGTCATGGTTGGTTCTGCCTCCTGTGTTCTGCCCGGCGGGCAGGTGATAGATATTACTATAAGAGTACCACAATGGCACGCCGGACGCAAGAGCCAAAGAGGGGCCGCGCCGCCCCGGCGGTCACAGGGCGGGGCCGGGGCCCTGCCGGGAGGCCAGGTAGGCCGCCGGGCCCGACTCGTAGAGGTCGCCGCCGGCGCTGTCCAGGATGACGGTGAGGGGCATATCGGTCACTTCCAGCCGGCGGACCGCCTCGCACCCCAGGTCGGGCCAGGCGATCACCTCCAGGCTGCGGACGCTCCGGGCCATCAATGCCCCGGCCCCGCCCAGGGCGGCCAGATAGACCGCGCCGTTGCGGCGGACGGCGGCCTTGACGGCGGCGTCCCGCTTGCCCTTGCCGATCATGATCTTGTTGCCCAGGTCCAGCAGGCGGGGGGACATGCTGTCCATCCGGCCCGAGGTGGTGGGCCCGGCCGAGCCGATCACCTGGCCGGGGCGCTCAGGGGTGGGGCCCACGTAATAGATGGCGCTGCCTTCCAGCGGGAAGGGCAGGGCCTCCCCCCGGTCCAGGGCCTCCATCATCCGCTTGTGGGCCTGGTCCCGGGCGGTGTACACCACCCCCGACAGCAGTACGGTGTCCCCGGCCCGCAGGGGGGCCAGGTCGGCGGCGGTGCAGGGGGCTGTCAATTTGTATTCCATAAAGCAGGGCCCTCCTTTTACAGCCGGGCGGAGGCCCGGCGGGTGACATGGCAGGAGACGTTGACCGCCGCCGGCAGGCCGGCCACGTGGGTGGGCATCTGCTCGATGGCCAGGCCCAGGCAGGTGGTCCTGCCGCCAAAGCCCTGGGGCCCGATGCCCAGGGCGTTGACCTGCTCCAGCAGCTCCCGCTCCAGGGCGGCGTAATAGGGGTCGGGGTTAGGGACGTCCAGGGGGCGCAGCAGGGCTTTTTTGGCCAGGTAAGCAACCTTGTCGAAGCTGCCGCCCACTCCGACGCCCAGGATCACCGGCGGGCAGGGGTTGGAGCCGGCCTGCCGCACCGTGTCCACCACAAAGCGCTTGAAGCCTTCCACCCCGTCGGCAGGCTTGAGCATGGCGATGCGGCTCATGTTCTCGCTGCCAAAGCCCTTGGGGGCCACCGTCACCTGGCAGCCGTCCCCGTTGACCAGGTGGACGGTGATGGCGGCGGGGGTGTTGTCGCCGGTGTTGCCCCGGCGGAGGGGATCGGCCACGATGCTTTTGCGCAGGTAGCCGTCGGCGTAGCCCCGGCGGACCCCTTCGTGGATGGCGGCCTCAAAGTCGCCCTCGATGTGGACTTCGGTACCCAGCTCCACAAAGACGCAGGCCATGCCGGTGTCCTGGCAGATGGGCAGCCCGGCCTCGCGGGCGGCCCCCAGGTTGGACCACAGCAGGTCCAGGGTGTTCCGGGCCAGGGGCCAGGGCTCGGCGGCGCGGGCCGCGTCCAGGGCGGCCTGGACGTCGGCGGGCAGGCGGGTGTTGGCCTCAATGCAGAGGGCCGCCACCGCCTCGGTCAGTGCTGCGGCGGGGATGGTGCGCATAGGGGGTCCCTCCTCACAGCCGGGCTACGCCGGTCTCGCGGGCCGCTTTGGCCACCGCGGCGGCCACGCTCTCGGCCACGCGGGGGTCGAAGGCGCCCGGGATGATGTATTCGTCGCTGCGCTCGCCGTCGGAGATCAGGTCGGCGATGGCGTAGGCGGCGGCCAGCTTCATGGCGTCGTTGATGTCCCGGGCCCGCACCGACAGGGCCCCCTTGAACAGGCCGGGGAAGCACAGTACGTTGTTGACCTGGTTGGGGAAGTCGCTGCGCCCGGTGGCGATCACCCGCACGCCCCCGGCTTTGGCCTCGTCGGGCATGATCTCGGGGGTAGGGTTGGCCATGGCAAAGACGATGGCGTCCTTAGCCATGCGGCGGCACAGCTCGGCGGTCAGGCAGCCGGGGCGGGAGACGCCGATAAAGACGTCCGCCCCCTCGATGGCCTCGGCCAGGCCGCCCTTGACCTGGCGGGGGTTGGTCACCTCGCCCAGCCAGTTCTTGTGGGCCTCGGCGCTGTGGCAGCCCTTGTACAGGGTGCCGAACTGGTCCACCGCAATGATGTCCCGGGCCCCGGCGGTCATCAGCATTTTGATGATGGCGGTGCCGGCGGCGCCGGGCCCGTTCAGGACGATATGGACGTCCTCCATCTTTTTGCCCACCACCCGCAGGGCGTTGATGAGGGCGGCGGTGACCACGATGGCGGTGCCGTGCTGGTCGTCGTGAAAGACCGGGATGTCCAGCTCGCGCTCGAGGGTCTGTTCGATCTCAAAGCACTCGGGGCTTTTGATGTCCTCCAGGTTGATGCCGCCAAAGGTGGGGGCGATGGCTTTGCAGGCGGCGATGACGCTGGCGGCGTCGGGGGCGTCGATGCAGATGGGGAAGGCGTCCACCCCGCCAAACTGCTTGAACAGCACCGCCTTGCCCTCCATCACCGGCAGGGCGGCTTCGGGGCCGATGTCGCCCAGGCCCAGCACCGCCGTGCCGTTGGACACCACGGCCACCATATTGCCCTTGCAGGTGTAGCGGTAGACGTCGCCGGGGCAGGCGGCGATCCGGCGGCAGGGCTCGGCCACGCCGGGGGTGTAGGCGGTGGCCAGGTCGTCCCGGGTCTTGACCTCCACCTTGCTGACGGTGCCCACCTTGCCGTGATGGGCCTCGTGCATTTCCAATGCGGCTTTGTTGTAATCCATAACGTGCTTCCTCCTGTATCCATGGTTTCCCTTATTTTATCACAAAGGGCGGGGGCTTTTCTACCCGGTCAGGGGCCGTGCAGCGCGATTTTATGGGAATTTTGTTAAAGAACTTTCTTTTTTTACAATGTTCCGGTATACTGAAAGACGTCTTTCGGACATTACCCATCACACCATCAGGAGGTTTTACCCTTGAAACATCTTCGCTCTGCTGCGGCGCTGGCCGCGGCCCTTGCCCTTGCCGTGACAGCGGCGGGCTGCGGCGCGTCCTCTTCTTCGTCCCAGGCCACCAGCTCGGCCGCCCTGGGCCCCGCCGCCAACTACGACTACCAGAACTTTACCTACAGCCAGGGCCTGACCGCCGAGGGCCGCTGGGAAGGGGTCCGCGCCCTGGACTACGTCACCCTGCCCGAGGACTTTGCGGCCATCCCCCTCAAGAAGGCGGACATCGAGCCCACCGAGGAGGACATCCAGAGTCTGTGGGACAACCTGCTGGAGTCCAACCGCATCCAGCAGCCGGTGACCGGCCGGGCCGCCGAGGAGGGCGACATCGCCAACATCGACTACAGCGGCACGGTGGACGGGGTGGTCTTTACCGGCGGCACCGCCGAGGGCTACGACCTGACCCTGGGCAGCGGCACCTTCATCCCCGGTTTCGAGGACCAGATCGTGGGCCACAACATCGGGGACAGCTTTGACGTGACCGTCACCTTCCCCGACGACTACGGCGACTCCACCGACGAGGCGGGCAACACCATCACCCTCTCGGGCAAGGAGGCGGTGTTCCGCGTCACCCTGAACAGCCTGGCGGTCAGCGTCCTGCCCGAGGCCACCGACGCCTGGGTGGAGGAGAACTTTGGCGCCTCCAACGACCTGCACACGGTGGCCGAGCTGGACCAGTACTTCCACGACAACCTGTACACCTCCAACCTGACCAACGCGGTGGTGGATTACCTGACCGAGAACAGCCAGGTGTCCAGCATCCCCGACGTGGTGCGGAACTACCAGGTGTGCAGCCAGCTGAGCTATTACAACAGCTATGCCTCCATGTTCGGCTACGAGACGCTGGACGAGTTCCTCTCCGGCTTTATGGGGTATGACAACGCCGACGCCCTGCTGGCCGACACCGAGCAGGACGTGCTGAACAGCTGCAACCAGCTGCTGATCTTCCAGGCGGTGGCCGAAAGCCTGGACCTGGCCCCCACCGACGCCGAGCTGGAGGCCTACGCCAGCTACACCGAGACGATGGGCGAGGGCTATGTCCATCTGCTGGCCCTGCAGGACCGGGTCCTGTCCACCCTGCGGGACGGCGCGGCCATCAGCTGACGGCACAGAACGGCGCGCACAGCAAAAGGCGGAGCTTTCCAAGCGAAAGCTCCGCCTTTTTTGGCGCGTTCAGGTTTTGTCCAGGTAGTCTTTCTCGAGGGAGAAGCCGCGGCCCCGGACCTCGGTGACCTCGCTGACGATCATGAAGCAGGCGGGGTCGATGGCGTGGACCAGCCGCTCCAGCCGGGGCAGTTCCCGGTGGGAGATGACGGTCAGCAGCAGCTGGCCGGGCTGGCGCAGATAGCCGCCCTCGGCGGACAGGAGGGTGACCCCCCGGTCCAGCTCGGAGAGGATGGCGGACCGCAGCTCGTCGGTGTGGGCGCTGACCAGCTTGACCTCGGTGCGGCGGCTGCCCAGCAGGATCACTTTGTCCAGCACGATGGAGTAGACGAACACCAGCACCACCCCGTAGAGCACCTGCTCTTTGGGGCTGGAGAGGGCCTGGGCGAAGAGGATCGCCAGGTCAAAGACGGTCATGCTGACCGCCACCGGGATGCGGAAATATTTTTGCAGCACCAGCGGCGGGATGTCCATGCCGCCGGTGGAGCCGCCCACCCGGATCACGATGCCCAGCGCCCCGCCGATGCCCAGCCCGGCAAAGACGGTGCACAGGAACAGGTCGCCGGTGAGGACGTAGCCTGCGAACAGCCGCTCCCACACCGCCAGGGTGAGGGGAGACAAAAAGGTGCTGGCCAGGGTGGACAGGGCAAAGCGCCGCCCCAGCAGGGCCCAGCCGGCGGCCAGCATCACCACGTTGACGGCCAGCAGCACCCCCGACACCGGCAGGCCGGTCAGGCGGTTGGCGGCCAGGGCGATGCCGGTGGCCCCGCCGGTGATGAGGCCCGCGGGCATCAAGAACAAAACGACGGCCAGAGAATACAGAGCGTTGCCGGCCAGCAGGGCCAGGGCGGTCAGGAGCAGGCGGCCCCGCTCGGTGGATGGGGTCATGGCGGACACCTCCTTCTTGAAACCAGTATGCCACACAAAAAGAGAAAACATAGAGGGATCGGGGCAGGCCGGCAAAGCCGGCTCCGTGAAAAGAAAATGCCCCGCGTCCGCCAAAAACAGCCGGCGCGGGACAAAATCTATTCTAGCAGAAAGGGGGCCCGAGGTCAAGGCTCAGACCTTGAGTTCCTGCTCCCCGAACACGTCCGAGGTGGGGGTCTCGAAAACGGGGATGTTGGCGTAGGGGTCGGCGGCCTCGTCGGGGGGCAGGGCCTTCATGTACTCGTCCATGGCCACCGCCACGTCCTTGGCCATGGCCACCGCTTCCACCACCGTGCGGGCGCCCTTGACGGCGTCGCCCCCGGCAAAGACGCCGGGCCGGGTGGTGCGGCCGTCGTGGTCCACCGTCAGCAGGCCCTTTTTGTTGGTGTCGATGCCGGTGGTGGTCTGGATCAGGCCGCTCTCCGAACCCTGGCTGACCGAGATGATGACGCCGGTGTGGGGATAGAAGGTCTCGCTGCCCTCCACCTGGACAAAGCTGCCGTCCGCCTGCTTGACGGTGTCGCGGCAGATCAGGCCGTCGTCCCGGATCTCCACCGGGGCTTTGCAGAAGCGGAAGCCCACCCCCTCCAGCTTGGCGTAGCTGACTTCGTACTGGGAAGCGCTGATGCAGCTCTCGTCCCGGCGGGCGTAGCAGGTGACGTGCCGCGCGCCGTTGCGGATGGCGGTGCGGGCGCAGTCCATGGCCGAGTTGCCCACCCCGATGACGGCGATGTTGTCCCCCAGCCGGAAGGCCTTGCTGTTGGCCAGGTAGTCGATGCCAAAGGCGGCGTTGCCCAGGCTTTCGCCCTTGATGTGCATGGCGTTGGCTTTCCACAGGCCTGCGCCGATGAAGATGCTCTTGTAGCCGTCCCGGAACAGGTCGTCGATGGTCAGGGTGCGGCCGATCTCGGTGTTGGTGCGCACCTTGATCCCCTTCAGCTCCAGGTGGCGGTACTGGAAGTCGTCCAGCACGCTGTCGGGCAGGCGGTAGTTGGGGATGCCGTACCGCATGACGCCGCCGGTCTTGTCCCGCGCCTCGAAGATGGTGATGTCGTAGCCCCAGCGGGCCAGCAGCACCGCGATGGTCAGGCCCGCCGGGCCCGACCCGATGATGGCCGCCCGCATCCCGTTTTTGGGGGCGGGGCCCGCCACCATCTTGTTGGCGTAGGTGGTGGAGATGTAGTTTTCGATCACCGAAAAGTGGACCGGGTCGTGGCTGGGCATCCGGTTGCGGATGCAGTGGCCCTCGCACTGTTTTTCGTGGTCGCAGACCAGGCTGCACACGGTGGTCAGGGGGTTGTTTTCAAACAGCATCCAACCTGCGTCGTCCATTTTGCCGGCCTTGAGCAGCCGGATGACCTCGGGGATATTGGTGTGGATGGGGCAGCCCTGCTGGCACATGGGCTTTTTGCAGCCAAGGCAGCGGTTGGCTTCGTCCAGAACGTGTAACGCCATGGTGAGTTCCTCCTTGTTTCCCGATGGGGTGCGTTGTATCCAAGATGTGCTGTTATAATAATACACCCATCCGCCCCGTCTGTGCAATGACGGATTTACTGATTTTCAGGGGGAGTTTTTGGCTCTTTCGCCGGAACAAGCGCCGCGGGCCGGAGCCGGCAGTCAGTTGAACTTTACGATCTTGCGGGCCAGGCGGTAGCCCAGCACCGTCACCTTGTCCCCGCCGGGGAAGCGCAGGTTGGTGGCGCCGCCCAGGGACAGCCGCACCCGCCGGTAGGTCCGGGGGCTGACCCGCTCTTTCAGGTAGGCCCACAGGTCGTCCTTTTTCTTTTTGGCCTCGGGGCTGCCGTCCAGGATCAGGAAGATCCCGCTGACGGCCATCATGGCGGACAGGTACTGGGTCATGTAGCTGCGCAGGCGGGCCTGCTCGGGGGGCAGGGCGTCCAGGTCCTGGCAGTCGATCATGTACCGGGTCACCCGCAGCTGCTGGTCCACCCGCTTGACCATCACGCTCTCGTTGACGCTCTGGTCGGCCCGGCCGATGAAGTAGCGGTACAGGTCCAGGTCCATGTAGTACATGCTCTTGACGTAGGGCAGGGGCTGGTAGACAAAGATGTTGTCCACATAGAAGGTGTGCTTGGGCAGGACCATGCCGCAGCGGCGCAGCACCTCGGTGCGGTAGATCACCGAGTGCATCAGGATGTTCTGGTCGGGGCGGAAGCGGCCCACGTGCATCCAGGTGAACAGCCGGTTCTGGGGGAACACGTTGGTGTAGCGGACGGTGTGGCTGGTGCCGTCCTCCACGTGCTCGTAGACGTAGTTGCAGAACATCAGGTCGGGGGCGGTGCCGCGGTGCAGCAGCAGGCGCAGCCGGTCCAGCACCTTTTCCAGGGCTTCGGTGTCCAGCCAGTCGTCGCTGTCCACTACCTTGTAATAAAGGCCGGTGGCGTTGCGGATGCCCTGGTTGACCCCCTCGCCGTGGCCGCCGTTCTCCTGATGGATGACCCGGACGATGTCGGGGTATTGGGCGGCGTACGCGTCACAGATGGCGGGGGTGTCGTCCTTGGTGGAGCCGTCGTCCACCAGGATGATCTCGGCGTCCGGGCCGGCGGTGAGCAGGGTGTCGACGCAGTGGCGCATATAGGCCGCCGAGTTGTAGCACGGCACGGCAAAGGTGATAAGCTTCTGTTCCATAATGGGACTCCTTTATTCGGAAAAAGGCGGCGGGGGGCGCCCGGCCGCAGTGGCTGCATGACCTTGCAGGGAAGCTGGGCGTATCCGAAAAAGCGGGGACGAAAGGCCCGCGGGGGATGTTCCGGATACACTGTGAAACCATTATACCATGACAGGAGGCAAAAATCCATCCGCCGGGAAGAACTGGCCCCGGAACCAGAAATGTGGTATACTGCTTGCAGCAAAAAGGAGGCGGCCGCAGGATGGACGACAAATACAGCGTATTGAAGAAGGTGTTCGGGTACGACGGCTTCCGGCCGGGGCAGGCGGAGATCGTGGACGCGGCCCTGGCCGGCCGGGACGTGCTGGCGGTGATGCCCACCGGCGCAGGCAAGTCGGTGTGCTACCAGGTGCCGGCGCTGCTGCTGCCGGGGGTGACGCTGGTGGTCAGCCCCCTCATCAGCCTGATGCAGGACCAGGTGCGGGCCCTGGTGGCGGCGGGGGTGGCCGCGGCCTACCTGAACAGCAGCCTGACCGCGAACCAGCAGGCCCTGATGCTCCGCCGCGCCCGGGAGGGGCGGTATAAGATCATCTATGTGGCCCCCGAGCGGCTGATGACCCAGGGGTTCCTCCGCTTTGCCCAGGAGCAGCCGGTCAGCATGGTGACGGTGGACGAGGCCCACTGCATCAGCCAGTGGGGGCACGATTTCCGGCCCAGCTACCGGCAGATCCGCGCGTTCACCGACCAGCTGCCCGCCCGGCCGGTGGTCACGGCCTTTACGGCCACCGCCACCGCCCGGGTCCGCCAGGACATCGAGGAACAGCTGGGCCTGCAGGAACCGTTCCGCCTGACGGCGGGGTTCGACCGGCCCAACCTGCGGCTGGAGACCCGGCGGCTGACCGAGAGCGAAAAGCCCCGGGCGCTGGTGGAGTTCCTGCTGGAGCAGGGGGAGGCCCCGGGGATCGTCTATTGCAGCACCGTCCGCCAGGTGGAGGAGACCGCCGCCATGCTGCAGGGGCTGGGCATCCGGGCCGCGGCCTACCACGGCCAGATGGACGCCGCCCGCCGCCGCCAGAACCAGGAGGATTTTCTGTTCGACCGGGTCCAGGTGATGGTGGCCACCAACGCCTTTGGCATGGGCATCGACAAGCCCAACGTCCGGTTCGTGGTCCACTACAATATGCCCAAAGACCTGGAAAGCTACTACCAGGAGGCGGGGCGCGCCGGGCGGGACGGCGAGGAGGCCCGCTGCGTCCTGCTGTACGCGCCCAACGACGTGCGGCTGGCCCATTTCTTCATCGACAAAGAAGAGGCCGAGGGCGACGCCCCCGGCGAGAAGCGGGCGGCCGCCGCCCAGGAGGCCCGGGAGCGGCTCAAGTACATGACCTTTTACGCCACCACCCAGCGGTGCCTGCGGGCCGAGCTGCTCCACTACTTCGGGGAGGCCTGCCCCAGCCGCTGCCGCAGCTGTTCCAACTGCCTGGCCCCCAAGGTGCCGCTGCCCCGGCCCCGCCCGGCGGCCGCCCCCAAAA
>OERL01000161.1_pt1 | contig 15550 bp, 13 predicted proteins | sample 1539981 | NCBI WGS metagenome assembly OERL01 (sample SAMEA3891867, study PRJEB23780) | metagenome | biome: terrestrial biome; feature: animal house; material: Caecal content | place: Italy | collected 2015-05-05
GTCGAAATAGAGGCTGACGGCGTTCACCAGCAGCTTCTTCTGGAGTTTGGCCATGATGCTGCCCTTCAGGCTCTCCCGGCCCTCGCTGGCGTCCAGGAGCTCCTCCGCCTCGATCACCGCGCCGTCCCTGGTCAGGGTGCGGCCCAGCAGGTAGTCCGCCGACACGTGGTAGTAGTCGCAGGCCCGGGTGACAAAGGCCAGCCCCGGCTCCCGGACCCCGTTTTCATAGTGGCTGAGGAGGGCCTGGCTGATCCCCAGCTCTCCCGCCGCCTTCCGCTGGCTGACGCCCTTCTCCTGGCGGAGAAGGCTCAGCACCCGCGCAAAATTCTCGTTCATATCCCGCTCGTTTCCCCGTTCTCTGTTTCTCTCCCGGCTGCCGCCGGAAGCGTCTCTGTTCCGCCTCCCACCGCTCCACCGCGGCAAAAGCTTATAACAGGAAGTATAGTGTATCAAACAGTATACCACTTGTAAAGCGTTTTCCGCGCCTTTCGAGAAATTTTTTTGCAAGCAGTGGGGGGCATCCTCTCCGGGATGCACAAAAAATCCTGTTAAAGATTTGTCAGTATTCCCATTGCGCCCCGGCAGGGGATATGCTAGAATAGAAACTGTCAAAAGGGAGTAGTTCCCCGGCAGCCGCCGGGGTGTGCACCGCCAGCACGGCCCACAAGGCCCGGGACGCGCAGAGATCTCTGATCAAGATTTTAACGAGACTTTTACCAGGGGTAGAGGTCTCGTTTTTTTCGTACCCGGGTGCGAAAAAACCAGCTTCTTCCTTTTGACACGGACGGCCCGGCCGGGCTATACTGTACCCAAGCGCAAGTCCGTACCCACCGCCCCGGAGGGGGCGGAAACAGACACAGACATACATACGGCGAGAGAAAGGGATATTGATAAGGAGGAGAAATTATGACAACGTACATCATCATCGGCGTAGTACTCGTTTTGATGATTGTACTCACCATCATTCCTCAGAAGAAACGTCAGAAACAGCAACAGGAAATGATGAACAGCCTTCGCGTCGGCACCAAGATTATGACCATCGGCAGAATGGTCGGCAAGATTACCCAGGTCAACGCGGACAACACCCTCATCATCAACGTCGGCACCGAAGACAGCCCCACGCTCATCGTCATCGACAAGAATGCGGTCGGTCTCGTCCTTGAGAACGTTGCGGCACCCGCCGTCGAAGAAGTTCCCGCCGAACCCGCGGCTGAGGAAGCGGCTCCCGCCGACAGCGCAGCCGAAGAAGCGGCAGAAGCCCCCGCGGCAGAAGAAACCGCCGAAAAGGAAGAGAAGTAATTACGCGGATTTGCGGGTGATATCCCGCGACTGACGCGACCCGAATTTCAAAGACATCGGTTTTGCCGATGTCTTTTTTGTTGCGAGGCTTTGCGGGGAGAGTGCGGTGCGGCACGATAATTGCCGTTGAATACGAGTGGGAAATGCTGACCGTGAAAACCGCAACGGACAAAAGACGCGCCGGGTATCGAATCACGGAAAACGCAAACGGCGGGGACGTGAATCCCCGCCGTTTGCGCGGGCGTCGGGAGGGGCGGGGATATCAGGAACGGATTTTTGCCGCGCGGGTGTTTACCGCTATTATTCCGGACACCGTTCCCGCAACCACCGCGGCGATGAAATCCACCACGTTGAAGTCGGTGTTTTTGAAGCCGTCCGCCGCAGCAAGAACAAAGACCGTCAGCAGGAAATAGAGCAGTCCGCTCAATGCGCCTTTCAGCGCGCCCAGAGACGGGTTGCGGAAGGCAATCAGTACTCCCGCGAAAACGGAAACGAGGCGGATTGCGCAGTTGCCCACAATCATTCCCGTTTCGTTGGGCGACGCAAGACGCACCACCAGCGCGAAGACGAGCACGAGCAACAGGGTGAAAAGCATTGCAACGAGTGACGCCGACAGAATGTCCAGCACGTCGCGTTTTGTATTCAGCGGTTTTTTCATACTAAAATTTATGACGCTTTTCCCTGCGATATGAAAGCGCGGTGCGGCGGCGGCACAAAAAGACTCCGCACACGGCGCGTTGCGGAAATCACACCCGATTTAAGGATAAATTACTCAATTTATCCGTTTATTGTGTTGACTTGTCGGTAATTTTGCAATTATAATTATCGGAGTTATACTGCGCGCGTACGCGCGGTATGCAATGCACGCGCTATGCGCCGGAGAGTAACAAGTGAATCTGAAAAAATCTATTGTGATTCTGACAGCGGTGTCCGTGTTCATCATTCTGATGGCTGTTTTCGCCGTGGTTAGTTTTCCCATCGGGAACACCGTTTACGACTACCACGGTTATGCCACCACGATAAAACTCGGACTCGACCTGTCGGGCGGCGTTTCCGCCGTATTCGAAGTCGTCGACGACGGCAAGGGCGATATCGAATCCCGCGTCGACGGCACCATAACGTCTTTGCAGGACCTGCTGGTCTCCCGCGGTTACACCGAAGCGACGGTCACCAAGACCACCAGCGGCGGCGGTTATTTCATCAGGGTAGAAGTGCCGGACGTCGACGAGCCCGACAAGGTGTTCGACCTCATCGGCCGTCCCGCAAGGCTGGAATTCAAAGGCGAGAACGACGCTTCCGCCGAAACTCTGCTCAACGGCAGCGAACACCTCGAATCCGCGTTCGTCACCACTCAGGACGGACAATACGCGGTCGGTCTCACTTTCAACGAAGAGGGCACCAAGGTTTTCGCCGACATCACTGAGCAGTACAACGGTAGCAGCATCTATATTTTCATCGACGGCAGCCTCTACACCACCGTTAACGTGCAATCCGTCATCACCAACGGCAGCGCGGTCATCACCAGGACGGGCGGTTATACCTACGAGGAAGCCAGAGAGTTCGCCACGCGTCTGCAGTCGGGCGCTTTCGGCGTCGAACTCAACGCCACCGAAGTCAAGACCATTTCCCCGACCCTCGGCGAAGACGCAATCAAATGGGCGCTCGTCGCAGGTGCCATCGGCGTCGGCCTCATCTTCATCTTTATGGGCGTTACCTATCGCGGACTGGGCATTGCGGCCGACATAGCGCTTTGCGTTTACATCGTGCTCTTGCTGTGGTTCTGCGCCGTGCTCCCGTGGGTGCAACTCACCCTTTCCGGTATAGCGGGTATATTGCTCTCCATAGGTATGGCGGTCGACGGCAACATCGTTATTTTCGAGCGTATCCGCGACGAGTACAGGGGCAGTTCCAAACCCATACCCACCGCAATCAAGGAGGGCTTCAAGCGTTCCACCGCGGCAATCGTCGACGGCAACGTCACCACGCTGATCGGTGCCGTAGTGCTGTGGGTGCTCGGTTCGTCCACGCTGGTCGGTTTTGCCGTCACGCTCTTCATCGGTATCGTGCTTTCGATGTTCACTTCGCTGGTCATTACCCGTCTTGTGCTGAAGTGCTTTATGCCTCTCAACAGCACGGGCGAAAAATTCTACGGTCTGAAACGAGGCGAACCCAAGCCCGCCCCCGATTTCATTCTCAAGAGGAACGCCGCCGCAAAGACGGCAAAAACGCTTGCAAGGGAGGAGAAGTAATATGAAGAACAACACTTCCCGTTTCCTTAACGCGTTCGACAGATTCAACGTCACCGACATCAAAAAAATCACGTTCGTGATTCCCGCGGTCGTAGTTCTCATCGCCGTGCTGGTCATAGTCGGCGTGGGCGCCACGTCGGGCAGTTACATCGACGGCGTGGGTATCGGCATCGACTTCGAGGGCGGCACTATGCTCACCGTCAACGTCGGGCAGGTCACCGACGCCAACGCCGATATTCAGGCGGAAATAGACAAGATAATCGCCGCTATCGAGGGTGTGAAGGATTCCGCCGGCAGGAGCGTTTCGGTCACGTACGTTCAGCGTATGTACGACGATTCCGTCGCATACGACCCCGACGCGTCCGTTACGTTCCGCTACAAGAACGTGTCCAGCAACGACATCGAGATAGAGGAACTCAACCAGGCAATAGTCGACGCGGTCGACGCCGTTTATGCCGACTACGAGAACTCCGAACTCAACTTTATAACCCGCGAGTCCATCGGTGCGACCGCGGCTCAGGATTTGCTCGAAAAGGCGGGTATCGCGCTTGCGGTGTCCACCGTGCTCATCCTCATCTATATCATAATCAGGTTTACTCTCGTCAGCGGTTTCGCGGCGGTGCTCGCCCTGTTGCACGACGTAATCGTTATGTTCGCGCTCACGGTTATCTGCCGCGTGCAGATAAACACCTCTTTCGTCGCAGCGATGATAACCATAATCGCATATTCGATTAACAACACCATTATCATCTTCGACCGTTGCCGTGAACATCTCAAGCCCCTCAAGGGTATGCGCAATATCGACTATGACGCGATAGGCAATCTCGCCGTCCGCGAGACTATGAGACGAAGCCTGTTCACCACTTTCACCACTATGGTGACGGTCATCTTCCTCGCTGCGTTGGGCAGTTCCTCGATACAGGAATTCTGCGTGCCAATTCTGCTCGGTCTGGTAGCCGGCGTGTATTCGTCGGTGCTCCTCGCCGTGCCGATGTGGAGCGCGTTCAGCCGTTCTTACGACAAGTCCAGGGAAAAGAGAATGGGCAGTCTGACCTATGCGACCTCTTCTTCGGACGAGCCCGAGGACGACCCCACCGTGTATAAGGGCGAAGCGATACCCGACGTTTTCGCGGACGAGGAGGGCGGAGCGACAGTTGCGCCTGCCGCCTCCGAAAAAGCCAAGAAGGACGGGGCGCCGAAAGGCAAGAAGATTTACAAGTATTCCAAAAAGAATACGACCTTCAAGAAAAAGAAGTAATCAGCAAGACGCCTCCTTCACGGAGGCGTTTTGAGTTGCCCGACGCCGCGTCAACGGCACAAACGGTCGTGGCGGGGGCAGGTCGGCTGAACGGTACAGGCGGGCAACGCCCCGGGGAGAGCAGATGAGCCAACAGTGCGCTTTTACACCTGAATTTTCCGCAAGAGCGAAAAAACTCGGATTGTCCGAGCGGTTTTTGCAATTGCTGGAATCGAGGGGGCTCTCCGACGCGGAAATCCCCGCGTTTTTGCGTCCCTCTCTGGACGCCCTTTCCCCCGCCGAGGACATCGTGGGAATGACGGCGGCACGCGACAGATTGCGTCTTGCAATAGAACGGAAGGAAAGGGTGCTTGTGTTCGGCGACTACGACTGCGACGGAATATGCGCTGTCTCCATTCTCGTCCTCGCACTCCGCGACAGGACGGACGTTACTTATTTCATTCCCAACCGTATCACCGACGGATACGGCTTGTCCGTGGAAGCGCTGAAGCGCATAGTGACGCGCAGAAAACCCGACCTTGTCGTCACGGTGGACTGCGGAGTCACTGCGGTTGCCGAGGTGGAATATCTGCGCAGCGTGGGCGTGGACGTCATAGTCACCGACCACCACGAACCGCAGGGGCAACTTCCCGACTGTATAGTGGTGGACGCCAAGACGGAACGGCGCGGATTTTCCGATTACTGCGGCGCGGGCGTTGCCTTGCAACTGGTCCGCTCGATGTTCGGCGCGGAATACGAACGTTATCTGGACATCTGCGCGCTTGCCACCATTGCGGACGTTGTGCCGCTCGTCGGTGACAACAGAATAATCGCTTCGCTGGGGCTTGCGAAGCACAACGCCGCTCCTCGTAAAGGGCTGAAAATGCTTGCCGGCGGAGAAAGACTGTCTTCGCAGGACGTTATGTTCCGCGTTGCGCCGCGCATAAACGCCGCGGGTAGACTGGGGAGCGCGCTGAAAGTCGTCGACCTCTTTCTGGAGGAAGACTATTTCCTGCTCAAGACCCTGACGGAAGAACTGGAACGCGACAACGCCCGCAGGCAGGAAGTCTGCGAACAGGTGGTAGCGGAAGCCAAGGAAAAACTCAGGGGATTCGATTTTTCAGACACGCGGATAATAATCCTGCACGGCGCCGACTGGGAGTCGGGCGTGCTGGGGATAGCCGCCGCGAGACTGGTGGAGGAATTCAAGTGCCCGGCCGTACTCTTTGCCGGTGACGGTGACGAATACAAAGGGTCTGCGCGTTCCGTCAGGAGCGTGAACATTTTCGAATTGCTTTCCAGGCACTCATCGCGTTTCACTTCGTTCGGCGGACATTCGCAGGCGGCGGGGCTGAGCGTCCGCGCCGAAAATTTCGACGCTTTCCGTGCGGAAATCACGGCGGACGTCAGAGAGAATTATCCTGCGGAAAGTTTTATGCCCGCGCCGCAGTGCGATATGCGTCTCTCTCCCGACGAGGATTTTCTCGCGCTCGCTCGCGAACTTTCTTTGCTGGAGCCGACGGGATACGGCAATCCGCGTCCCGTTTTCGGCCTGACGGAAAAGGGTATGAAGTTCCGCAGAGTGGGGTTCACACCGCACGTAAAATACGAAAACGGCGACCTCGAACTTATGGCGTTTTCACGCTATGAGTCTTTGCTCAGGGCGGGGGACAGCACTCTCGAAACCGAATTCGGTATGGAAACCAACGTATTCCGCAACCGTGTTTATGCGCAAGGAATACTGAAAGAGGTCACCTATCGCAGCGTAGGCGTATCGGACGCGGACGCCCTCTCTATGTGTCTGCACCAACTCCGTCACGACGGCAAATGCGTGCCCGAGACGGTTTCCGCCGAACAAGCGGAAGAGTTCCTGAAGCAGCCTTTCGGCACCGTTTTCGTTGTATTTAACGGGTTAGAATACGGAAAACTGATTCGGTCTGTCAGGGGCGCGGACAGTCTGCCCGTGTTCGTCGGCGCGCAAAAGTGGCTCAATCCCGCAAACTGCGTTGCCTTCGCACCGCTTGCGGGCTTCGACTTCCGCTATTTCAAGCGGGTGATAGTGGCGGGTAAGGCTCTTTCGGAGGGGTATCTTGCCTGCATAGCCGGGCAATCGGGGCGTTGTCTCGCTCTCGGCGACGTCGTTCCCGCCGCGCGCAGGGTGCCCGACGAGGTTTTCAGACGCATATATTCGGCTTATGCGGTCGCCGCTCGCACGGGTATGCGGTTCTCGTCTCCCGAGGCGCTCGCCGCCGAGATAGCGAAAAAAGCCGTTGCGGACGACTATCAGACCGCGGTCGGAAGGCTTGTTCTCGAGGAATTGGGATTGATTTCCGTCTCCGACAGGGGTATCATTACCGTAAACGGAGGCAAGACCGAACTTTCGCGTTCCGCAGTGTACAGGAACGTTGCGGAAAGGAAATAAACGGGGAATATGGACGGATTGCTGGTAAAACTCAGAAAGGCTTATCCCGATAAGTACGCGGACCTCAAACGCGCGTACGAGTTTGCCGCTGCCGCTCACAAGGGTCAGAAGCGCAGTTCGGGGGAAGATTATTTCATTCACCCCTGCGCCGTCGTCGAAATTCTGGCAGATTACGGGTTCGACAGTTCATCGCTTATCGCCGCTTTCCTGCACGACGTTCTGGAGGACACCGAGGTTACCCCCGAGCAACTCTCCGCGGAGTTCGGCAACGAAATCCTCGAACTGGTCGAGGGCGTCACAAAACTCGACAAACTGCAGTTTACCAACCGCGAAGAGGCGCAGGCGGAGAACTTCCGCAAGTTCTTTATGGCGGTCGCCAAAGATTTGAGAGTCATCATTATCAAACTCGCCGACCGTCTGCACAATATGCGTTCCCTCGAATATCTGCCGCCCGAAAAACAGCAGTATATAGCGCGCGAAACTCTCGACATATACGCGCCGCTTGCGGGCAGGCTCGGTATATCATTCTTCAAGTGCGAACTCGAAGACCTCGCTATGATGTACATTTACCCCGACGAGTACAAGTACATCACCGAATGCATAAGCAAGAAGAGGGGAGAGCGTCAGCAACTCATCGACGGTATGATGAAGCAGATTCGCGCCAAGATGAAGGAAATGGGCGTGAAAGGCGAGGTCAACGGCCGTCCCAAGCACATTTATTCCGTTTACAAGAAAATGCACCAGTTGCACATCGACGTCGACCAGATTTACGATTTGCTCGCGGTGCGCATAATAGTGGACAGCGTCAAGGACTGTTACACTATGCTCGGCGAGGTCCACACCGTGTGGAAGCCTATCCCCGGCAGATTCAAGGACTATATTGCAATGCCCAAAGCCAACAATTACCAGTCGTTGCACACGACGGTGGTGGCGGACGGCGAGACGTTCGAAATTCAGATACGCACCTACGAAATGCACCGCATAGCCGAATACGGTATCGCGGCGCACTGGAAATACAAGGAAGGCACCACGGGAGTGGATACCGACCTCGATAACAAGGTGCGCTGGTTGCGCGAGGTTATGGACGCCGAAAAGGATATCGGCGGCGCGCGCGAATTTATGGACGCGATAAAGATAAACGTCTTCGACGACGAGGTGTTCGTATTCACGCCGAAAGGCGACGTTTACGACCTGCCCGTCGGTTCCACGCCAGTAGACCTTGCCTACAAAATTCACTCCGAGATAGGCAACAAGTGCGTGGGAGCAAAGGTAAACCGCAAAATGGTGCCTCTCTCCGCGCGCCTGCAGACGGGCGACATCGTGGAGATACTCACACAGAGCGGAAAAGGTCCCAGTCTGGACTGGCTGAAATTCGTGCGCACTTCCGGCGCACGCGCGCGCATACGTCAGTATTTCAAGAAAGAACAGCGCGAGGAAAACGTGCGTCGCGGCAAGGAAATGCTGGAGCGCGAGGCGCGCCGCAGAGGATACAGTCTCGCCGCGCTTATGCAGGTGGACGCGCTCGAGTCCATTATGCAGCGTATGTCGGTGACCGGAGAAGAGGACCTTTACGCGAACGTCGGATTCGGCGGGCTCGGCACCAATCAGGTGCTGACGAAACTCATCGACGCTTTCCGCAGGCAGAACCCCGAGGAGCATCTCGAAATCGTCTCCGACGGCGCCGGTCACGAAATCGGCAGGGAACGCTCCAAGAGCGGCGTTCTCATCAACGGCAACGCCAATTTCACGGTGCGTATGGCCCATTGCTGCACACCCGTTCCCGGAGACGCGATAGTGGGATACGTTTCGCGAGGCAGGGGAGTTTCGGTGCACCGCGCCGATTGTCCCAACGTCAAATCAATGGAACCCGAACGCCTCATCGACGCCGTATGGGATACGGGCGCGGACAGCAGTTTCAACGCCACGCTGTATATTACCGCGGAGAACTCGGGCAATATGCTGGCGGGTATAACCGCTTATATCGCGGCGGCCAAAATGCCCATAACGGGCGCGAACGTGAGGGTGGACCCGAAGGAACATCTTGCCGACATCACAATCGGCGTGATGATAAAAAATACCGAGGACCTCGAGGACCTCGTGAGAAAAATCAAGAGCATACAGGGCGTTATCGACGTGCGCAGATGAAATCGGTCTGCCCGTCACGCGTCCTGCATTTCGCCTGAAAAGCCACTTTACGGAGCAAAAACGCAATGACAATCACCACATTCGTCACATCGCCGCTTGAAACCAACACCTATGTCGTCATAAACGGTGACAAGGCTTTCGTGGTTGACCCCGGCGGAAGGGCGGAGGAGATTTCGGCGTTCATACGCAAAGAGGGGGCGACCGCTGAGGCGGTCCTGCTCACGCACGGCCATTTCGACCATACGGGCGGAGTTGCCGCGCTGCAGCGGGAAGGCGCGCAGGTGTTTATTCACCGCGACGACGCCCGTCTTGCCAATTCCGTGGCGAATCTTGCCGCGGTTGCGGGATATTCTGTCGAGCATTTCACGCCCGACGTAACTCTGGCGGGAGGAGAACGCCTCACCGTGGCGGGCGTGCCCGTTTCGGTCATTCACACGGCGGGACACACCGCAGGCGGAGTCTGCTATGACCTCGGAGACGTGCTGTTCACGGGGGACACCCTTTTCGAACTGAGTTACGGCAGGACGGATTTCCCGAGCGGGAACTTTGCCGAACTGAAAAATTCCGTTCTCAACAAACTGTTCAATCTGGAGGGTGACCGCACCGTTTATTCGGGGCACGGCGCGCCCACCACGCTCGAATTCGAAAGAAAACACAATCCGATAACAAGCGACCGCAGATGATAAACTTTACCTGCACGGAAGAAAATTATTACGGCGACCTCTCCGAACTCGCGCGCGCTTTTTCACAGCGCACGGACGAGGATATTTCGCTTGACGTCGATTTCGGATTCAGGGAGGGCGAACTCTTCGTCCGCCTGAAATCGGACAAATTTCCGAATTTCCTGAAAATCTACCGCTATCCTTTCGCATATTCGGACGAAGCCGAAAAAAAGAGGCTTGCCAAACGCTACATCAAAATAGCGATGTACGGCACGCTCGTTTTCCTCACGGGCAAGCAATTGCCTTACGGTTGCCTTACGGGCATTCGCCCCACCAAACTGTTCCGCGAATTGGGTGAGAACGCCCGCGATACGTTCCTGAATGACTTTTCGGTGTCGCCCTCGAAAGAGGAACTGATAGAGCGCACGGTGATTACCCAGGACAAAGTGCTCAACCGCAATCCGCACGGGGAAGTGGACCTTTTCGTAAACATTCCTTTCTGTCCCTCCAAGTGCTCGTACTGTTCGTTCGTATCCGTGCCTGTTGACAGACAGAAAAAACTCCTCGAGCCCTACACGGATTGCCTGGTGGAGGAATTGCGTTATCTCAGGACGGTTATCGCGAGGCAGGGCAGGAAAGTGCGCGCGGTGTATGTCGGCGGCGGCACTCCGACGGTGCTTCCCGTGCGACTGCTGGACAGAATTCTTGCCGAATGCGAATACGACGTTACGGAGTTCACCGTAGAGGGCGGAAGACCCGAGACGCTCACCCCGTCCGTGCTTGCCTTGCTTGCCGCAAGAGGAGTGACGAGACTTTCCGTCAACCCGCAGACGTTCAACGACGCCACGCTCGAAAGGATAGGCAGAAAGCACACTTCCGAGCAGGTTCTCAAAGCCTACAAGCGTGCGCGGAAACTCTTTGACGTGAATATGGACCTGATTGCGATGTTGCCCGAAGAGACGCTTGACGACTTCAAAAAGTCTGTTGATACCGCTGTTTCGTTGTCTCCCGCCAATATAACCGTCCACACGCTTTATCTGAAACGCGGCTCGGCTCTGCGCACGGAAGGCTACCGCAACAACGAAAATTCCCTTGCCGAACAAATGGTCGACTACGCATACGGGGCGATTACGGCGGCAGGCTACGAGCCTTATTATATGTACCGTCAGAAATACACCAGCGGCAATCTCGAAAACGTGGGTTACGCCCGTCCCGACAAACTTTGCATATACAACGTCGACGTTATGGAGGAGGACACCACGGTGTACGCCGCGGGCGCGGGGGCCATATCCAAGAAAGTCACGCCCGAGCGCAATCTGATAGAGCGCTCCGCCAACTTCAAGGAGCCGCTCGAATACGTCAAGCATTTCGACGAAGTTATGGCGCGTCAGCGCAGATTCTGGGAGGAGTGAAGTCCCCGTCGAGAGGTTTCGCTTTCCGCAAAAATCGCCGTTTTCGTGGGTGCAAAACGGTTTACTTTGATTTTTTATTGTGATAATATATGCAAGGTACTTCTTACGAGGTCCGTCCGAATCTCCGTGGTCGGACTTGGTTTGAAGCGAATCACTTATCCAACGAAGGAGGCTAAACAATGGATAAAGTTCAGAAACAGGAAATCATCGCCAAGTACGGTCGCAAGGAAGGCGACACCGGTTCTCCCGAAGTTCAGATTGCGCTGCTCACCGGCAGAATTCAGGAACTCACCGAGCACCTCAAGGTTCACAAGAAGGACCACCATTCCCGTCGCGGACTGCTGATGATGGTCGGTCAGAGAAGGAGCCTGCTCGATTACCTCAAGAAGACGGACATCGAGCGCTATCGTGCAATCGTCGCTTCTCTCGGGCTCAGAAAGTAAAAGAGGTCGGGTGCGGTTTCCGCACCCGATTTTTTAATAAACGGATATGACGGAATATCCAGAAGGAGAAAAAATGGAAAGAAAAATCTTCAAGACAACTATCGGCGGCAGAGAAGTCGTCGTCGAAACGGGTGCCTATTGCGGGCAGGCTAACGGCAGTTGTATCGTCCGTTGCGGCGACACCGTCGTTATGGTCAACGCCACTATGGCAAAAGAGCCTCGCGAGGGTATGGACTACTTCCCCCTCAGCGTCGACTACGAGGAAAAAATGTACGCCGTCGGCAAAATCCCCGGCGGTTTCAAAAAGAGAGAGGGCAGAGCGTCCGATAAGGCTATCCTCACCAGCCGCCTCATCGACCGTCCCATTCGTCCTCTGTTCCCCAAGGGAATGTACAACGACGTGTCCGTGGTAGCCACGGTTCTCTCCGTCGACACCAACATTCCTCCGGAAGTTTTCGGTATGCTCGGTTCGTCCATCGCACTGTCCATTTCGGACATTCCTTTCGCGGGTCCCACGGGCTCCGTCGTTGTGGGTATGGTGGACGGCGAGTACATCATCAACCCCGACAGCGCGCAGCGTGCCAAGTCCAGACTGCACCTCAGCCTTTCCGGCACCAAGGACGCCATAATGATGGTTGAGGCGGGAGCAGACGTCGTCACCGAAAAGGAAATGCTCGGCGCGATTCTGTTCGGTCACGAGGAAATCAAGAAAATCGTCGCTTTCATCGAAAGCATCGTTGCGGAAGTCGGCAAGCCCAAGGCTGACGTCGCGCTCGAGACCGTTCCCGAGGACATCGACGCCGCGGTGCGTGCTTACGCCGACAAGAAAATGGACTACGTCCTCGACACGTTCGACCGCTCCGAACGCGACAAGCGCGAAGACGCTCTCAACGAAGACGTGCTTGCGCACTTCGCGGGTGAGTTCGAAGACGTCGCCAAGAAGACCAAGTTCATACTCGACAGCCTGTATTACCTCAAGAAAGAAAAGGTCCGCGCCAAGATTCTCGGCGGCGGCGTCCGTCCCGACGGCAGAGGTCTCACCGACATTCGTCCCATCTGGTGCGAAGTCGGTATGCTCCCCAGAGTGCACGGTTCCGCAGTCTTCACGAGAGGGCAGACTCAGGCTATGACCATCGCCACCCTCGGCACAATTTCCGAAGTGCAGAAACTCGAAGGTCTCGACGACGAGTTCTACAAGAGGTATATGCACCAGTACAATATGCCCGGCTATTCCACCGGCGAGGCAAAGCCTCTCCGCAGCCCCGGCAGGCGTGAAATCGGTCACGGCGCACTTGCGGAGCGCGCTCTCGAACCCGTGCTTCCCAGCGAAGAGGAATTCCCCTACGCAATCCGCACGGTCAGCGAAATCCTGAGTTCCAACGGCTCCACTTCGCAGGCTTCCGTCTGCGGCAGCACTCTTGCGCTTATGGACGCCGGCGTTCCCATCAAGGCACCCGTCGCGGGTATCGCAATGGGTCTCATCAAGGACGCCGAACATCACAAGGTTGCCGTTCTCAGCGACATTCAGGGTCTCGAGGACTTCCTCGGTGATATGGACTTCAAAGTCGCGGGAACTTCCGAGGGTATCACCGCCATTCAGATGGACATCAAAATCAAGGGTATCGACGAGGAAATCCTCACCAAGGCACTCGAGCAGGCAAGACTCGGCAGACTCTTCATTCTCGGCAAGATGCTGGACGTGCTTCCCGCGCCTCGTCCCGAACTCAGCGTCTGGGCGCCCAAGATTGTCTCGTTCTCCATTGACCCCGATAAGATTCGCGACGTTATCGGCAGCGGCGGCAAGACCATAAACAAGATTATCGAAGAGACCGGCGTCAAGATTGACATCAACGACGAAGGCACCATCTTTATCGCTTCCAACGACCTCGAAGCCATTCGCAAGGCCCGCACTATCGTCGAGAACATAGTCCGCGACGTCGAAGTGGGAGATGTTTATGAAGGCAAGGTAGTCAAGATTATGGAGAACGACAAGGGGCAGTTCGGCGCCAGCGTCAATTTCGCTCCCGGCAAGGACGGAATGATACACATCTCCAAACTCAGCAAAGAGCGCGTCGACAAAGTGACCGACGTCGTCAACGTCGGCGACATAGTCCTTGTCAAAGTCATCAAGATTGACGAGAAACACCGCGTGGACCTGAGACTTAAAGAGGTGCTCCGCAAGGCGTAAAAAGCACGCGTTGCGCGTGTTGCGGCATTGAGTTCAAACCCGCGGGCAGTTGCGTAAGAAAACGCGTCTGTCCGCGGGTCTTTTCTTTTCCGCCAGATAATACCTCGTTTTCTTTGAGCCGCCATTTCTGCAGCCGCGTTACGAGTCTGCAATGCAAATCGTCGGTGTAGGGTACCACTTCGTTGCGAGAGGTCACAAAGAGCGCCTGGTTCGTGTCGGAAAGTTCTATCATTTTCAACCGTAAAATCAAATTATCCAAATAGTAACAGGTCTTTTGACCTATGTCAATACTAAAGACCTGAACTGTGGGTATCATTTCCGTATGGAATTCGTTGAAGTGATACGTGATATTATGAGCGAAAACGGTCTCAGCCAGGAGGCCTTCGCCCGTATTATAGGCGTGAATCAGACTACGGTCAGTCAGTGGTTGTTGGGCAAAAAGAAACCCAGTTACGACAGTATCCGTTCAATTTACGAGAAATTCGGAGTTACACCCAACGAGTTGTTCGGTATAAAGTGAGAAGTCGCGGTCAGACGACCGATTTTCCGTCCGCCGCCACGACATCATACGCGCAGGTTACGCCGCTGCGTCGTGAGGCGGACTTTTCGTAGGTTTACGATTTTTGAAATTTTGGGATTTTATACGTTAGGGCGGGGCGTTGCCGCATTTTATCCCGCGGCGCCTATAGTCTCGGATACGGGGGCTACGGCGAGACCCGCGGCGGCGATTGCGTCCAGGATTGCGGGAAGGGCTTCCACCGTGGCTGCGGTGGGGTGCATAAGTATGAGGTCGCCTCCCGCAAGGTTCTTGGTTGCGCGTTGGGTTATGAGGGCGGCGTCGTGGTCGCGCCAGTCAATCGTGTCGCGCGTCCACATTACCACCGTGTAGCCAAGTTCGTCGCACGCCTCGAACATCGCTTTGCCCATACTGCCCGAAGGGGGCGCGAAAAGTCTGGGCAGGGCGGCGGCGATTTCCTCGTCGCCGAGACCCGAAAGCGTGGCGGCAAGCAGCCTTTCGGTAATCAGGATTTCCGCGCGGTTATTGTCGGCGGACAGCGAGGCGTGGTCTCGGTGCAGGTAGCCGTGATTGCCGATTTCAAAACCGTCGGCGGCAAGTTTGAGCACGGTATCGCCGTTTTTTTCCACCCATTTACCGCCCACGAAAAACGTTGTGCTCCAACCGCGTTCGGACAACAGGGCGGCGATTTGTTCGTATCCCTCCTGCTGCGCCACGGAGGAGAAATAAGTGTACTTGTTCCGGGCCTGGGACTCTCCGGCAAAGGCTGCCTCCAGGTTTTTCTCGGTCTGGGTGCCGGCGTATTTGTTTGCGCTCTTGACGGGGGCCTGCTCAATCATCTCAAAAGCGGAGGCAGGCTGCTTGCAGAGGGGGCAGCACTCCGGGGCGCTGTCGCCTTCATGAATATATCCGCAGACTTTGCATTTCCACTTTTTCATAACCTTTTTTTCTCCTCCTGATATGGATTCATTACAGA
>OERL01000164.1_pt1 | contig 15280 bp, 13 predicted proteins | sample 1539981 | NCBI WGS metagenome assembly OERL01 (sample SAMEA3891867, study PRJEB23780) | metagenome | biome: terrestrial biome; feature: animal house; material: Caecal content | place: Italy | collected 2015-05-05
GTTGTCGACGGCAAGGAAGAAGGCGTTTTGCGCGCGTCTTCCGTCATTGCGGTCAGAAAGGCCGACGTTTACGCGCATTTCGTCAAGGTCGGAGAAAACAGGTTTTACGAGAAATTGCTCAGTAAGATGAACAGGTGGGGTACCACCGCGTAGGAGGGATTATGGGAAGAAGCGCAAGGCAACTTAAGATTCTGGATATAATCGGGAAACATTCCGTCGGCACTCAGGAGCAACTGGTCGAAATGTTGCGTTCGGACGGGTTTGCGGTCACGCAAGCCACGGTTTCGCGCGATATAAAGGATATGAACCTCGTCAAGGTGCCCGCCGAAAACGGCAAAGGTTACCGCTATCTCGTGTCGACTCCCAAGGACAATTCTTCCGACCGTTTTATCAACGTTTTCAAGAACACCGTCGTTTCCATACGCGTTGCCGAAAACCTCGTCGTAGTCAAGACGGAGACGGGGGCGGCGCAGGCGGCGGCAGAACTTATCGACAGATTGAATATGGATTGCATTCTCGGCGTCATAGCCGGGGACAACACCATTTTTGTCGCCGTTGAGGACATAGCGGCGGCAGACCGCGTCGCCGACAGGCTCGAGGAGATTCTCCGCAGATGATTGAGTGGCTTTCCGTCAGAAATATCGCGCTTATCGAAGCGCTGGACCTGCCTCTCGGTGCGGGGCTGAACATTCTCAGTGGCGAAACGGGCGCGGGCAAGTCCATTATCATAGACTCCCTCAATTTCGTGCTGGGCGAGCGGGCGGACAAATCGCTCATACGTTACGGCTCGGACAGCGCTTCCGTCGAGGCGGCCCTTTCGGATTACGTAACTCCTCAGATTTCCGCTTATCTCGACGAGTTCGGAATCGAAGCCGAAGACACTCTCGTCATCCGTCGTAAGATGAGCGTCGACGGGAAGAACGAGTGCCGCATAAACGGCAGGATTTCCACGCTTTCCGTCCTAAAGGGGCTCACCGAATTGCTGGTCGACATACACGGACAGCACGAGCACCAGTCTCTGGTCAAGCCGTCGAATCATCTCGGAATGCTGGACGCGCTCGGCGGAGAAAGAGTGACTGCGGCAAAGCAGTCGGTGGCTGAAAATTGCGCGCGATACCGTGCTCTCAAAGACGAATTTGCCCGTTTCGGCGATGAAGACGAACGGGAGCGGAAACTCGATATACTGCGTTTTCAAATCGAAGAACTCGAAAAAGCCGAACTCAAAGAGGGCGAGGAAGACGAATTGCTCGAGAAGCGTGCCAAAATACGCAACTCCGAAAAAATAATTTCGGCGCTCGACACGGCGCGCGGGATTCTCGAAGGAAGAGGCGGCGCGTCCGTTGCGGGAGAATTGAAATCCGCGGCGGCGAGCCTTATTCCCGTATCGTCTTACGACGAGCGGTTTTCGGCGGTTGCGGACAGGCTGGACAGCGCGAAGACGGAAATCGCCGACATAGCCGACACTCTTGCCGACCTTGTGGAAGAAAGCGATTTCGACGCGGGCGCGGCGGAACGCGTGGAGGAACGGTTGGAGCGCGTCCGTGCGCTCAAGCGCAAGTACGGCGGAAGCGTCGAGGCGGCGATAGATTTTCTAGAAAAGGCGCGTGAAGAAAAGGACGTGCTGGAAAACGCTTCGGAGCGCGTAGGCGAACTGCAGAAACTCATTCGCGCGGCGGGAGACAAACTCTCGGATTCCGCAAAAACTCTTTCTTCGTTGCGCGCGGAATGTGCGCGGAAGTTCGAGAGCGACATTATGCGCGAATTGAAAGACCTGGGAATGGCGGGTACGACTTTCGAAGTGAAAATTCTTTCCGATTTCACTCCCGAAGCGGTGAACGAAAGCGGCGGCGACAACGTGGAATTTCTCATTTCTCCCAATGTCGGCGAGCCGCTCAAACCTCTTGCAAAGATTATATCCGGCGGCGAAATGTCGCGCTTTATGTTGGCTATGAAGAACATAGTCGCGGGAATCGACAACATAGGCACTATGGTGTTCGACGAAATCGACACCGGTATTTCGGGGCGCATTTCCGCAGTCGTCGCCGAAAAAATGTGCAATATATCGCTGAGGCGTCAGGTTATAGCCGTAACGCATATGCCTGCGCTTGCGGCAATGGCGGACAGGCATTACCTCATAGAAAAAGGCGTCGAAGGCGGCAAGACCCTGACGCATATCACTTTGCTTGAGGACAGTTTGCCGGAAATCGCGCGCCTTATCGGCGGAGCGGATTATTCTTCGCACGCATTGCCGCACGCCGCGGAGATGAAAAAGAAATCGGACGAATACAAGGCCGAGGCGAGAAAGAAATGAATACGACCGCAGAAAAGGTTGAAAGGCGCCTTTCCAGGCGCGTATACGTAGGCAAAGTCGCAATAGGAGGCGGCGCGCCCGTAACCGTACAGTCTATGCTGAACAGCAAGACTGTCGACGTCGAGGGGAGCGTCCGCCAGATAGAGACCCTGCGCGAAGCGGGGTGCGACCTCATACGTCTTGCCGTTCCCGACGAGGATTCCGCGACGGCTTTCGGAAAAATTGCCCGCAGGACGGGACTTCCGCTTATTGCGGATATACATTACAGTTGTCGCCTTGCTCACCTTGCACTCGACAACGGTGCGAAAAAAATAAGAATGAATCCCGGCAATATGCACGACCGCGAAGAACTCAAAGAACTTGCCCGCAGAATGGCGGGCGAGGGCGTGCCGGTCAGGGTAGGGGTGAACGGCGGTTCGCTCGACCCCGCTTTTGCGGGAATGGAGGAATGCGACGCCCTTGTGAAGAGCGCGCTCGACAGCGCGGAACTTTTCGAAAGTTGCGGGCTTAAAGACATAGTGGTTGCGATAAAGGCTTCCGACGTCCGCACAATGGTCGAGGCGAACAGAAAAATAGCCGCCGCTGCGGATTATCCTCTCCACCTCGGAGTTACCGAGGCGGGCACTTTGCGAACGGGGCTTGTGAAATCTTCGGCCGCGCTCGGAATCTTGTTGTCGGAGGGCATAGGCGACACGGTGAGAATTTCGCTTGCCGCACCTCCCGTGGAAGAGGTGTATGCGGGTAAAACGCTGCTGCGCTGTCTGGGGCTCAAAAGCGATTGCGTGGACGTGGTGGCTTGTCCTACCTGCGCCCGCACGGAAATTGACGTCGCTGCGCTTGCCGCCGCCGTCGAAAAGGCTACCGCAAGCGTCAAAGTTCCTTTGAAGATAGCGGTTATGGGGTGTCCTCTCAACGGCATAGGCGAGGGGAAGGACGCCGACCTCGGGGTTGCGGGAGGCAAAACGAAATCCGTTATTCTCAGAGGCGGCGAGATATACGAGACGGTAAGCAGTGAGTTGCTTATGCCGCATTTTATGATGTTGGTTGACGATTATGTCACCGAACTACTCTCGAAAAAGGATTAAAGTATAATAGTTTTCGCCGTTTTCGAGAATGCTTCAGCCCTCTTGAGGGCGTCGGGTGTGTATGAGAGTTAAATTCGACGACGAGTTCAGGACTGCATCGCAAGGGGCTTTCCCTATGTTGAAATTCCATTCCGCGACCTACCAGAAGGCGGCGCGGAAACTTGTCGTCCGTTTTATGATAGAGGCGGGCGAGGCCAAGAACTTTCACGACGAACAACGCAAAAAAGTCGCCGACACCGTTGCCGCGATGTTCAAGGGAATCGATTCCGAAGTACAGTACATACGCACTTACGCCGACGAAGAAACGGTGCGCACGAGGATATACGCTTTCTTCAACGAGAAGAACAGAATGGTGTACAGGTATCTCGGCGACGACACCGTGAAAGTAAAAGTCGAGTCGGACGGTATCAAGGTCGATTTGTATTTCGATACGCCGACCGCGGATTTTCTCGAGGCAGGCTCGTTGCCCGAACATCTTTCCGAATGGCTTTATTACTCCTTCAATCCGCCGTCTTTCGTTGCCGTTCACCGCACGGGTATGCCCGAAAAAGGTTCCGAGGAAGAAGACAAGGTCGAAACCGCGGTTTTTTCGGGTTTTTCCGCGCGTCTCGTGGACATTACCGTCAAAGAAAAGATTTACGAACGCGGCAATATCGGTGGCATACGTCAGAAACCCGGCTATATAGCCGACCTCACCGCGCCCTCGGAAATGGCGGTCGTCTGCGGTAAGGTGTCGGGTTTGTCGGTCAGGGAATACCGCAACAAGAAATTCGATCCCTCGGCTCCGAAAAAACAGCCTGAAATGCTGCAAATGGTGCGTTTTTCTCTCGACGATACCACGGGACTTATGGAATGCGTGTGCTTTCCGACGCCGGCAAAGGTTCCCGACCTCGAAAAGATTCAGAACGGCGACACCGTGGTTTGTCTCGGCAAAGCGGGACTTTCCGCTCACACGGGCGCAATCAGCGTTGCCGTAAACGCCGTCTTCCGTTGCGAAATCGATTACGATTCCCTGAAAGTGGTCAACACGCGTCCCGTGCCTTCGAAATACCGCTGTATAAAGCCCGAAGCGTACGTTGCTCCCGAAGTACTAAAGAGTTCGCTCATAGCGTATGCCGAGGACGACGGAGAGAAAAAGAAGGGAGAAGATACCGTTCCCCGCGGTTTGCTGGGAAAAACGTTCGTGGTGTTCGACTTCGAGGCAACGGACGCAAATATGTCTGCCGTGCCCATAGAACTCGCCGCGCTCAAAATCGTCGACGGAGTGCCCACCGAAACTTTCGGCAGTCTGCTTGACCCGGGGATTCCCATTCCCGCGAAGATAACGTCCATTACGAGTATCACGGATTCGATGGTGGAAGGGAAGCCTTCGATAATCGACGTGTTGCCCGACTTTTACAAGTTCACTCGCGGCGCCGTTCTGGTCGGACACAACGTGGACGGCTACGATTTCCCTCTGCTTCGCAAATATGCGGACAAGGAAGGCTATCTGTTCGACAACGAAACTTGCGACACTTTGTTGCTTGCCCGCCGTTACATCGGCGAAGTTCACCGTTTTTCGCTCGAAGAACTGACAAAACATTTCGGAATCTATCACGCAAACGCCCACCGTGCTATGGCGGACGTGTACGCAACGGCGGATTTGCTGAAGATTCTTTACCGACGTATTGAATCGGGAGACTGATATCCACACTCATTGCCAGTTACGTATTTGCCGCCGCGCAGTTTTGCGTGGCGGCTTTTAATTAGGAGGCAGCGCAAATACGCGGTGTAGCGGTTTATTGCGTGCAGAAACCAGTCTCGATATCGGTTTTTCGTCGCGCGGGCGGTTGCGCGGGCGCTCTTCCGCGCTTTCCTTAAGAACCCGCGGCGCCCGCTTTAGTATGTTCAAACGGTTGCCTGCCACAATATATGTGTGGTAAAATACCCGAAACGGCGCCGCGCGTGAGCCTTTGAGGGGGCGCGTCGCCAAGGAGCATATATGAAGAAAATAATGATAGGCATCCTTGTCATCATTCCGTTGGTGGTGATGCTGACAGTAGGACTCATAGGTCGCTACGTTTCGCAGAAAGTGCATATCGGCGTGGAATCCATAAGTTTCGACACCGACAACCTTTCGATAAATTTGTCAGATTACAATGCCGAGTCGGACGGTTCGTACATAATCGACCTCAAGGTGTTGCTCAATCCTCTGGTTCTGCCGTCGCACGCTACCGCGCGTGACAACGTGGAATGGTCTATGGAAGACCTTTACCCGTCTGCGGAAGAGACGGGCGGTGCCGTCGCTTCTCTCGTTGACGAGACCAGCGGCAAGGTGCGCGTGACGACGTATTGCAGTTTTTACGTTTACGCTTCGGCGGAGCAGCAAACGGCGAAATGCTATGTCGAAATCACCGACAAAGAGGTGCAGTCCGTTACACTTACGGGCGTCGATTCCGTGTCCGTCGGCGGTTCTGCGCTCCTGTCGGCGCAATATTCGCCTCTCAACAGCATCGTAACTACGGGTGAATGGACGAGCAGCAATCCCGAAGTCGCCGCAGTGGACGCCAACGGCGTGGTCACCGGCGTTTCAGTCGGCACGTCCGTTATTTCTTTCACGACTCTCACCGAAAACGGCACGAAACCCGTCACCGGCACCAAAACCGTCAAAATCGTTGCGGGCGTGACCACGCTCGGAAACGAATTTTCCGTGCATACCGATACGGTTGACCTCGCCGCAATAGGTTTCGATTATGCGGGTGCAACCGCCGTCGGCGGAACCGTGAACGGCAACGAGTTCAAGTTTGCGAAAGGTTCCTCTTTCGCGACCGTAACGTCTGCAAAAGGGCAGTCGTTCACGGTAACCAAGTGCGGTTTGAACGAAATCGAAATCGCCAACAGCGACATCTTCGCATTTGACGAGGCGTCCGACGAACCTTTTGTCGTAGCGACCGACGAGGTGCCTCTCACGCTTTCCGTGCGTTGGAAATCCGCGCTCAGAAACGATGTTCCCGCGGGAGCCGTCTGGAACATTGCCGACGAGTATGCCGAGATAGCGGCCGTGTCCGCCGAAGGCGTAATAACCGCCAAAGGCACGGGCGTGTTCGTTGTCACCGTTTCCGTCGGGGCGGAAAGTGCCGAAATCACCCTTGCGTCCGTCAAGAAGATTGCGATGCTTCGTCTTTCCGACACCGAATCTTCCCTTGAAGTCGGTCTCGCGCTTGAAACGGTGTTTGCGAGCAGAAGACTCGATGCAACGGATTCGTCCTTCGTCGCAAACTGGTTCGACATCTCCATACTGCAACCCGCGGACGTTGACTACGAGGCGTTGGAATTCTCCGTGGCAGAGGCCGACGCCGACAAGGCGGCATTCAACGACCCCGAACATCTCAACCGTCTCGTGTTCAATCCGGAAGGAATCACCGAACGCACGACCGTCACTATTACGGTCCGCGCGCGTTATCCCAAATATGCGGGACTTGTTTCTTCCACCATATGCAGTCTCACGATAAACGTGTTGCCGGGCGTCGCCGTCTACGACCTTGCGGACTGGAATGCGGCTACCGCGGCCAACGCTTCTATGGACGAGGCTGTCAACTCCAACGTTCCCGCGATAGTTCTGATGTCCGATATCAATTTCGTATCCAAGAGCGACATCGAAAAGAACCTGTGGTGCAGCCTGTACGGCAACAACCACAGGCTTTGCACGAACAACACCGTCACAACCGGTGAGGGCGACACCATAATCAATGTGCGCGGCAGCAACATTACCGTGTCCAACGTCACCTTCACAAATAAAGACGTTCAGGGCGATATGTCCGACGACGACAAAGTCGGCAACAAGATAAACGGACGTTCCGTTCACGTCGAACGTGGTACGAGAAACGCCGGCGGCGGTGCCGACGTCGACGGTTACGTCTCCGAAGCCACCATCGACACCCGTCAGACCAACGTTGTGATTGAGTACTGCCTCATCGAGAATTGCTCCGAGGGCACTCGCGTTTACGGTGCGCAGGTCGATTACGTCGGCGTAATCATCAGAAACATCGGCTACAACGGTATAAATATCCTGACCAGGCAACACGGCGACGACCCCACTCGCGTGCGATATTCCACCATAGGAATCCACAATTGCGCGTTCTCGAACCTGTTGCTTATGCCGGTAAGCGTTCAGTATATCAATTATGCCAACACTGATGAACGTGAGGCGATACTCGCCAGAGACCTGCCGCCTTACGACGAACCCGGAAAGAAATCCCGCGACGAAGCGATGAACACCACCATCACGCAGACGGGCTTCTGGGACATCTACAACTGGAAGGACCTAGACAATTCCTACAACCTGCTTATGGGACTTGCGCAAAGTCTCGGTAATTTGCCGCAGGGCGTGTTCGACCTCGCCAACGAAATGCTGATGAAGGAACTGCTGTCCGAGAATTTCAACGAGATAATCAAGCGCACCGACACCGCGAAATACGTTCACTTCGGAATGTTCGCAATGGGAGCGACGGACCATTCCTATCTCGACGTGCAGTTGGAAGAAAGCGACAGGTGGAAAGAGATAACCACTTCCGATATGCCGAGCATAGACGTTATAGACGGCGCGTTGAAAGCGCTTAACCTCGGGATATATATACTCGACGACCCCATTCACATCTGGTGCTACAGGAACACCGAGAATTCCGTCGCATACAATACGGAACTCGTCGTCAACACCAAACTCATACAGAGGTTGCACTCCTGACGGACATCGAGTGCGAAAAACCGAACAAAACGACTGCAATCCCGCGATTTTGCGGGATTGCTTTTATTGTCGGCAAGTCGCCCGACGGAGAGCGCCGAAAAAGACTCTTGATGTGAGGAATGCGGAGCGGTGTTGCAAACGGCGTTTGTTTTTGATAGAATGAGCGCGAGGATTGCGCCGTCTTTGCGGCGGAGGACGAAATGAAAGAAAACAAAAAGTATTTTTCCGACAACGGAATGTACAGCAACAACATAGAAGATGTCGTCAAGGAAGACGAGAACATTCTCTGGCAGGGCGAGCCGAAGAAATCGGCGTATATACTTGCCGCCGTTTTCAAACTGTTGCCCATAGTCATTTTCTGGCTGATATGCGACGGAGCGATCATATACTTTCTTTCGACGATGAGAGACGCGGTGCCGTGGTTCGTGTGGATTTTCTTCGCCATTCATCTTGCGCCGGTCTGGATATGGCTTTTCAACATTATCCGTTCGGTCGTCGAAGTGAAAAATATCCGTTACGCACTGACGGACAAGCGCGTAATTGTGCGAAGCGGAGTCATCATCGACCTCAAATTCCTTTACTATACCGACATAACCAACGTGCGAGTGCGTGTGGGATTTATCGACAGAATTCTGAAGGTGGGCGATATCTACATAACCGCCGAGTGCCAGCGCGCCGTTCTTTACGACATTAAGGACCCCTACCGCATTGCGAACGAATTGCAGAGAATAGCGCAGGACATCAAGAACGACACCTATTATCCCAACGCTCTGCGTCCCGACTCCAATCCGGGTTACAACACGAAATACGAGGGAAAGGCAATTTCATTCGATTTCGCGGACAAAAAGCCCGACGAACCGTCGGAAAAATAAACCGAGAACAATCGAAAGCACCCGTGGTCGGGTGCTTTTTTTTTGCGTAACTGTCGCTCGCTTGAAATCTTCGTGTGATATGTTCCTTGAAAACGGGAGGGCAGTTACGAGTGTGGAAAAGGGTAATCGGGCGCGCAATATGCGCTGTTCGTATTGCGCCGATTGCGCGGTTTGACCGTGCGCGCGGAAATTTTTGATTAATCGAGAGAAAAAGACACGACAGCCCAATCCGAAGATTGGGCTGTCGTGTTGGTGGAAGGGGGTGGATTCGAACCACCGAAAGCGTCGCTAACAGATTTACAGTCTGCTCCCTTTGGCCACTCGGGAACCCTTCCACGTTGGAGCTGGTGAACGGAATCGAACCATCAACCTGCTGATTACAAATCAGCTGCTCTGCCTATTGAGCTACACCAGCAGAATGTTTCGTTTGCGCCACGAGCGCCTATATTCGCGCGCACAGAGCAGTGCGGTGCGGTTTGTGTTGGTGCCTCGGGGCGGACTTGAACCACCGACACAGGGATTTTCAGTCCCTTGCTCTACCAGCTGAGCTACCGAGGCGGACTTTTTAGGGAAGTGGCAGCGACTTTGTCACTGCCACCGTCCCTTATGCTTGGCGATCCGGAAGGGGCTCGAACCCTCGACCTCCAGCGTGACAGGCTGGCGTACTAACCAACTGTACTACCGGACCGTAAGTATTGGTTTTGGTGGGCCTTCACGGACTCGAACCGCGGACCAATCGGTTATGAGCCGACCGCTCTAACCAACTGAGCTAAAGGCCCTCATCCGGGTGTTATCCCGATGTCGCTTACCGAGGCTGGTCGGGGTGAGAAGATTCGAACTTCCGACCCCATGGTCCCAAACCATGTGCGCTACCAAACTGCGCCACACCCCGAGGTTACGGGAATCGATTCGCGACTAGCACACTATACAATACGGAGCAAAATATGTCAACTTTTTTCGCGCCAAAATTTGCAAGAATTATCGACAAACCACCTGCCGAAAGCAAGAAAGCCGTCAAAATCTCCCATTTATCGCCGTTACGCGGGATTTAGTATTGTTTCGGAGGCGCTATGGATTTCGAAAGCAGTTGGAACGGTGCCGTGCTTACGGTGTCGGTGGAGGGGGAAATAGACGAGTTTTCCTCGCGTTCCCTTCGCTCCGAACTGGACGGGCTGATTGAACGACGCCGACCGCGCCGCCTTGTGCTGGATATGTCCAAGGTGTCTTTCGTGGACAGCACGGGGTTGGGGCTTATATTCGGCAGATACAAGAAACTGGACGCTATGGGCGCGGAACTCGCGCTTTGCAACGTGCCGCGGCAGGTGGACAAGGTGTTCGCTATGAGCGGCGTATATTCCTTTGTGGAGAAAACAGATGTCAAAAAGTAACCGTATGAAAATGTACATTCCCGCGTGCGGCAAAAACGAAAGTTTCGCACGCAACGTCATAGCGGGCTTCGCGGTGGATTGCTCACCGACACTGAGCGAGATAGGCGATATAAAAACCGCCGTTTCGGAAGCCGTTACGAATGCCGTAGTGCACGCCTACGACGGCGAAAATCCCGATAATCTCATCGAAATCGCCGCAGATATCGACGACGACGGTCTGCTGACGGTAAGCGTCAAGGATTTCGGCAAGGGTATAGAGGACGTCGAAGAGGCAAGACAGCCTTTTTTCACCACGGCACCCGACGAAGAGCGCAGCGGAATGGGGTTCACCATTATCGAGACGTTTATGGACGAGATGAGCGTTGAGTCGACGCCCGGCAAGGGAACTACCGTCGTGATGAAGAAGAGGATTGGCGGCGATGCTGAGCGTTGAGGAAACCCTGTCGCTCATCGAGTGCGCCCAGCAAGGCGACAACGAGGCAAAGGAAAAACTCGTGACCGAAAATCTTCCTCTTGTCAAGAGCATAGTGCGCAGGTTCAAAGGCAGGCTGGAATACGACGACCTGATGCAACTCGGCGCTATGGGCTTCATCAAGGCCGTTATGGGGTTCGACAGCAGTTACGGCGTGCGTTTCTCCACTTATGCCGTGCCTATGATTACCGGCGAAATAAAGCGCTTTCTGCGTGACGACGGAGCGGTCAAGGTTTCGCGCTGGGCAAAGACTTTGTCGGGGAAAATCGCGGCCTATCTCGACGAGGTGAGAAAAACCGACGCCAGGGAGCCTACCGTCGACGAACTTGCGGAAAAATTCGGGTGCGAACGCGAGGATATAGTTTTTGCGCTGGATACGGCGCAGTTCGTCGTTTCGCTGTCGGAGAGCGGCGACGAAGACGGAACTCCGCTCGGAGACCGCATTGCGGGAGGCGAGACTCCCGAAGAGGGCATCGACGGTCTTATGCTGCGCGACAGCATAATGGAATTGCCGGAGAGGGAAAAAAAGATTATAATTCTCCGCTATTTCCGAGACAAAACCCAAAGCGAAGTGGCGGGGGAACTCGGCGTGTCGCAAGTGCAGGTGAGTCGGCTCGAAAACAAGATACTTCAGAAGATACGCGACAAAATAAGTTGACGGAACGGCGCATTCGGCGCCGTTTTCGTTTATCGGCAGACGCAACCCGTCGCGGCGCATAATTTTCAGCGCAAAGTCCACACTTAAACCGTGGACGAATTTATGACCGAAAATCCCGAGTGCAAAGAAATTCTGTTCGATTGTCGTGTCGACGACGGTTGCCCGCGCTCCCGCGCAGCAAGCGGAGAGTCGGGAAGACCGCAGACGGGCGGTGAGGTCGCTTTTGTCCGCGAAGAGGTGAAAAAATGATTTCGAAGGACGCCTACAAGCGTTACGTTGCCGAAAACTCGCCCAAATCGCCTATGTGGCGGTCTATGTTTGCCGCTTTTGTCGTGGGCGGTCTCATCTGTATGGTCGGACAAGGCGTTCACGACGGTATTGTCGCTATTTTCCCGAAGATGGCGGAGGAAGAAGCGGGTGCGTGGACAACTGTAGTTATGATACTGTTCGGCGCGTTCTTCACGGCAATAGGGGTTTACGACAAACTGGGGCACTTTGCGGGAGGCGGTTCGATAATCCCAATTACGGGTTTTGCCAACTCGGTCGTGTCTCCCGCAATGGAATACAACCGCGAAGGAATTTTCTTCGGAATATGCGCAAAAATGTTCGTGATTGCGGGTCCTATCATAGTTTTCGGCATAGTCGCGAGCATTCTTGTGGGAATAATCGGACTTTTTCTGTGAGGGGATATGAAAATAGGCAAACAGAGTTTCAGGCTTGACAAAACCGTCTATTTCCGTTCTTCCTGCACCATTGTGGGACCCAAGGAGAACGAAGGAAATTACCGCGACCTTTTCGATATCGTGCTGCGCGACGACAGATGGGGTGAAAAATCCTACGAAAAAGCCGAGAGCAAAATGCACCGCAAAGCAATCGAAGGCGCACTGGCAAAAAGCGGACTTTCCGCCGAGGATATCGACTTTATGCTTGCCGGCGACCTGCTCAACGAAATAAGCGCCTCCAATCTGGCAATGCGCCACTTCAAGGTGCCGTTCATAGGTCTTTACAACGCCTGTTCTACGTTTACGGAAGCGGTATTGCTAGGGGCGATATTGATTGAGACGGGTGCGGCGCACGCCGTCTGTTGCTCTACGTCGAGTCATTTCGCCTCGGCGGAAAGGCAGTACAGATATCCGCTCGAACTGGGCAACCAGCGCACGCCCACGTCGCAATGGACGGTAACGGGAGCGGGGGCGAGCGTGCTTACCGCGGCGCGCCCGACGAAAGAGGAGCGCTCCGCAGGGGCGCGGAAATTCGGGGAATATCTGAAAGAATTGTCCGAAGACGAAAAAGAAAGCGGCGGCAAAACGGCGGAACTGATGCGAAAATGCGGCAGACGTCCCAAACCCGACTACCGCGTAACGTGGAAGGACGAAACTTCCGACAGGGATTTCGCCGTCAGGCTCGTCGAGGGTACTTTCGGCAGGGTTGTGGACCTCGGAATAGACGACGAGAGCAATATGGGCGCGGCGATGGCTCCCGCCGCTGCCGACACCTTGCTTTCCCATCTTGAAGACACCGGCAGAACGCCGTCGGATTACGACGCCATATTCACGGGTGACCTCGGAAGATTCGGGAAACAGGCGTTGGAATACCTGCTTTCGACGGAAAAGGTAGAACCGGGTGCGGGGTATCACGATTGCGGCGCAGGGTTTTATACCCCCGAGCAACAGACGTTTCAAGGCGGTTCGGGTGCGGGGTGCGTGAACGTCACTTTCAATGCGGACATTTTGCCCCGTATGGAACGCGGGGAACTGAAAAGGGTGTTGGTGCTGGCCACGGGCGCGCTGTTGAATAAGGATACGCCGTTGCAGAAAGAAACCATACCCGGTATAAGTCACGCCTTTGTGGTGGTGGCCGAACCTCTGAAGTAAACAATCTCAAAAGTATTCTCGAAAATGGCAAAATGTATTATACTTTTTGCCAAAATCGAGAGTAGTTTTCGGGAAAACGGAGAATGAAATGGAAATTTTCCTTTTGTATCTGAAAGTGTTTGCCGTGGGCGGGGCGCTGTGCGCGCTGGGGCAACTTCTCATAAACAAAACGAAAATGTCGTCCGCGAGGATACTCGTTTCGTTTATGCTGTTGGGAGTGCTGCTCGAAATCACGGGAGCGTTCGATTACATCAAAGAGTTTGCCAGCGCGGGTGTAACCGTGCCTATAACCGGTTTCGGCAGCACGCTTGCCAAAGGCGCGCTCGAGGGCGCAAAGGAAAACGGACTTTTCGGTGCGGTTACGGGAGGACTTAAAGCCGCTTCGGCAGGACTTGCGTCCGTAATCTTCTTCGGTTTCGTTTTTGCGCTGATTTTTCGCTCCAGAAGCAAAAAGACCTGACGGAGAGCAAAGCGTTTTGCCCCATACGTCTGACGGCGATGTTTTTGATGTCGTCACTGTTTGAAATAAGCGGATTAAATTCGCTTTTTCGTTGCGGGTTGCGATGTGAAAACTCTGTTGCAAAACTTTTTCCGCGTCGCGAAATCACAGTTGCAGCATACCGTCTCCGATTTGTCCGCCGCCTTGCAGATAAAATTCGGGCACTTCTCCCACTATGAGATTTTCGCATACAAGCACCTCTGCGTTGACCGTGATTGTCGGCTCGTCTATGGGGGTTACTATGCTGACGACGGCGACGACGTTTATGTAGAGTTTGTGCAGCGTCTGATTTATGCCCGCAGAGGCGAAATAACTGACGAAATCGCAGAGCGCCGAGCCTATGGGGGCTACGTTTATAACGACTTCGGGACCCAGCCCCATAAGCAATGTAAGACCGGTGAATGTACCGACCGCTATCGATACTTCCTGCACGCCTATCGCGTCCAGATTCGCTTGTGCCAGATTGGCGATTTCGCGCGAAATCATATTTATGCGCGGCGAATTGGCTTTCACCATTGTGATGTTGCCCTCGTTGTCGCGCTCGAGAGAAAAAAGGTCGTCGTAATCTATACCGTCGCCGATGACCGAAGTTACGGCAAGGTTCACGCAGTTGGTGCATATTGCCCGCACCTGCGCCACCGCGCTGCCCATTACCGTGGGCACTATGTTATTGCGGAAATACACTGTGCAGAACACGAAAAGGCTGATGAAAATCACCAGCGCCACCGCGATTCTGAGAAGTTTCGGGCGCGTATTCGCGCGCTTTTTGCCGCTCATAGCACCATTATATGCGGCGGAGCCGCCGTCTGATTGCTTTTTTGCCGTGGCTTGCGCGCCGTGCTTGACTTGACGGCGAAATGTTGTTATGATTTTCGGAGTATTAAATTACGTGCGCGCGTCTGCGCACTCGGAGTTCATAAATGAAATCACGAATCGACGAGGTAAAAGGGGAGGCTCTTGCCGCAATAAGCGCGGCAAAAACCTCGCAGCAACTCAACGAGGTGAGAGTCCGTTTTTTGGGTAAAAGCGGCGAATTCACTTCGCTTATGAAGTTGCTCGGCACCGTCTCGAAGGAAGAACGCCCCGAAGCGGGCAGAATTCTCAACGAGGCGAGAGTGGCAATCGAGACCGCGCTTTCTTCCGCCGTCAAGGCGGTGCAAGCGGCGGAACAGGCGGCACGCCTTGCCGCGGAAGCCGTTGACGTCACTCTTCCGGGCAAACGCCACGAGACGGGAGCGTTTCACCCCGTCACGAAAATCCGCGAGGAAATACTCAAAGTTTTTCTCGGAATGGGCTTTTCGGTGGCCGAAGGTCCCGAAATCGAGACCGACCTTTTCAATTTCCAATTGCTGAACGTGCCCAAAGACCACCCGGCGCGCGATATGCAGGACACTTTCT
>OERL01000170.1_pt1 | contig 14932 bp, 10 predicted proteins | sample 1539981 | NCBI WGS metagenome assembly OERL01 (sample SAMEA3891867, study PRJEB23780) | metagenome | biome: terrestrial biome; feature: animal house; material: Caecal content | place: Italy | collected 2015-05-05
CCCGCCACAGTGCCATAAAGTCATTTATACGGTATTTTGCTTGCTTTTTAGGTGTAAAATCAGTATAATATTTTTATGCTTCAAAAAGGTGGTAATTGCATGCAAAAGTTCGGTCCTAACCCAAATGAAATATTTCCGAATAAAAAAATTCCGAGTCTTTGTTATATTAAAAATGTGATTACAAGACCGAATATAATTGTCGGTGACTATACATACTACGACGATATCGACGGTGCAGACAAATTTGAAGAACACGTTACTCATCACTATGACTTTATTGGCGATAAATTGATTATCGGGAAATTTTGCGCTATCGCCAAAGGTGTTGAATTTATTATGAACGGGGCTAATCACCGTATGAGATCGGTTACGACGTACCCTTTCAATATAATGGGTGGTGGCTGGGAAAAAACTACGCCTAAATTGGAAGATTTGCCATTAAAGGGCGATACGGTTGTTGGCAACGATGTTTGGATAGGGCAAAACGTAACTGTTCTTCCCGGTGTTAAAATTGGCGACGGCGCAATAATCGGCGCAAATTCCGTAGTATCAAAAGATGTGCCGCCGTACTGTATTGTCGGGGGCAATCCCATAAAAAACATACGTAAACGTTTTGACGATGAAACAATAGAGTTTTTATTACAACTGCAATGGTGGAATTGGTCTGACGAAAAAATATTCGCAAATATTGAATTATTGTGTGATGGCGATATAACTAAAATCAAAAATATTAAATAAAATTCGTTTTAGGTTACTTCCGCTCCACCAAAACAACCGCAACGTGACGTTGCGGTTGTTTTCTTTTCCCGCGGGCTTGCGCACTCCCCGCCACCGTAACTAAAAGGGTTTACGGATTGCGCAATCGGGTGTAAAATTGCATACGCACAATGCAACGGGAGTTATTATGACGACGGAAGAATTCAGAAATTATATGGCGACAAGGCCGTACATAGAAGGCAACTCAGAAGTGCACGAGGCTTTCCACCGCTATGCGGACGAGGCGCGGCGCATAACTTCGCTCATCAACGGGCAATACCGCACCGCGGAAGAAATCGTCGCGCTGTTTTCGGAATTGACGGAAAGCGACGTGGACCCGTCGTTCAGAATGTTTCCGCCCTTTTATACCGACTGCGGCAAAAACATACGCGTAGGCAAAAACGTGTTTATCAACTCGGGCTGCTGCTTCCAGGACCAGGGCGGCATAACCGTGGGAGACAACGCGCTCATCGGTCATCAGGTGGTGCTTGCCACACTCAACCACGACCTTGCGCCCGAAAAACGCGCGAGTATGCAGGCGGCGCCCATAGTAATAGGAAAAGGCGCTTGGATAGGCTCGCACGCGACCGTTCTCGCGGGTGTGACGGTAGGCGACGGCGCGGTCGTGGCCGCGGGAGCGGTGGTAACCAAGGACGTACCGCCGCGCACGGTGGTGGGCGGCGTGCCCGCAAAAATAATAAAAACCGTCGACTGAACCGACCGCCGCGTGATACGCGGCGTTTATTTTACGTAGCGGTAGGCGGTATGATGAAAAATGTAAGTCCCCAGCCCCTCGCCTTTCAGCGCGAGGCTTTTCATATTCTCCACATTCTGCTCTCCCGCCGTGCGGTAGTTGTAGGTGCGTATCAGCCCGTCGTTGAACTGCACTCTTATGAAATTTTTGCCCAGCATAAAACCGTTCACGTCCGAATAACCGCTTTTGTTTGCGTACCTTATCATTTTTTCTCTCCGTTTTACAGGACTGTCGTCCGAATTTTCACAAATTATTTGCAAACGGGGCGCGCGTTGCCTCCCTTTTTTTCCTCTGCCTTGCCGTTTTGCTTTGCGGAATTTTCCGTTTTAAGGCAAAGCAAAAAGACTATCGTCTCCGATATAACGCCTGAAACTCGATTTTGCACGGTGTTTTCAGCCCCCTGTCCGCGAGGCAAAAAAGGCGCGTGTCTGCCTTTACGACCGAATTCTATCACCGCAAAAAACCGCTGTCAATAAATTGGTGAAAATTTGCAACAATTTTTCGTTTTACGGTATTGCGCTTTTCTCCGCCACATTTTGTCTTTCTCGGGGAAAAAGAAACCGCCGCCCCCCGAGGGACGGCGGCAGGTGTGCGAAAAGGAATCGCTCAGTCGGCGTCGCCCAGGGCGTCGAGCCTGATTTGTTTCTTCTCTTCCTTGGTGAGTTTCTTGCCTTTGCCGACGGGCTTGCTGTCGCCGTGCTTGACAAACGCCATAAAGACGATTGCGAGAGCGACGAAAATGGCACTGTAGACAAACAGCCCGCTGTTTGCGATATGGTCCATAACGAGACCGGCGAGCATAGGAGTGATTGCCTGTGCGGACATTGTCGCGACGTAATAGTAACCCGTGTACTGTCCGACGGTGGATTCGGTGGACAGTTCGACCACCATAGGCAGGGTGTTGACGTTGATGATGATGAGGCCGAAGCCCGCGATGAGATAGAACAGCGCGAACAGCACGGCGGGAATGATGTTGTTTTCATTGGGACGCACGCACGCGAAGATGAGCACGAACGCCGCAACGGCCATCGCAAGACCAATCATAATTGTCTTTCTTCTGCCGAGTTTTGCCGCCATATATCCGACGGGAATGAACGCTATCGCGCTGAATCCCATACTCACGCCGGAAATTATGGAAGCCACGCCCGCGTCGAGGCTGAGCGCCTTCGTGGTATAAATCGAAAGGCTGGACGACACGGCGTTGTAGCCCATAAACCACATAAATATCGACGCGAGAATGAGCAGGAAACTCTTGAATTTCGCCTGGTCTTCCTTGGATTTAGCCTCCCACCATTCTTTCGGAGTGCGGCGTTTGGCCGTCTTGGCTTTTGCAAACTCCAGCACTTCGGGAGAAATTTCGGGTTTCGTCCCCTCCGCGCTCTCTTCCGCGATACGCTCGTCACCCGCGCGGTGAGGCTTCATAGCAGCGTCGCAGTCCACCACCGATTCGTCGGGAGAAACCGCAATTGCGGCGGTGTCTTCTTCCTCGTCCTCGATGCCGTATTCACGGCAGATTTCGCGGCAACGCTCCACCATTTTCTTCTCGCGCACGAAAGCGAGGTATCCGCCGAGCAGCAGCAACATACCCGCCGCGACGGAAGCGAAGATTATGACGTAGTTCTCGAGACGTTCGCCGAACAACACCACCGTGTAAATGAGGAACGCTATGGCGCCGCCTATACCGCCGCAAAGATTGATGACCGCATTGGCCTGCGAGCGCAGGGGCTTGGGCGTGACATCGGGCATAAGCGCTACTGCGGGGGAACGGAAAGTCGCCATCGCTATCAGCACGAGGAGCAGAATGACCATATAGACCGCAAGGCTCTTGTGCCCGGCTTCGGTGTTGGTCTCTCTCTCGTAGACAAGGTCGCTTATGTAGGAACTCATTCCCGCTTCGACGTACCTGCTGTAGTAAGCGTTGCCCTGCTTGATGTCGGCGTAGGTGATTTTGCCATCGCCGTCCCAGTCGTAACCGTCAACTCCCGCCGCCACTTCGTCGGTGAGGGCGACCTCGACGGTTTCGTCACCGAACGTGTAAGTGTGAGTTTCCGCTCCGAGCATACCGAGAACGGCTTTCGTGGACTTGAAATTGGCGTCGTAACGGATTTCGAGATACTGCTCGTAGGTCAGTCCTTCTCCGCTGCCGCCGACGGCGCTCTTGCCCGTAACGTAATTGACGTCGCAGTAGTTTCCGCCCTCCTGCCAGAACATAGCGAGGGTTTCGTTCATAAACGCGTCTTCGTTCAAGCGGGATTTGATTTCCGTCTCGATGTTCTGCGCTTTTTCCTGCTGACCGAGAGTGACGACGGGCACGAAAACCATAAGTACGACGGAGGCTATTGTGCCGAATATGATAAACGGCGTTCTTCTGCCCCACTTGCTTACGAGTTTGCCCTTGGCGTTGTCGGAAATTTTGCCGAACAGCGGCAACATAAAGAGCGACAACAGGTTGTCGAGACCCATAATCAGACCGCGGACGGTGTTGGAAAGACCGTAGGCGTGTTCGAGAAGGAGCGGCACGACAAAGTCGTAAGCCGTCCAGAAAATCATAACTATCGCAAATGCGAACCCGACCTTGAAAGTCTGCTTGTAGTCGAGCCTGAGCGGTTTGAGTTCCGACGGGGAATCTCCTCCGTCACCCGTCGCTCCGCCTCCGACGTTATCGGCCGTCGCAGCGTCCGCTATGACCGCCTCACCCGCACAGGCTTCCCCTGCGGGTCCGTCGAGGGCGACGGCCTGTTCGGAAAACTCCGGACCGCCCGTGCGTTCGTCCTCTCTCATATTTCCTCCTTTGCCGCGACGCGCCCGCAGGCACACCGCACCACGTCAATTATATATTGTGCACGCGCGGAGTGTAAAGAGCAATTTTCCGCGGGCGTGTAAAAATTAAGTAAAAAGAACGCCCGCGAATCACGCAGGCGTGTAATCATTCGCCGGATTTGCCTCCGCCGTTGCAACTGACGTAAGCGGAAAGCGGGGGTATACGCACCGTACCGACTTCCTCTCCCGTGAAGGCGTCGTACGCGTCGACGTCCCGCCACACCGCGTGCAGACAGGGATTGTACCACACCCGAAGTATGTCGGCGCCGTCGTCGGAAATTCTCTCGTAAACGGTTATCTCCCCGTCCTCGACAAAACGCAATCTGCCCGTCAGCGCACGTTTGTTGCGGGCGCGCATAACTCCGAGCGCCTTGTAATGCGCCAGCAGGTCGTCATTCTCCCTGCCCCACGGGTAGGTACCCCTGTTGAGCGGGTCCTCAAAACCCTGCATACCCGCCTCGTCGCCGTAATATACGCAAGGGATACCCGGCAAGGTGTATTGCAGAATGGAAGCGGCCTTGAGCCTGAGCGTCGCAAGCCCGTGAAATTCGTCCGAAAGACGGAAGTTTCTCCGTTCTTCCTTAGTGAAAGGCGCGTCCGCTCCCGAAAGCGCGGTGAGGGCGCGCACAGTATCGTGCGAGCCGAGCAGCGTCAGACATACGTCGAGGCTCTCTTTGGGATAATGTTCCGCTATGAGCGTGACTCCCTCCCTGAATGCCTCGCGGTCTCCCCGCAATATGAGGTCGAAAATCGCTCTGCGGAAAGGATAGTTCATCACGCCGTCGAGTTCGTTGCCCATAAAATAGGGGCGCCACGTGCCGTAACTCATCTTGTCCGACGCGTCCTCCCACACCTCTCCCACAACAAGGCAGTCGGGGTTCTCGCGCCTTATCGACGCGCACAGCAGGTCGGTGAAATCGGTCGGCAATTCGTCCACGACGTCCAGCCGCCAGCCGCGCACGCCCGCCGCCGTCCATTTGGCGACGGCGCCTCGCTTCCCGCATATCAGTTCGCGGTAGCCTTCGGCGGACTTGTTCACCGTGGGAACTACGGTGGACCCCCACCAGCAATGGTAGTCGTCGGGATAATCGAAGAATGTGTACCAGCCGTAGTACGGCGATTTTTTGCTCTGGTAGGCGCCCGTGCCCTCAAACGTGCCGAACTTGTTGAAATAGACGCTGTCCGCCCCCGTGTGGTTGAAAACTCCGTCAAGCACAACGGATATACCCTCTTTTGCGGCTTCGGCGATAAGTCTGCGGAAACCCTTTTCGCCTCCGAAAAGGTCGTCTATCTCCATATAATCCGCCGTGTCGTAGCGGTGATTGCTGGAAGAAAGAAAAACGGGCGTGAGATATATCGCGGTCACTCCGAGGGATTTGAGATACGGCAGTTTCTCGACTATGCCCTCCGCATTGCCTCCGAAAAAATCGTCGGCGCGGTAGTCCTGCCCCTCCTCCGCGATATCCGGCAAATCGTACCAATCGGAATGAATCCTGCCGTGTCTTTTTGCGAAGCGGACTTCCCCCGCTCTTGCGAAACGGTCGGCGAAAATCTGATACATAACGCCGTCTTTTGCCCAATTCGGAGTTTTATACTGGCGTTCCGATACCGTCATCTGCCATTCGGGCAACCATTCCCCCGCAATCGCGTCTCCGCCCGACGCACGCCCGAAGTAAACGGTGCCGTTTCCGATTTTTGCCTCGAAGCGGTATTTCCACACGCCTGCCACGTCGAAAACCAGACTGCCCGCATATATATGGTCGTCGCCCGAGAAATGCGAAAACGGCAATTCGGCACGCAGTTCGTGCTCGCCCTTTCTTGCGATGACAAACACCTTCTCCGCGCCGTAATACGCAGGCAGAGGAAAATAAAATTCGGTCTTCTGCCCGACTGCCGACGCGCCGTAAGGCACTTTGTGCGTAAGCGGATTGAACATAACGTGCGCGGGTTGCCGCTCTCCTTGCGTGATTCACGCGCCCCGAAGGGCGCGCGTTTTCATTTGATTCTCTCGAGACCCCAGATGCGGTCGGCGTATTCCTTGACCGCACGGTCGGCGGCGAAGAATCCCGCCTTGGCGATGTTGACAAGAGACATACGGTTCCATTTCTCGGCGTCGCGGTAAGTCGCGTCCACTCTGCCCTGCGCTTCGCGGTAGGAATCGAAATCGGCAAGCACGAGGTATCCGTCGGGCGTGCCGCCTCTTCCTATGGTGAGGCTGTCTGCGATTTCCGAGAAACTCACGCCGCCGATACCCTTGCGGAGCGCGTCGATGAGCGCCTTTATGGACGGATTGGTCTGATAGTAGTGAGTGGGGTTGTAGCCGTTCTTCCAAAGGTCGGCAACCTGGTCGGCAAGCAGACCGAAGAGGAAGATGTTTTCGTCGCCCACGCACTGGTGAATCTCGACGTTTGCGCCGTCCATAGTGCCTATGGTGAGCGCGCCGTTAATCATAAATTTCATATTGCCGGTGCCGCTCGCCTCTTTGCCTGCGGTGGAAATCTGTTCGCTGACTTCGGCGGCGGGCATAATTATCTCGGCGAGAGAAACGCGATAGTTCTCGAGGAAGACGACTTTGATTTTCCCTTTTATGTCGGGGTCGTTGTTTATCACTTTCCCGAGCGTGCAGATAAAGCGGATTATCTGCTTCGCCATATAATAGGCGGAAGCCGCTTTGGCGCCGAAGATAAACGTGCGCGGTCTGATGTCGAGGTCGGGGTTTTCCTTGAATTTGAAATACAGGTCGAGAATGTTGAGCGCGTTGAGCAACTGCCTCTTGTACTCGTGAAGTCTCTTGACCTGCACGTCGAAAATCGAATCGGGGTCCACCGTCACGCCGTTGTGCTCTGCTATATAGGAAGCGAGGCGCACTTTGTTCTCACGTTTGATGTCGGCGAGTTTTCCGAGCACCTGTTTGTCGCCCATATAGCGGAGCAAATCCTGCAGTTTGTCGGCGTCTTTGAGCCAGCCGTCCCCGATAAGGTCGGTGATGAGCGCGGCAAGGCCGGGATTGGCTTCCGCAACCCAGCGGCGGTGGGTTATGCCGTTGGTGACGTTCGTGAATTTCTCGGGGTGCATCTTATAGTATGCGGAGAAAACGTCGTGTTTCAGAATGTCGGAGTGCAGTTCGCTGACGCCGTTGACGGTGTGCGAAGTGACAAGGCAGAGGTTTGCCATACGTATCTGCCCGTCTCCGAGAATGGCGTTGCGGTTGACGGAATCCCAGTCGGAGGGATAGAACTTCCACAGTTCGCCGACGAAACGCTGGTTTATTTCGTGAACAATCTGGTAAATGCGCGGGAGCAGACCGCGGAAAAGTTCCTGAGGCCACTTCTCGAGGGCTTCGGCCATAACCGTGTGGTTGGTGTAAGAAATGCAGTTTTCGGTGATTTCCCACGCCTTTTCCCAACTCATACCGTACTCGTCGAGAAGAATTCTCATAAGTTCGGGAATGCAAAGCGTGGGGTGCGTGTCGTTGATGTGAATGGCTACGCAGTCGGCAAGATTGTCAAGGGACGGATTGACCTTGAGATGACGCTTGATTATGCTCTGAATGGACGCCGAGACGAAGAAATACTGCTGTTTGAGCCTGAGGGACTTTCCTTCGATATGGTCGTCCGCGGGATAAAGCACTTTGGAGATGGATTCCGCCATAGCCTTTGCGGACATTGCCTTGACGTATTCGCCGCGGGAGAACATCGACATATCGAAGTCGACGGGCGCCTTGGACGACCACAGCCTTATGCGGTTGACCGCGGAACTGCCGTAGCCGGAAATGTTCATATCGTAAGGCACCGCAAGCACGGTGGTGTAATCGCGCTGTCTGACGGTGAGTTTGCCGTTTTCCCACGTTTCGTCAACGGTTCCGCCGAACTTGACTTCATAAGTTTCCTCGACGCGGGGCGAAAGCCAGACGCTGCCGCCTTTCAGCCATTCGTCGGGTTGCTCGAGTTGCCAGCCGTCCACGATTACCTGCTTGAAGATGCCGTAATCGTACATAATGGAAAAGCCGCTGGCAGCGTAGTTTTCGGACGTGAGCGCGTCCATATACGCGGCGGCAAGCCTTCCGAGACCGCCGTTTCCGAGCCCCGCGTCGGGCTCGATTTCGTAAAGTTCCTCAATGTCCACGCCGAGGTCTTTGACCGCCGCCGCCACCTGTTCGGTTATACCCATATTGAAAAGATGGTTGCGCAGCGACCTGCCGAGCAGGAATTCCATCGACATATAATAGACCTGCTTTGCGTTCTTCTCGCGCACCTTTTTCTTGAAGTTGACGCGCGCCTGCGTGAGCAGGTCGCGAACGCAAATGCAGGTTGCCGAATAAATCTGATTTTTGCTTGCCTCTTCGGGCTTTACGCCGTAAAAGCGCGCGAGCAGGGAAACGACCTCGCTCTTGAACTCTTTTGCAGTGATGTTGAATGTTGACATTGTCCCTTCTTCTTTCCGCCGTTCCCCCACCGGAAGAAATGTTTAGATTTTCTTGTTTATCATTTGTTCGGCGCGCCCGACGGGCGCGCCGGTTTTTTACGATTACGCCGAAACACCGACGGTTACCTGATACTATTGTATATGTCGAGATACTTCTTCGCCGATACTTCCCAACCGAAATTCTTTTTCATACCGTTCGACACGACGGCTTTCCAGTTCTCCTTGTCGAAGAACGTGCCGTACGCACGCCATACAGCGTCAAGCATATCGTAAGAATTATAGGTCTTGAACGTGAATCCCACACCCGTTTTTTCCACGGGATTGAAAGGTTCGACGGTGTCTTTCAGTCCGCCCGTCTCGCGCACCACGGGCACGGAGCCGTACGCCATCGCTATCATCTGGCTGAGACCGCAGGGTTCGAACTTGGACGGCATAAGGAAAAGGTCGCTCGCCGCGTACAGTTTGCTGGCAAGGTCGCTGGAGAACTGAAGTATGGCGCGGAACTTGTTGGGATACTGGCTTTCGACGCGGGATACCATATTTTCGTAACGCCAGTCGCCCGTGCCGAGGACCACCATCTGAATGTCCGCGCGCATAATCTCGTCGATGACCGCCCCCACGAGGTCCATACCCTTCTGCTCGGTGAGACGGGTGACCATAGCCATAAGCGGACGGTTCTCGTCGTAACTGAGGTCTATCATCTCGCAGAGCGCCTTCTTGTTGAGGGTCTTCTTGGAATAGGAGCGCAGGTTGTAATTCTGGAAAAGCGCCTTGTCCGTCTTGGGGTTGTAAAGCGCGGTGTCGATACCGTTGACCACGCCGTGCAGTTTATACTGCCTCTGAGACAAAATCCCGTCCAGTCCGTAGGAATAATACGGGTCGAGTATTTCCCTCGCGTAGGTCTCGCTGACCGTAGTGACCGCCGAGGCGGATTCGATGCCGCCCTTCATATAGTTGACGCACCCGTCGTTCATAACGAGGGAATGCGCCCAGTCGGGCAACCCGAGCACGTCGCCGAGCAGTTCCGTGCCGTATTTGCCCTGGAACTCGATGTTGTGAATGGTGAACACCGTGCGTATGTTGCGGAACTCCTCCGAAAAACGGTAGTATACGTCGAGGTACACGGGAGTGAGCGCGGTGTGCCAGTCGTTGCAATGCAGTATGTCGGGATAGAAACCTATGAGGGGCAACACCTCGAGCACCGCCTTGGAAAAATAGGCGAAGCGCTCGCCGTCGTCGAAGTTGCCGTACAGCCTGTCGCGTTTGAAATAAGACTCGTTATCGACAAAATAATAGGTTACGCCGTCGTAAATGGCCTCGTAAACCCCCACATACTGCCGTCTCCAACTGAGGTCCACGAACGTGGAGCCCACAAAACGGAAGTTGTTTTTATACTTGTCGGGAATGATGAGTTTGTAGAACGGGAGAATGACGCGCGCGTCGTGACCGAGCGCGGCGAGAGCCTTGGGCAACGCGCCCGCGACGTCGCCGAGACCGCCCGAACGGGCAAACGGTGCCGCCTCCGATGTTACGAACAAAATTTTCATATCTATCTCCTTTCGGGCGCAAGCGCCCACAAAGTAGTCGTGCCGGGCCGCACGGTCAGATGACCTTCCCCTTCACCACCACGAGCGGATAGGACTCGTAGCCGCTGAGTCTCCTGCCGGACTGGATTATGCAATCCTTGTCGGTGATGACGCAATCGAGGTGGGCGTTTTCCATTATGATACCGCTCTCCATAATTATGGAATTGCGGATAACCGCCCCTTTGCCCACTTTCACGCTTCGGAAAAGTATGCTGTTTTCGACCGTGCCGTTGATTTCGCAGCCGTCGGCGATTATGGAATTGTGCACGTCCGCTCCCTCGCGGTACTTGGCGGGGACGCTGTCCTTGACCTTGGTGAGAATGGTCGAATGGCTGTAGAACAGGTCTTCGCGCACGGAGGGCTGAAGCAATTCCATACTGCTCTTGAAGTAGGTGGGAATACGGTCGATGACCGCAACGTAGTTGTCCACCTCGAAACTCATCACGTAAAGGTCCTCGAGCCCCTGACGGAGAATGTCTTTCTCGAAGTCGTACGCACCGTGCGCATAGGCGTTGTCTATGAGCGAAATGAGCAAATCCTTCTTGACGTAATAAATGTTGAGGTTGCACAGTTGCTTGCCCGTATCGGACGCCACGGGATAACGCAAATCCTTTATGCGCTTGTTCTTGTCGGCGGTGACGATGAGTTTGCGGGGGTTGGTCTCTGCCGTCGTGTAGGTGAGCATCGTAATGTCCGCACCCTTGTCGGCGTGGAACTTCTCCACTTCATCGAAGTCGATGTTGAACGCGATATTGGTGTTGGAAATGACCACGTATTCCTCGGAAGAATTCATAAGGAATCCGCGGAGCATATAAAGCGCTTCGATTTTGCCCTTGTAGACCTCGTGGGCGGAGTTGAACACGAAGGGAGGATAAACGGAAATGCCGCTGTTCTTCCTGTTGAGGTCCCAGTCGCGCCCCTGACGGATATGGTCCATAAGGCTGTTGTAGTTGTTGCGCGTTATTATGCCTATCTTGGTGATGTTGGCGTGCACGAGGTTGGACAGCACAAAGTCGATGAGTCTGTACCTGCCCCCGAAAGGAAGACTTGCCGTCGTGCGGTGTATGGTGAGGTCGTTGAGATGGCTGTCCTCGTCCGATGCGAAAAGCACCGCCAATGCGTTGTTTTTCATAACTTCCTCCTTACCCTATCATTTCGTCGGCGCCGACATTGGTGCCCGCGGGCAATTTGTAATTAGGCGCGATAACGCTTATCTTCCATTCGCCCGACTTGCATTCGCCGAGGGTCTCGCCCACCATACAGTTCTCGCCGATTTTGGCGTTCCAGCCCACTATGGAATAGCGGACGTCCGCCCCCTCGCCGATAACCGCGCCGGGCATAATTATGGAGCCTTCGACGTAGGCGTTCTTGCCTATCGTGACGGAGTGGGAAATGATGCTGTCCTTGACGGTGCCGTGTACGACGGTACCTTCGGAAATCAGACAGTTCTTGACCCTGCCCGTGGGAGATATGTAGTGCGGCGGCTCCGCCATATTTCTCGCGTATATCTTCCAACTGTCGTCATCGAGGTCGAGTTGTTCCGCACCCTGTCCGCCGTGGAGCACGTCCATATTGGCCTCCCACAGCGAAGAAATGGTCCCGACGTCCTTCCAATAGCCCTGGAACGCATAGGCAAACATACGCTGACCGTCCGCGAGCATCTTGGGAATGATGTTCTTTCCGAAATCGTTTTCGGAATTCTTGTCGGCTTCGTCCTCTATGAGATACTTTCTGAGCACGCTCCAGGTGAAGATGTAGATTCCCATCGACGCCTTGGTGGACTTGGGATTCTTGGGCTTCTCCTCGAATTCGTAAATCTCGTTGTTCTTCTTGACGTTGAGGATTCCGAAACGGCTGGCTTCCTGAATGGGCACTTCGAGCGCGGCTATGGTGCAGTCTGCCCTGTTCTTCTTGTGGGCTTCGAGCATAGCGGCGTAGTCCATCTTGTAGATGTGGTCGCCCGACAGAAGCACGACGTAATCGGGATTATAGTCGTCGATGAACTCGATGTTCTGATAAATGGCGTTCGCCGTGCCCTTGTACCATTCGCCCGACTTCGCACGCATAAAAGGCGGCAGAACGAAGATACCGCCATTGAGCCTGTCGAGGTCCCACGGCTGTCCGTTGCCGATATACTGGTGCAACTCGAAAGGACGGTACTGCGTGAGCACGCCGATTGTGTCTATGCCGCTGTTGACGCAGTTGGACAGCGGAAAGTCGATGATGCGGTACTTCGCCGCGAATGGCACGGCAGGCTTGGCGACGTCGCTCGTCAGAACGCCGAGACGAGTCCCCTGTCCGCCCGCAAGAAGCATTGCTATGCATTCCTTCTTTGCGCCGTTTTTCATTGCTTTTCCTCCTTATTCACGGGTTTGAGGAACATAACGCTGTTCCCCGGTATGTTCAGTTTGACGGAATACGGCTGACCGTGCGACTGTTTGGACGTCGCGCGGAAAGTGGGGCGACGCTCCTCCGCTCCGCCGTATTTCTTGAGTGCGGAAGTCAGTTCCGCCTTGAAGTAGCCGCCCTCGGGCACTCCCATAACGTATTTCTTGCGCTCCACGGGCGAGAAATTGACGACGCATATCACGTATTCGCCGTCCGCCGCACGACGAATGAACGAAACGATGTTCTGCGTGTTGTCGTCCACCACTATCCACTTGAAACCCTCATAGGAGCAGTCGAGTTGCCACAGCGCCTTGTTTTCGAGATAGAAAGCGTTGAGGTCCTGCATAAACTTTCTGAAAGTGCGGTGACGGGGGTAATCGAGCAGGAACCAATCCAATTCCTGCGCGTAGTTCCATTCTATGAACTGCGCGAACTCGTTACCCATAAAATTGAGTTTTTTCCCGGGGTGCGCCATCATAAATCCGTAGAAGGCCTTGAGCCCCTCGAACTTGGCGTCGTAATCGCCGGGGATTTTGTTTATCATACTGCATTTTCCGTGCACGACTTCGTCGTGAGATATGGGCAGAATGTAGTTTTCGGAATAAGCGTAAGTGATTGCGAAAGTGAGGTTGTTGTGGTTGTCTTTCCTGAAGAACGGGTCGAGGGAAATATAGTGCAGGCTGTCGTTCATCCAGCCCATATTCCACTTGAAATTGAATCCCAATCCGCCCTGATAAGCGGGGAGCGTGACCATCGGGAACGCCGTGGATTCCTCGGCAACCGTGATGACGCCGTGATGTTTCGTGAGAATGGCGGTGTTGAGTTTCTGCAAAAATTCCTTGGCTTCCAGATTGTAATTACCGCCGTAGACGTTGGGCACCCATTCGCCGTCTTTCCTGCCGTAGTCGAGATAAAGCATAGACGCCACGGCGTCGCACCTGATGCCGTCGATGTGATAGGTGTCGAACCAGAACATCGCCGCCGAAATCAGGAAACTTTTGACTTCGTTCTTGCCGAAATCGTAAACCTTGGTGCCCCATTCCTTGTGCTCGCCCTTGCGGGGGTCGGAGTATTCGTAGAGCGGCGTGCCGTCGAACATAGCCAGACCGTGTTCGTCGCGGGGAAAATGAGCCAGCACCCAGTCGAGAATGACGCCTATCCCGGCACGGTGGCAGCGGTCGACGAATTTCATAAAGTCCTTGGGAGTGCCGTACCTCGAAGTGGGGGCGAACATACCCGTCACCTGATAACCCCAACTGCCCTCGAAAGGATATTCGGTGAGCGGCATAAGTTCTATGTGGGTGTACCCCATTTTCTTGACGTATGGAATGAGTTGGTCGGCAAGCGCGGAATAACTGAGAAAATTGCCGTCGGCGTATCTGCGCCAACTGCCCGCGTGCACTTCGTAAATGTTCATCGGGGAGCCGTAGGGATTGTAATTTTTCCTGTCGGTCATCCACTTTCTGTCTTTCCACCTGTAGCCGGAAACGTCGTAAAGTTTGGAGGCGTTGGCGGGAGCGGTCTCGAAATGCAGACCGTACGGGTCGCATTTGAGCGTGGTCTTTCCGTTGCGGGCGGTAACCGCATACTTGTAGACGTCGAATTGTTTCAGACCCGCTATGAACAACGTCCAGATACCGTCGTTGTCCTCCATAACGTGGGCGTTCTCGTCCCAGTTGTTGAAATCACCGACGACTGAGACCTTGACCGCGTTGGGAGCCCACACGGAAAAACGCCAGCCTTCCACTCCGTTCTCGGTCACGGGTGTAGGCGAAAAGAGTTGATGCGCCTGATAATTGGTGCCTTCGTGAAACAAATACGCTGCGTAACTGTCCGGTCTTTCTGCCATTTCACCGTCGGCGGCAAGCCCGCCTCTCCCGTCTTCCGAATTGCGCGGAACGCGTCTTGACGCGCGGGACCGACGGAAATCCGCCGTTCGCCGCACTTTTCCGCCTACACATTATAGCAAAAACGCGCGCGCGTTACAAGAGCGGATTTTGCATTTTTCGCAAATTGCGCGATTCTCAAACGTTTTTTGGAGTAAAAATGACAAAAAATGCCCTCTTTTTTTACAAATCCGACCGAACAGAATACGGAAAACAATCGATTGTACGCAGAATTTCGGCATTGAATTCGGACGGCAGAGAGGAAAGCACGCGCGCCGCCTCGTCCTCGCCGTCGAAAAACGCGCAGACCGCAGAGC
>OERL01000171.1_pt1 | contig 14850 bp, 11 predicted proteins | sample 1539981 | NCBI WGS metagenome assembly OERL01 (sample SAMEA3891867, study PRJEB23780) | metagenome | biome: terrestrial biome; feature: animal house; material: Caecal content | place: Italy | collected 2015-05-05
GCAATATCCCATTTCGCGCATCATTTCCACGTCGTAATTCACGCGTTCGTCTATGCGCTGCGCTTCGATGAGTTTTCCGTTTGCTTCGAAGAATTTCACCCGCTCGGCTTTGTCCGCGAGAATACGCCTGAAAATGGCTTCCCTGTCGCCGCCTATCACGTAGTGCGTGGCGGGGAAAATCATAGCGTGCTTCAATTCGTTGACGGGCGAAGACGTCACGGCGTCAATCTCGCGTATCCGCTCCACCGTGTCTCCGAAGAATTCTATTCGCAGTGCTATTTCGGAGTTGCCGGCGGGGAACACGTCAACAACGTCGCCGCGCACCCTGAACGTCGAACGCACGAAATCGAAATCCGCGCGTTTGTACTGAATGTCCACCAGTTTGCGGATGAGGTCGTCGGGGCTTGTTTCGTCCCCTTCTCTCACCGAAACGGACTGTCTGTAGTAATCCTCGGGCGCGCCGAGACCGTAAATGCACGAAACGCTGGCGACCACGATGGTGTCGCGCCGCTCGCACAGCGAAGCAGTGGCGGAGTGACGGAGTTTGTCTATCTCGTCGTTGATTTCCAGTTCTTTTTCAATGTAGGTGTCCGTGCGCGGAATGTAGGCTTCGGGCTGATAATAATCGTAATAACTGACGAAAAATTCGACTCTATTTTCGGGGAAAAATTCGCGGAATTCGTTGCAGAGTTGCGCCGCAAGCGTCTTGTTGTGCGCGATGACGAGCGCAGGACGTTGCAGGCGCTCGATTATGTTCGCCATAGTAAAGGTCTTGCCGCTGCCGGTGACTCCGAGCAGGACTTCGGTGGCAAAACCGCTTTCCAGACCAGAAGCCAGACGGTCGATTGCCGCGGGCTGGTCGCCGCAGGGGGCGAACTTGCTTACCAGTTTGAAGGGCTTCATAGTCCCGAAAGTTTCTGAATCAGCAAACGTATGCCGAGCGCCGCCGCGCCCGAGCACAGCCCGCCGACGACGGCAAGCAGAATCTTGAAACGTATATTGCTGCGGAACGCTCTTTCTACGCGCGCGAAAGCCAGCCCCTTCTGATGCATATTGATGCAGTAGACCAGTTCGCCTTTTCTGTCCGAACGCGTGACGTCGAAATAGTCGTCGATTTCGAGGTTGCGCAAAGTTACGTCGAGTTCCTCGTCGTCGAAATCGAGGTCGAGCGAGAGAGTCTCGTAAAGGTCGAGCGGAGACAACAGGCAAGTGCCGGCGCGCTTGTCCGCCGCCTGGTACACCGCGCGCATAACGGCGCGTTCCTTTCTCGTCAGTACGTGTTGTCTTTCTAATGCCATATCTTCTTTTTTGTCACAAAAACGCGTTTATATGATATTTCGGTCACATAAACAGGAATTTCTGCAAAATAAGCGCTATTGCAGTCACCACCGCGCCGCCTATCATCGCACCTGTCATACCGAACAAAAGCGAGGTGAACCTGCCTGCGGGACGGGCTTCCTTACGCGTCTTTCCCGCACGCACCGTCGGCACGGTCTCCACGACCGCGACGCTCTTTTCCTCCGCTTCGGCAGGCACTGCGACAACGGGCTCCGCCGCCGCGACGGGCGCCTCGGGAGGCAACTCCTTTTTCTCGGTTTTGAGGCAGTATTCGTCGGGGGTAAAGTACTTGACTTTGACGTACTCGGTGTCGCGCAATTCGCGTATCGCCGCACCGAGTTGCTGCTTGTTCATAGCGGGCGCGTCGGCGGGCAGCAAGGCGAGAATCTCGTCCGCTTCGACGACTTTGAACACGTCGTCGTCGCCCGTTATGTCGCGCAAAATCGCAAATACGGTTCTGTTTTCGGCGTTCATAGTTCACCTCCGAACGGTCAATAAATTCTACCATACGCGGGAGCAATAAGCAATAATTTTTTCAAAACGCTACACAAAGCGCGCGCGGTATGGTATCATTACGCGTAACGGTGACGCGGAGCGTACATCTCCGCGTGCCCGAGGTCAACCTGCAAAAGTCAATCGCGAGACGCGTTGCCGCGGCGCAGCACCGCCCTCCGCTCTCGCCGAAGGTGTATATGAACTTACTGTCTAAATTCATCAACCGTACGGATTTCCGTGACTATGAAGACTTCTCGAAGAACATCAAAGTCACCGTTCCCGAAAACTTCAATTTCGCCCGCGACGTCGTGGACGAATACGCTCGTCTCTGCCCCGGAAAGCGCGCACTCGTATGGTGCAACGCGGCAGGCGAAGAAAAGACGATAACTTTCGGAGAACTCTCCGCTCTCGCAAACAGGACGGTACGTTTCCTGCTCGATTCCGGCGTCAACCGCGGCGATTACGTTATGAGTATGCTCAACCGTCGCTGGGAATACTGGGTGCTGGCGGTCGCCTGCTGCAAACTCGGCGCCGTACTTATTCCCGCCACCCACCTGCTCACCCCCAAGGACATCGCATACCGCTGCAATTCCGCGGGCGTCAAGATGCTCATCGCCACTTCCGAAGCCGACGTCATCGAGCACATCGGACACGCCCTCGAGAAATGCGAAACTCTCCGCGAATGTGTTTACACCACACCCGTGGAAGGCTTCCGTTGCTTCGAGGACAGCATAATGAAATTCTCCGACGAGGACCCCGCAATCGACCGTCCCGACCCGCGCGGCAATATGTTGTGCTATTTCACTTCGGGCACAACGGGTATGCCCAAAATGGTGCAGCACGACTTCGAATATCCCATAGGTTTCGTGTTCAACGCCTATTTCTGGCAGGCTGTCATCGACGACGGTCTGCACTTCACCGCCGCCGAAACGGGCTGGGCAAAATGCAGTTGGGGCAAAATCTACGGTCAATGGATAGCGGGCAGCGCCGTTTTCGCCTACGACTATCACGGCAGATTCACCCCCACCGACCTGCTCCCGCTCATTGCCAGATACGGCATCAACACTTTCTGCGTGCCGCCGACGATTTACCGCTTCCTCGTCAAGGAAGACCTGTCGAAATACGACTTCTCTTCGCTCAGCCATTGCACGACTGCGGGCGAGGCGCTCAACGCCGAAATCTTCAAGCAATTCCAGGACGCCACGGGACAAAAGATTTACGAGGGGTTCGGGCAGACGGAATCCTGCGTTATACTCGCGAACTTCCGCTTTATGGAGCCCGTCAGCGGTTGCTCCGGCAAACCCTGCCCCCTTTACGACATCGTGCTTATCGATGACGAGGAAAACCCCGTGCCCGACGGCTGCGAGGGCGAAATCGCCGTCAAACTGCGCCCTCATCAGATTGGTCTGGTGTCCAACTACAAGGACGACCCCGAACGCACCGCCGCCGCACGCGGGGGCAAATTCTACCACACCGGCGACCTTGCGAAACGCGACGCCGACGGAATGTACTGGTTCGTGGGAAGAAAGGACGACATCATAAAGTCCAGCGGCTACCGCATCGGACCTTTCGAGGTGGAATCCGCTCTTATGGAACACCCCTCGGTGCTCGAGTGCGCAATCACGGGCGCGCCCGACCCCGTCAGAGGAACGGTGGTCAAAGCGACGATAGTTCTCGCCAAAGGCTACACCCACAGCGACGAACTCAAGAAAGAGTTGCAGAACTACGTCAAGCAAGCCACCGCGCCCTACAAATATCCGCGCATAATCGAATTCGTGGACGAAATGCCCAAGACCATATCCGGCAAAATCCGCCGCGTGGAAATCCGCGAAAAAGACAGCAAATAATCCGCGCGAAAAAACAAACGGTCGAAGAGGAAGTCAAACGACTTCCTCTTTTGTTTATCGCTCCTGAAAGTGCCCCGATTTTCGGGCGACTTATATCTCCTCGTCGCCCTTGTCGCGCCCGACCGGTTAGTCACGTCGCGGGATTCCCCTCCGACATTGTTCCCTGCGACATCAAGCGAGAACCTCACGGTTCTCGCTTTTTTGTTGCCGCCCTTTAGCCATAGGATATTCCTATCGGTTCGGATAATTATGTTGTGTTACCTTATCGCAGGCGACGCGTGGTAAATTGGTTGTATCAAAAATAAATTGAATATATGGAGAGATTTATGAAGACTTCCATAATCGGTTACCCGCGCATAGGCGCACGCCGCGAACTCAAGTTCGCTTCCGAACGATATTTCAGACACGAAATAAGCGAAGCGGAATTGCAAACCGCCGCAAAAGCGGTTCGTCTTGCGGGGTTGAACGCGCAAAAGAACAGCGGACTGGACTTCGTGCCGTCGAATGACTTCTCTTTCTACGACAACACTCTCGACGCGGCAGTGCTTCTCGGCGCCGTGCCTGCCCGTTACGCCGCACTCGGCCTCTCTCCCCTCGATACCTATTTCGCAATGGCTCGCGGATACCAGGGCGAAAAGGGCGACGTCAAAGCCCTTGCAATGAAAAAATGGTTCAATACCAACTACCACTATATGGTGCCCGAAATCGAGGACGACACCCGCATAAGACTGTCCGCCACCCAGCCTTTCGACCTGTTTGCGGAGGCTCTCCGCGCGGGAGTGAAAACCCGTCCCGCAGTCGTGGGCGCGTTTACTTTCCTCAAACTGGCACGTTTCACGGGCACAAAAACCGCCGCGGACTTCGCTCCCGCCGTCGTCGCCGCATACCGCGACATTATCGACGTGTTGCAGAACGCGGGCGCGGAATGGATTCAGTTTGACGAGCCTTCCCTCGTCACCGACCTCACCGTATCCGATATCGCCTTCTTCAGGTCGATTTACAACGAAATTCTCGCGGGCAAGAAAATCAAAGTTTTGCTGCAGACCTATTTCGGCGACGTGCGCGACTGCTACACCGAAATATGCGCGCTGCCCTTCGACGCAATAGGTCTCGATTTCGTGGAAGGCAAGCGCAACCTCTCTCTTGTCAAGACATACGGATTCCCCGCGGGCAAAACGTTGATTGCCGGCGTGGTCAACGGCAAAAACGTCTGGCGCAACGACTTTGCCAAAACCGTCGCAACCGTCAGGGAACTGCGCTCGGTGTGCGCGGACGTTGCGCTCGGCACTTCCTGCTCGCTGCTGCACGTGCCCTATACGGTCGCAGCAGAAACAAGACTTTCCGAGGAATACAAAAAGAGGTTTGCCTTCGCCGAGGAGAAACTCGGCGAACTCGCCGCCCTCAAGAAAATTCTTTCCGCCCCCGTCCCCGAGGAGACCTCGGAATATGCGGAAAACGTCGCGCTGTTTGCCGCTCCGCGCGGAGGCGAAAATCCCGCGGTTCGGGCAAAAGTCGCCGCGCTCACGGACTCGGACTTCGAGAGAAAACCCGATTTTTACACCCGCGAAAAAATACAGAAAGAGAGGTTTGCATTGCCCCTCTTCCCCACCACGACCATAGGTTCGTTCCCGCAGACCGCAGACGTCAAGGCGGCACGCTCCAAACACAAGAAAGGCGAACTTTCCGACGCGGCCTACGAGAGTTTTCTCCGCGACAAAATCGCCGAATGTATCCGTAAGCAGGAAGAAATCGGGCTGGACGTACTCGTGCACGGCGAATTCGAGCGCAACGATATGGTGGAATATTTCGGCGAAAATCTCGACGGCTATCTGTTCACGGAAAACGCGTGGGTGCAATCCTACGGCACGCGTTGCGTCAAACCGCCCGTCATCTGGGGAGACGTCTCCCGCTCGGCACCTATGACAGTCAGATGGTCGAAGTTTGCCGCGAGTCTGACCGACAAACCCGTCAAGGGTATGTTGACCGGCCCCGTGACCATACTCAACTGGTCCTTCCCGCGCGAAGATATCACGCTCCGCGAAAGCGCGATGCAAATTGCCCTCGCAATACGCGAAGAGGTGCTCGACCTCGAAGCCAACGGCATCAAAATAATTCAGGTCGACGAAGCGGCTCTACGCGAGAAACTGCCCCTCAGAAAAGCCGACCGCAGAGTCGACTATCTCGACTGGGCAATCCCCGCTTTCCGTCTCGTGCACAGCGGAGTGCGTCCCGAAACTCAGATTCACACGCATATGTGCTACAGCGAATTCGGCGATATAATCCGCGACATCGACAATATGGACGCCGACGTCATCACTTTCGAGGCTTCGCGCTCCGACCTCAGGATACTCGACGACCTCAAAGCCGCCGATTTCCGCACCGAAGTGGGCCCCGGCGTGTACGACATTCACTCGCCGCGCGTCCCCTCCGAGGATGAAATCGTCGCCGCACTCGGGAAGATGCTCGCCAAAATACCCCGTGAAAAACTGTGGGTAAACCCCGACTGCGGTCTCAAGACCCGCGGTTGGGCGGAGACCGTGCCCAGCCTCGAAAACCTGGTGGGAGCCGCGAGGAAACTGAGAAATGAAAACTGACGCTCTGTTCGCCGACAAGACGGTGTTTTCGCTGGAGGTCTTTCCGCCCAAGCGCACCGACCCGTCGGACAGCATACTTACCACCGTCGAGCGGCTGAAAGAACTCTCGCCCGATTTCATCAGCGTGACATACGGCGCGGGCGGAAGCGAGAACAGCGACATAACTTTCTCCATTGTCTCGGAAATCAAAAACACCTACGGCGTGGAGAGCGTTATGCATCTGCCCTGCATAGGTCTGAAGAAAGAAGACGTCCTGAATTGCCTCGCGAAACTGCGCGCGGCGGGAATAGAAAACATTCTTGCGCTCCGCGGAGATATTCCTGCGGGAGGCGCGCCCGCAGGCGATTTCAGATACGCCGCCGACCTCGTGGAATTCATTCGCGCGCACGGCGATTTCAACATCGTCGCCGCCTGCTACCCCGAAGGACACGTGGAATCCCCCAGCATAACCGAGGATATCCGCAACCTCAAGCGCAAGGTCGACGCGGGCGTGAACCAACTGGTGACCCAACTCTTTTTCGACAACGAATACTTCTACCGTTTCATAGAACGCTGTCGCATAGCGGGAATCGAAGTGCCCGTCGAAGCGGGAATAATGCCCGTCGTCAACAAAAAGCAAATCGAACGCATAGTGTCGCTGTGCGGCGCCACCCTGCCCAGGAAGTTCACCGCTATGATGGCGCGCTACGAGGACAATCCCGAAGCGCTTCGTGACGCGGGTATTGCCTACGCCGTGGACCAGATTGTCGACCTTGTGACCAACGGCGTGCAAGGCATACACCTCTACACAATGAACCGCCCCTACGTCGCGGAACGCATATATTCGTCAATCAAAAACATACTGTAACCATACTTTAACGCACAAAATCAACCTGTAAACGTCGCTTTCCGCGCATATTGCACTTGCTCCTCCGCGCGGACGACGTCAAAAGCACGGGGCGCGACAGACCGTCGCGCCCCCTTTGTCACCGTCGCGCTCCCTCTCCCCGTCGCACCGGGATTGCGCTGCGGCGCGGGAAGCGGACGTGGATTGACATAAACATTTACTTATGATATTATTACGGTGCACGGAAGATTTACAACACATTGCACGCGCTGTAAACTCCGCATAGGTTGCGGGAGAGGGAGCCTCCCCCGTTTTTTATACCCTCGCGGAATGAGGCTCGGAAGCAACGCGGAAACGAAGGTCCGCTTTTGCGAGAAACAATGTGAACGGTTTTCCGTGCGGGAGGAAGGATTATGAAGAAATTTTTGGGGCTCATCGTCCTGCTGGTCGCTCTCGCGGTGTGCGCTGCCGCGCTCGTCGCCTGCGACCCCGGCAGCGGCAATCAGGCCACGCCGCAAAGCATTCAGTTCATAGACGGCGACGGCGTCGACCGCTCCACTTTCTGGGATCTCGGCTCGTTCCCGTACGGCACCGCCTATGAAGACATACTGCCGACATTCACGGTCAGGCAATATTATTCGGACGGCTCGACAAAGGAACTTGCCGCGGGCGACTACACCGTCTCGTACGTAAAAGTCGAAGAGGAAGACGTCCCGCTCCAGTCCATTCCCGCCGTGCCCGACGCGGGTTACTATCAGATAGTCTTCGACAAGGACACTTTCCAGGCGAGAATGATTTTTACGGTCAATATGGCGCAACGCACCGACCTGACACTCTCGCTGTCGCGCAACGAATGGGAGTATGACGAAGCCAACCCCACCCCGACCGTCGGAGGTTATTCCGCGACGGACGGCGACGAGCCCCTGTTTTACTGCGTATCCAAGGATGCTTTCGACGCCCTCACCGACGAACAGAAAGCCGAATACTGGCTGCACGTTACGCCTATATATAATATGGGAGAGGTACCCTGCACCATTGCCGTCGGCGAATACTATGCCTACGCAAAAATTCCGCAGGACAACAACTTCACTGTCTCCTACACCGCCGTTACGCCCGAAAACGCTTTCACCGTCAAGAAAGCCGTGCTGCATTACGACAGCGCCGTCTCCTCCAACCTTCAGGCGGTTTTCAACTACCACAGCGGCATACAGGGCGGAATCAACCTCGGCAACATAAACATCACCGTCAAGGACTCCTTTATCGCAACGGGTCTCAAGAACAGGACGGGCGCCGAGATTCTCGGCGAATATGTATGGGAGAATTCCTCCGTGTTTATCGACTCCGACGACAACGGCACGACATTCCCCGCACGCTATCAACTCAACTCCGCCGACGAAGCCTGCTACACCGTGGAAGACGGCAGTATCCCCGTCACTCTCACCGTCAATAAGGGAGCGGTGATGCAACCTCAACTCAGCATCGACTCCGACAAAGCCCACAGCGCCAACGAGGGTTCCGGCCCTTATCCCGACAACGCGCTCCCGTATGCCGTAGTCAACGACGACGGCGGATATAATGTGCGCATTTTCGGAGAATGGGACAAGAATACAATTGAAATTACCGTTAAGCGTCTCAACTCCGACGAGAGTTCCACCACCAACAAGGTGACTGGATTGATAGGCACCTTGCTGGACGACGGAACATACAAATACTGTCTGAACTGGGCTTTCATCGATCCTGCCGAATACGCTGTAACCCTTTCGCTCAAGGACAAGACCAATTTCACCTGGTACGACGGCACAACGGAAGACTCGGTCTTCAGATTTGAAATCAAAGAGAAAAAGGCCGTTTCCGTTCCCTCCGTGCACCTGCGCGACAGTGTGACGGGCACCGACGGCGTGGACTTCGTTACCCTTGACGGTCAGAACCGCTGTATAGATTTCACTGACTTCACGGACAGCGCAATCGAGCCCGCGTTAGACGGAGAGTACAGGTATCCCACCGTCGACACGGGAAATACGGCTTATTATCTCTTGGAAGCGGACGAACTCGAGGGGTTTGTCGACACAAGCGTGGGGTACGGCACGATCACGGTCACGCTCGTTCCCGCCACCGAATACACCTGGGAGGACGGCTCTAACTCTACTGTGACATACACCTGCAGAATAAACGGCGGCAGCACGTTCTTCCCCGACATGAAGATACAAACGGGCTACACCGCTCTCGACCCGACCAACCCGACTGCCGACGACGCCGAAGTCATGAAGCTTATGAATGATTGGCTCGGCGCCGATGGCGCAGGCAAAATGGAGACCGATTGCCGCGACTACAATGCGGCGGTCTACTTCTACGCATCGCAGGACGACAACAAAGCGAAATATGTCGGCACGGTCACAAACTCTCACACCAGCCCCGACAACTTCGGCACATACTCGATGACTTTCCACCTTACGGACTTCGCGGATAAATCCGCACCGAAGTATTACTACGGTAAGGCAGACGTCGAGGCGGGAAGCCGAGTCAGCAGCACCATTTACCCGAAAGGCGAGTCCATAAGCGTCGACAAAATCACCGATTACGATATGCCCTTCTTCCTTATCGCAAAAGTCGATTGCACGGAAGCCGTGCCGGGCAAGAACATCACCTACGCCTACTCCACACATATCGACGGGTATACCTTCGTCAAAATCGAGGGCGACAACGGCGGCGACGGCGTGAACCTCGAAAAGGTGACCTCCGAAGTTTACCTCGTGTTCCGCGGCGGCGAATACGTCGGACACGAGATAAACACCACGGTGAAAATCGGCGAAGTGAACACCACATACTTCCTGCAATTCGCCCTTACACCGTGAGTGCCGCAATCGGCAAAAAAAAAAGAACCCCGCAGACGCGGGGTTCTTTTTTGTGCGTTGTCAAATTGCGGAACGAGGACGAAAGCATACTTCCCGTAAAGGTAGTTGTCTTCCTAAACACGCCGAATGTCCGATAAGCGCAAAAAATTACGACAACACCTCGAAACCGTCTGCGGCAATCAACCTTTTCAGTTCCTCGAGGAATCGCGTCGCACACGCGCCGAGGGACTGGCGTTCGCTTGTGATGTATCCCACAAGCATATTTTCGTCGGTGCGCAGCCTGACAGCCACTATGTTGTCCCCGTTCAGATTGCGGTTGAGCACGCCCGTGCAGGTGGTGTAGCCGTTGAGCCCTATGAGCAGATTGAACAGGGTCGCCCTGTCGCTGACGAGTATGCGTTTCTTGTGCGGCTCGGTGGAAAGTATCTCTTCGAAGAAATAGAAGGAATTGTAGGTGCCCTGCTCGAACACCAGACAGGGATAGTCGTTGAGTTCGGATATGTCTATCTCTTCCCTGCCCGCCAGGGGGTGCGTAGACGAAATGAAAACGTGGGGCTTCGCCTCAAACAGCGGCGTGAACGTCAACGACTTTTCCTTGAACATATTGCGAAGCACCTTTTCGTTGAAGTTGCTGAGATACAGAATACCCAGTTCGCTCCTGAAAGACGCCACGTCCTCTATAATTTCGTAAGTGCGGGTTTCGCGAAGTGTGAGTTCGTACTCGTCGGTATCGAGAGATGAAATCATCGCGACGAAGGCGTTGACGGCAAACGCGTAGTGCTGCGTGGATATGCGGCAAAGTTGCTTGGACGGTTTTTTGTGCTGATACCTCTCCTCGAGCAATTCCGTCTGCTCGATAATCTGTCTTACGTAACTGAGAAATTCCGTGCCGTCGGCGGTGAGAGTGATACCCTTTGCCGTGCGACGGAAAATCTCTATGCCCAGTTCCGCCTCGAGTTCCTTGACGGCGGCGGACAGGCTGGGTTGCGACACGAAAAGTTGCCGCGCCGCCTCGGTTATGGAGCCGCACTCCGTTATTTTGATAACGTATCTCAACTGCTGAATGGTCACGCTTCCCTCCGCGGAGCGCAGTCGCGCCCGTATTTATGATACAACTTCACAGCCGCTCGGCGCAAGAGTCAATCGCCATATCCCGCCCGAGTGCATATCCTGTTAAAAGGGTGATTTATGAATATAATCGATTTGCAGTTCTACAGACTTGCGGAAGAGATATCCGCACTATCCCGCGGCGCATTGTACGAGAAAATGAGAACGTCTTTCGACGGTTTGTCCCCCGACATAAGAAACCGTCTTTCGGTGTACTTCGGGAAATTCGGCTTCTGGGGTAAACTCGACCCCGCAAACGGAGTGTTTGAAGAAATCGAACTCAAAGCCGACGAACTCCACAATCACATCGACGACTTCGTGTGGTTGTACGGACGTCTCTCCGACTACCGCTCCAAAAAAACTCTCTACGCTGTTCTCAACAACTGGTACGCCTACGACTTCAAGACCACCACGCAAGTCAAGGAATACGCTTTCGACGAGTATTTCGACCACGACATAATTCCCGACGCGCACGACGAAGTTTTCGTGGACCTCGGCGCCTATTTCGGCGAAAGCACGCTGTCGTTCGTGCTCAACTACGGCAAGGAATGTTACCGCAAAATATACTGCTACGAAATCACTCCGTCCGTCTTTGCCGAACTGGAAAAGACCTTGTCCGTCCTCCCCGACGTAGATTGCCGTATGAAAGGCGTGGCGGACCGCGAAGGAGCAATGAAAATATCCGTTTGCCCCGCCAGCATATCGGCAAATACGTTGTCCGACCAAGGAGAAATCGAAGTGACGGTAACCTCACTCGACGCCGACATTTCAGAACCTGTCAGCATAATCAAGGCAGATATAGAAGGCGGCGAACAGCGCGCCCTCACAGGCGCCAAGAATCATATCGTAAACGACCACCCGAAACTGCTTTTCTCCGTCTATCACGGCAACGAAGACCTGTGGAAGATAGCGCGAATGATTGACGAGATGTCCTCGGACTACAAATTTTATATGCGTCTGAAAGGCTCCGTCGTCTACCCCACCGAAATTACGCTGTTTGCAATCTGAAAAACCGATATATCTCACATAAGCGGTTTAACAATACGAAATGCGCACTTAAAGTGCGCATTTTTGCAAATAGTGTTCAAGGCAACCCCCAGCAACTTCCGCGGCAATCAGCCTACGAAACGGTCTATCAACTGCCGGATACCTATCAGTACGCCGACGCCCGCAAGCGTAATCAGGGGCGCGACGATATATTTGTACACGAAAGCGCGGCGCGCTTTCACGGGCTTCAGCACGACGCGGCAACGCTCGGAAATCACGGGCGAAATTCCGCGCGATATGCCGTCGCCGTCCTCTCGTAATGCAAAGAGCCGTCCTCTGTCCGAAGACGGCTCTTCCAATCGCATTTTAATGATTTTTGCGTTTCATTTCCCCTTAAACCTTTACGCGCTGACGATGAGTTTTTGCGACGTTATGTCAATCCTTTCCCGCCGATAATATAATCAATTACATACCATATTGAGGACCGGCGTTATGACTTTATACGCAAAACTTTTGTTAAATACTTTGGCCGCTGTTGAGTAGTATACTTTTCATCACCTGGCGCCAATTCAATTCCCCCAAACACAAATATAATCTCATTACAAATTAAAAACGACCAATGTCATTGCCATTGAAATATTAATTTTACAGCGACCAAACTCATAATTTCTGTCGCAGCAAATAAATATAGCAAACTAAATTGTGTATCAATATTCAGAGCGCTTTCACCAATATGGTTATTGGCTGAAAAAGCACCTTAGGTAGTGACATTTTTATAGAACGCTGCTGAAAGCACGTCTTCCATTCCACGCCCCATTTTACCAAGGTACAACCCAAAACAAAAGGGGCATTGCCCGCCGCAAAATACCCCTTCCGAATCTCCAAAACACCACAATATATTGTGCTTTTTCTTCCCCCGAATTTCTCTGGCTGTCAGCCCTTTTCCCGATTTGACAGCCAAATACAGCCAATACCGATTTCGCGCCGTTTTTCCGCGCTTTTTCCCGCCTTTCGAACTGCCTGTTTCTGCCCCGCTCTTACGAGGTTTTTATAGTCGAAAATCGGCGTCAAACAACGACTCGCCCATTGCTTTTCTCACCGCCATATATTAAACTGTTTATGTAAAAAATCAACCCCCATACCCCAAAATCGGCAATGCCAGATTATCCCAAAACATACCTTGCCTATGAAATGCGTAATCAAGCGGAATGTCATACAATGCAAACATTGCGGCGACATAATTGAGTCGTGCCACGTTCACGATTTTAAATACTGTTCGTGCGGCAAATGCGCCGTAGACGGCGGTCACGATTATCTTCGGCGCTGTTTTATGACGTCGGAGGAAGAAGACTTTATCGAACTTTCCGAACACGAGTTTATCCCGGACAACAGCGACACTAAAAAATGAATAATACGAATTCCAAAATTCAAGCGCCCTGCCAAGTGTGCGGCAAAAACGTCCTTGTCGACCCGTACGGCAACGGCTTTTGCGAAAACTGCGGCTGGGTTCAAAACAGGGAGCATGACAAATACCCCGACGATGTCCGCTACCCGAATATCGTTTCTTTCAACAAAGCAAAACGACTTTTCGCGGAAGGGAAACCTCTCTCCCCCTCTTTTGAAGATTTCATAGACGGCTTAAAGTTCTACAAGGAAATGCAGTTCGATTACGACGGCAAAACTTACGGCGTGCTGATAAGAGAAAACGACTCCGTACACTTTTATCTATTCCATTCGCTAATAAACTATCAGATATATCCTTCCGTCTCCGACTTCTACGAGAAAGCCCAAATCCATGGCACCCCTCTCTCCTCACTTTGGTCGGATGTCATCAATGCGGGATATATGGTAGCATGATAATCGGCTTTTCGTTTACACTCGCCCAGCAATCTAAATTCCATTACTTTTGGGCTATAACACAAAAATTCCGATATTTCCAATAATTCTTCCAATTTGTTCAAATTCCGTTTGGTATAGACAGCGGATTTGTTATTGTTTCAATTTCGCCTTTAGCTTTGTTCAGGAAATATTTCTCATAATCCCACTGGGCTCTTTGATAATCTTCCCCGAATGTGAGCTGACAGTATTTTTTGAAAAATTCCCCAACGCCAGACAATATATCATCAACCATTTCTTTCGAAAAAGCGATGTGCTGATAGGCGAGATCTCCAGCCCGATAAACAATTTTGTTATTCGTTTGGAGAAACACTTGAGAGTATTTACTCTTTAATGCCTCAAAAGACTTGACACTGTTATGCTTTATGAAATTCCATATAAGATACATTTTTTCATATGAGTCAAATCCGCGCAATTTCTGCACTTCAGAAAATTTGTTACCTTTGAATTTATACAAATCACCGCGCTTAAATTCTTTTCTGTTAAAACCGTTTTTAATTAATACGGCATATGTTAGTGCTTCAATTTTAGATTCCATCTGATGAAAAAATTGAGCATGCAAACTCATATATAATTCTGTCTTTATTCTCTGCTCTTGCTTTTCAATTCTAAAATTATGCATCGCACTAACTGCGGCCGCCTCATCATAATCCAAAACCTCGCATAAAAACAAATCGTCATCCGCTGGGATGCTTTTCTTCAATTGCACAGAATCCATTATATCTTCAATAATCAAAGCATAGCGCTTGTTCCACTCTAATCTAATTTCATTTACGAAAGAAACCAGTTGATTACAATTATAATCGTTAAATTCTTGTTTTGTCGGCATAAAATAATGTGTTTTGCGATTCTTGACAATCTTTAATTGCGCCTCGCTCAATCCTATCTTTTTACAATATCTCTTGACA
>OERL01000177.1_pt1 | contig 14735 bp, 11 predicted proteins | sample 1539981 | NCBI WGS metagenome assembly OERL01 (sample SAMEA3891867, study PRJEB23780) | metagenome | biome: terrestrial biome; feature: animal house; material: Caecal content | place: Italy | collected 2015-05-05
GAGCATAAAGGTGCTGCCCGTCCTAAGCGTGCACTTGACGGAGATAAGCCCCGCCCCGGAAGCCACGGTCTGCCCGCCCGATATCAGTTGCATAGTCGTATGGCGCGGCACTCGGAAATTTATGCGCACGTCCACGTCGCCGTCCGCTTCCGTGACCTTGAATACCACCGTGTTGCGGAAGGGATAACCTGTCTCCTCTTTTATGCAGAGTTTGGCACCGCGAACCGTGGCGTTCACCGTGCAGGGGGCATAGGTGAAAAAGTCGAGTTCGTCGGCGCCCCTCATCATACAAAGCGACTGCACGAAAAGCGGATAAGCCGACAGCAGAGCCACCCCGCCGCGGGTTATTCCGCCGCGCGCAAACGCATTGCCGAAAGCGTACGACGAGAAAAATTCCTTGCGCCTGACCGAGCACTCGAGTTGATTGACCATAAGCACGTCTTCGACGGCCGACGCGTCGTCGAACGCCGCCGCGCCTATGACGTTGAACGCTATCTGTTCGAGCATATCCGCGCAAACGCACTCGCCCGTGCTCTCGAGCACGGTGAGTAGGGACTCCATCATTTCGACCGCCGCTTCCACGTCTATACCGCGAGCGGGCGAAGTGCCGCCCAACCGTCTGTCCGCCGCGAACATTCCCGTGGCGTTGCCGTGGAATTTGTCCAGATTAGCAATGAGACGGAGCGACAGTCGCTTCAGTTCCCTGTCCCCCATAAAAGCGCCGTAAGTGCAAGGATATTTCACGGCTTTGGCAAGATTCACCGCGTCCGTCTCCACAAGAAACTGATGCGCGGCCGTCTTCCATTCCGCCTCCGTTTTTTCGGGAGTGAAAGGCTTCGACCGCTTGGTCTCGCGGGGGTGTTCGGCATTTTCAATCGTGCGCAACGCCTTTTTGACCGCTGAAGGCGATATGCATTTCTCGGCGGCCTTTTTGTAAGGGAATCTGACGGCAAGGCGGAACCAGTCGGGGCTCTTGTCCCTCAGCGCTTCGGCAAGGTCCTTGAGCCACTCGTAATCGCCCGTGCGATACACGGCTTCCATAGCCTCTATTTCGTCCAGCAGTCTGGCGCGGGCGTGATACCACGAATGAGTGACCGAAAGAATGTTGAATCTGTACTTGAAAAATTTTCTGAGCGTAACGAGCGCCCTCTCGTCGCCCGTCAGTTCGTAATACGACAAAAGAGTTTTGACGGCTTCCGTCTTGGGAGCAGCGCCGTCGGTTTCCGCGGGCGCGAAATCCCCGCCCTCGCCCGCGGCGTCGAATATGGCGTGCATATAACCGTCCGCCTTGGAGCGCAATTGGGGCTCGTTGAGCACTCCCGCAAGCAAAATAAGCCCGCGGACGTATCTCGGGAAAATCTCGCCCCGCTTCCAGGCCTCTCCCGAAAGCAACGCGGTATCCGCGCCCATACGTTTCTGAAGGGCGTTGACGATTTCGATTTGTCTGCCCAGCCACCCCTCCGGAATTATGCTTCCGACGGGCAGGCGGCGGAACGGATTTTCGGTATCCTTTGCCATAGTCGCACCGCACGTGCGCGACGCACGCGCGCACTTCTACTCAACTAAATTTAACACAACAACGGGGCTTTTGCAAGCCTTTTAACGGTTTGACAAAGGCAGGTAAAAGAATTAAGATGTTGGCGAGGTGAATATGAAATACGCACTAATTCTCGCAGACGGTATGGCGGATTACCCCGTGCCCGCGCTCGGCGGCAAAACGCCTCTCGAATCGGCGCATAAGCCGATGATTGATTTCCTTTGCAAAACGGCAAAAACGGGCCTCGGCAAGACCGTGCCCGACGGATTCAAGCCCGGCAGCGACGTCGCCAATCTCGGCGCGCTCGGCTACCACGCCGCCGAGTGTTATACGGGACGCAGTCCCCTCGAGGCGTTGTCCATAGGCATAGATATGAAAAGCGACGACGTTGCCGTCCGCACCAACCTGGTCACCCTCGGCGACGAAGAGAACTTTGAAGACAAGACGATGGTCGACTATTCGGCGGGCGAAATCACCTCGGAAGAGGGGCGCGAACTTTTCCGCTACCTCAACGAGAAATTGGGCGACGAGCGGTTTGCCTTTTATGCGGGTGTGAGTTACCGCAACTGCCTGATAATAGGCAAAGGCAGCACGTCGATGACGCTCACTCCCCCGCACGACATCAGCGGAAGAAAAATAGGCGACTACCTGCCCAAAGGCGATTTCTCCGCAGAACTGACCGATTTCATAAAGAGGTCGTACGAATTGCTCAAAGACCACCCTATCAACAAAAAACGGGTTTTATCCGGCAAAAATCCCGCAAACAGCATATGGTTTTGGGGACAAGGCACCCGCCCCGCTCTGCAAAGTTTCAAGGAACGCTACGGGTTGTCGGGCGGTATGGTCAGCGCGGTCGACCTGCTCAAAGGAATTGCCATCGGCACGGGAATGAAGAGCGTGGACGTAGAGGGCGCGACCGGCACTCTGTCAACGAACTTCGAGGGCAAGGCTCAGGCGGCCTGCGACCTTCTGGACAACGGTTGCGACTTCGTTTTCCTGCACCTCGAAGCCCCCGACGAATGCGGGCATCAGGGCGACCCCGAGGGGAAAACCAAGGCCGTGGAAGCCATCGACTCGCGCATAATCCGCCCTGTATACGAGCATCTCAAGGCAAAGGGAGAACCTTTCGCTATGCTCGTTATGCCCGACCATTTCACGCCCGTGTCCATTCTCACGCACTCCCGCGAACCCGTACCCTTCCTTATGTGGAGTTCGGAAAGGGCACTCGGCAACGGCTGTGTGTACAGCGAAAAAGCGGCTGCGGAATCGGGTGTGTTCTACTCCGACCCCGCCGACCTCGCAAAAGAGTTCTTTTCTCTCTGAAATACGCGGCAAAAAAGCGTTTGCCCGAAGCGCAACACACCTTAACGCACACAAAACAAACAAGGGACGCGGATTGCGTCCCTTGTCGTTTGTCCGATGTTTCTCTTCACGCTCCGCGCCGACGGAGCGGAACGTTATTTACCGTTCTTCGGTTTGCGGGCGGAAACAGCCTTTTTCGCGGGCTCTTCCCTGTCCGCCGCCACCGCCGTCGACGTCTCGGCGGCTTGCGCTTCCTGCTCTCCTTTACCCACCGCTTTCATATCCGCTATCGCACGTGCGGCGTGTTCCTTCGCTATCGCGGCATACTCCTTTGCCTTCTGCCCCGACAGTTTGATTTTGTCCATTGCCGACTGCTGTTTTTTCGGTGCCGAAGCGGGTTTTTCCTCTTTCGCCGCAGGCTCACTCACGGCAGCCGTTTCGGAATCGGCGTTTTCGGCTACGGGGGCGGAAACGGCAGGCGTCTCGGGCGCCGCGTCCGTTACCTTTTCGGTATTGTAAAGTTTTGCGTGCACCGCGGTACGGATATTGTTGTCCTTGCGCAGACCGTTGACGTAAGTGGTCACCCTGACGGCGTACTGCTGACCTTTTTTCTTGAAGATTGCCTTGAGGATAATGAGCGTTATCTTGAGACCGAGTTGCACGCCTGCAATCGCTATGTTGGCGCCGATGACAATCCACTTCCACAATCCGCCCAGGGTGTCCGCCTGCACGACACCGACCATAGACATTGCGGTGACGACTAGGAAAACTATGTTGGTGACGAGTTTGAAAATCCCGAACAGTTTCTTGAGATTTTTGACTCTCGACTTGCCGGTCTTGGAATCCTTGGCGCTGAGCGCGACGACGACGATGAACACCACGGCGTAAGCGGCAAGGAAGCCGAGCATAATGTAGGAATAAGGCGCGAGAATCCAGTTTTTCGTGATGAGAGTCACGCCCGACGCAATGGCGAAAATCATACTGATTATCGTCCATACGAAACTGACCTTGGCTATGCGCGACTGTTTTTTGGTGGGTTGCGGCGCGACGTTCTCTTCCGCGACTGCCGCTGCTTCCGCGGCGCCCGCGGGAGTTGCGACGACTTCCTCTCCCCTCGCCTCTTTGACGTACTTCTTCATTTTATCCTCCCCCGCACGAAGTTCATTCCGCCGCGGAAATCACCTCGTCGATATTTTTAACGAATATGTCGAAGAAACGGTTGACCGTTCTTTCGTCCTCGTCGTTGCCCGTGATTGCTATGCTGAAAGTCACTTCGCCGTCAAACGTGGTGAACGCCAACTGCATAAAGGGCTTGCCCTTGACGGCGCCCGTGTAGAAACCGTCAACGAGACGGGCGTCTCCGAGGGCGTACTCCGCGGGCTTTATCGACCCGATGTTGCTCATACCGATGAGCGGATTGTCGTATCCGAGTTTTATCGCCTGTTCGCTTATGCAGTGCGGGAAAACCGTGTACGCGAGATGAAGCAGCGGCAACGAATAAAGTCCGAGGAATTTGTCCTGCTTGTTCTTTTCCATTGCCGCGGCAACCTTTGCCAGCGTCTCTTTCATATCCGCGCCCACGCCCTTGAGCGTGACGGGCATAAATCCCGTGTGATTGGTGAGCCCCGTCTCGAGACCGCCCTGCGCCATATGCCGACGGAGGTCCACCATACACGGTATGGTGAGCGTCTCGTCCGCACCGACGGCGCCGATACCGACAAGAGACCGCGCATACACCGCCAGCATAACGTCGTTGACGGTAAAGCCGAGTTTCTTGCCCGCGACACGCGCCGCGTTGAACTTCTCGGCGGACAACTTGCGCTTGATTATACGGTTGCGGTCCTCGGGGCACTTGGCCGTGAGCGGGAAATAGTGCTTGTCCTTGACCTCGCTGATGTTGTGGTACAACTTTCTTGCGACGGCGGCGTCCTCCTTACTCATAGAAGAATAAACGGCGTCGTAGGCGCGCGTGCCGTGCTTTATGGTGAGGTTTTCGTCCCCCGCAACCAGTTTGTTGTAATTTTTGCAAAGATTGATGATGAAATACTTGAGGTCTCCGCCGTCGAAACACATATGGTTGACGACGAAAGCCAGCGCGCATTTCCCGCCCCGGACAAACAACCCGACGCGTATCTGCACGTTGGCGGCAATGGGTATGCGCTGCTCCGCGAACTCCATAACGTCGCGTTCGAGATTGTCGCTCTCGCGCACGCTGAAGAAATCGTCGAGCGCGAAATCCTGCACCACCCAGTACGGCTTGACGAAATTGTTGTGATAGCGGCTGTGGAGGACGGGCACTTCGCGCACCTGAAATTCCAGCGCGCGGCCGAGTTTATCCACGTCTATCGCACCCTCGTAGTACAGGACGCAATGCATCATTCTGTCGTAATAATTGCGAAAGAGATACTGCATTTTGTCCCACATTTCGGCTTTGAAAATCTTTTTCATAATAATCCTCGAAACAGTTTATGTAAAATGCAATTCTCCGTCCCTTATCACAAATCGAAAGAGGGAGCGACCTTGCCGCTCCCCCTTGTGCATTCTTGTCGCGTCAGATTTTGCCTTCGGCAAATCTCTTCATAAAGTCGGCGGTTGCGTCGTTGTTCGCTCTTGCGGCCTTACCCTTCCACGTCAGGGAGAAGCAATGGTTGTCCATAAACTTGACGGAACCGTACTCCTCGACGTGCACGCCCAGAGACTTCAGTTTCTCGACGAGTTTGGGACCTTGCCCGCCGCAGAAAAAGTCCTTGCCCGCATAGGTCACGAAAGACGCGGGAAAATCGGCGTTGATGTAATCCAGCGGCGCGCACATATTGTACCACTCGTAATCCTTGAGGTCGGCTTTCTTCACATTTGCGAAATCCCAGAGGATTTTGTCCGCAAGCCCGAACGGAACCTTCGCCGTAAGCGCCGTCGCAAGGTCGTAGATACCGCAGTTGAATATAGCGCCTTGGAAACGAAGTTTGGTGGACACGCCGAGACGTTCCTGCATAACGGGATTGGTGGTCACGCACGCCAGCATAGCGGCATAGTAACCGCCCGCGCTGTCGCCCGAAACAATCATTCTGTCGGTGTCGAGATTGAGTTCTTCCGCGTGCTTCTCCACCCAGTTGAAAGCCCTGACAATCTGGCGCAGCGGCTCGGGGAACAGACAGTCGGGACCGAGACCGTAGTTGACGTTGACGACGAAATAACCCTGATTGGCGCTCCAGCGGGAAAGGGCGCGACGGTATTTCTTGTCGCCCGCCACGAAACCGCCGCCGTGTATGTAGAACAACACGGGATATTTGCCTTCGCGTGCAACCCTGTAGGTGTCGAGTTTGCAGATATCGGGAGCGGACTCGTCGTAAACGATATCGGTGTCGATGACGAAATCGACGTCCTTGAACTTCGTCATTCTTCTCTTGTTCTGAAGAGGATCGTAGAGTTTATCTATTGCTACGAAAAGCGCTTTTGCCAGACCCATTTTAATACCCCTCTCGGATTTGATGAAACAATTTTAACACAACGGTTCGGTGATGTAAACTGCATTTTTCACGCACGCAACGCGTCGTCTGCACGCGTCGGCGCGGCACGTGCGCCGCACGCTCGCGCGGAAACGCGCTCGGCGCCCCGCGTTCACGTCGCCTACGGAAAGCCCCCGCCGACGGCGGGGGCTTCCTGCAAGGGTGTCGATATGTCTCCCCCTGAGGGGTGGCATCAATGTTATTCGAGACGGGATTTGTTGAGTTCGACGAACTTCTCCATATTGGCGATAATCATATCGAAGAAGCGGTTGACGATTTTCTCGTCCTCGTCGCTGCCGCGTATCGCTATGGTCATCGTGATGTCGCCGAGCAACGTGGTGAGCGCCAGTTGCATATACGGTTTGTACTTGACCGCGCCCGTCATAAACCCGTCTATTATGTTTGCCTCGCCCATAGCGAGGGCCTTGTCGTCCAGCAGACCGATATTGCTCATACCGATGAGGGGATTGAGGTAGCCGATTTTTATTGCCGTTTCACTGATTGCGAACGGGAATATCGCATACGCCAGTTTGAGCAGAGGCAGACTGTACAGTCCCATATACGGGTCGTCCTTGCTCTTTCTCACGGAATGCAGCACCTCGACCAGGGTATCGTTTATGGTCTCGCCTTTGCAGGCGACGGAACACTGCATAAACCCGGTGTGATTGGTGAGCCCCGTCTCCGCGCCGCCGTGCACAATGTGTCTGCGGAGGTCCACCATACAGGGTATGGTCAGACGTTCGTCGTCGCGGAACATACCTATTTCGTACAACGAGCGGACATAAAACGCCAGCATAAGGTCGTTGACGGTGACTCCCAACACCTTGCCGATTTTGCGGAAATCGGCGAAGAGTTGCTTGCCGACCTTGCGCCTGACGATTCTGGTCACGTCGGCGGACGAGGAAGGCGTGAGCGGGAAATAGTGTTCGTCCTTAATCTGGCTTATGTTCTTGTACAGACTGCGGGCGTATTTTTCCTCTTCCTCGGTCAGTTTGCTGTAGACGGCGTCGTAACTGCGGCTGCCCGTCTTGATGTCGAGATTATAGTCCCCGTCAAGCAGTTTGTTGTAGTTCTCGGCAAGTTTCTTCATAAAGTATTTGAAGTCGCCGCCGTCCATACACATATGGTTGACTATCATACACAGCGTGGACTTGCCGTCCTTGTTGAACAACGCCACGCGGTACTGAACGTTGCTCTCCACCGGTATGCACTGGCATATAAAGGCGTTGACGTCGGCCTCCAGGTCCACGCTGTCGCGCACGGTGAGGATATCGTTGACAGTGTAATCCTCCACCGTCCAGTAAGGCTCTATGACGTTGCCGTGGAAAGAACTGTGCAACACGGGCACTTTCTCTGTCATATAGACCAGCACGGTTTTGAGCACCTTGACGTCGATAGGTCCGTCGTAGTACTGCACGCAGTGCACCATTCTGTCATAGTAGTTGCGGAACAGATACTGCATCTTGTCCCACATTTCGGCTTTGATGAGTTCAGGCATAACAACCTCTCATATCTGAGGGACAATCAGTCGTCCCACATCGTGTAATAGGCTTCGTCCTCTTTGCCGTATTTTCTGGCAATTTTCGCCCTTTCTTTCTTGTTGAATTCCTTGTTGCGTTTTGCGATGAGCGCGATAATCATACCGATTGCGCACACCACGCCGCCGAGGCACAGAATCCAGCCGGGGTGCCAGAAACTGATGGAAGTGATGGAAAGCCCGAGCATAACGTAAAGCAGCACGCAGAAGATTTCGACGGTGACGCACAGTTCGATGTGACGGAACTTGAACGACGTGGCATAGGCCAGCGCGGTGTCGAACACGAAGCCGACGATAACCATCGCGAGGAACACGAACCAGGAGTTGGGCACGTTGAACACAAGGTTGAGAAGCAGGAACAGATACACGCTCACCAGCACTATTATGACCGGCGGGAAAAGTCTCATAAGACCGTATTTCTGAGCCTTGCCGAACTTGGCGATGAACAGGCACGCCACGACGATAACGCCGAGGAACGCGCCGCCGAGCAGCAACAGCCACGCGGGATGCCATTTGCCCGTGGTCACGCCGATGACGACGTATATTATGACAAGTGCGAGCGCAACCGCGACGGAACAGGCAACCGCAAGCGAAATCTTGCGCTTGGCGTTGTCGACCTTGTGCTCCTCTTCCTCAAAATCCTTGAGGCGGGCGGGGAAATTGCCGAGGCTCTCGATACACATATTGTAGATTACCTCTTCGTCCTCGATACCCTTTATGCGCAGGTCCTGCACTTTGTCCATCAACTCCTTGAGCGTGCGGATACGGAAATCCTTTGCCGCTTCCGTAGGCTTAATGCTCCTGAACTGCTCTTCCAGATACTTTTTGAATCTATCCTTGAGTTCCATAACACCCTCCATAGAATTTGCTTCTTATGTCTTGCCGTTTGGCATTACATCGATAAAACGTCGCACGGGAAGCAAGGTTACACTTTTCCCGAAAATTTTGCGCCGCTTTTTTTCCGCCCGAGTGCGACGTACCCCTGAATCCGCGGGATTGTCGCAGGCCTCGGATAAACCGCGCCTTTTCGGGCACCAACCCGTGTGCCTTAATATTTATTATAACTTTTTCGCGCGAAGCATACAAGCCCCCCTGTCGTTCACGTCCTCTCACGCGGCAAATTCCGCGGAAAAACGAAAAGCACGGAGACTGTTCTCCGCGCTTTTCCGACTGAATACAATCAACGGCTGTGACGGGGCCGCGTATTGTCGACATACAGGGAAACCCGATTCCGAAAATCAAACCGAAACCGAACGCGACAAAAGCGCCGAAAGGCGGACGTCGCCTCGCTCCCTTTCATCTATCAATCAATCCGAAACCGAGTTTTGTCCCTCTTTTTCCCGAAATTTCGACAAATTTTTTGCCGAATATTGCACGCACCGTGCCGAGCACTGAAAAGCCCGACGCAGACGCGTCGGGCTCAAACGTATCTCCTTACGTCTTCAACCGAAAATCAAATCCAGAGCCGCCGCCGCTTCAATCTGCTTGAAACTGCTGAACTCTACAAAGTAGTTGTAGCCGTCGGCTTCGAATTTTATATAATGCTCGTAATATCCGTCGCCGTTACTGTCAGTAATGCTGTAGAGAACGCCGTGTCCGTTCCACACCGTCGTATCGCTCAAGTCGTCGAATGTTTCCAACCCTTCCAAAACATAAGATGTTTTCACGGCACTTATCGACAGCATATCGAAATTGACGTCAAAAATGCTCAATTCGACACTAGCCCCTATAGCGACTTCATATTCTTGACTGTAAAGCGCAAAGACTTTACTCACAAGCACATCAACCGTGGGCTGTATAATCTCAATACCGTATTCGGTTTGCAGCGTTTCGTAGGACCCCACATCAATCTGTACGGTGTTTTCGTTCTTGCAATAGTACACTTGCTGATTGTCTCCGCCCTGTCCCGTAGTGTCGCCTTGTTCGGGAATTCCGCGGTCCAAAGTCAGCGGAAGCGCAACCGCAAGCGAAACGGCAACGATTATCACCACAGAACATACCGCCGCCGCCCAACGCAGGTTGAATTTTTTCCTGTTCGGCTTCGGAGCGGCGTTCAGTTTCGCCAAATCGGAGTCTTTCCCTTTCGGGGTGGAACGGACATATTCGTTCATCAGTTCCCGAAACTCTTTGTCGTCCATTTTTCCTCCTAACTTATTATCACGGCCTCGGCTGCATTCACGCTTCCGCCCTCGTTCAATACGTAATACCCTTTGACCAAACTATACCCGCTTGCCACCACCATAAGGGTATAGGAGCGTATCACGTTATTGTTCGCGTCGTAATAGGTTATTATCTCGTACCCGAAAGCGACCATTATGTGATTGCCCGTGTAATTGTACTGAGTGATTGAGATTGTACCGTTGGAATCCATAATGACAGTTACGTTGTAGCCGCTGAGGAACAGCGCCACCGGATAACCTGCGGCGAATTGAGCGGAATATTTGGTCTGGTCGAGGACGCCGTTTGTCATAACGCTGGAATAGGATATGTTCCTCGAACGTGACGTCACGTAATCGGCAAGCCCCTCCTCGAAATCGGGCTGGCTGGTGCCGGGCTGTACGGTGTTCGTGCCCATACTGCTATACAAGTAGTTTATCACGCCCTGTTTTTGTTCCATACTCACGCCCATCGGATAATATGTATAACCGTTGGGTCTGACGACGCCCGCCGTGGAATCGGGAATCAACTCGTCGTAGTATCTGTCGTAGAAGCCCACTATGTTCGCCCCCGCAACGTTTGCGCAGGTGTTGGTGAGCGCGTTATTCGTGTTGTAGAATTCGGGGTAAGTGGTATTTATACGGTGCAGTTGCACTTCCTTGTGGTCGTAAGCGAAACTGTACTGCTCGACAACCGTGCCGTCGTCGTCGGAGTACGACGTATCCGCGGAATAATAGGCATAGCCGACGTCCGCGGAAGCGCGGGGAGCCAGAAACGCCGCCGTGCCGACCGTCATCAACGACACCAGCACTATGACCAGAATTATACCTACTTGCTTCGTCAGTTTCATCTCTTTCACATTATCACCTCTCTGAATACATCAAATCAACCGTCCTGTTTGTCCCGTCGTATCGACTCCAATTCCCGTTTCAGAATCTCAATAGCACTGTTTTTCAGCCTTGCAACCTGCGTTTTCGATTTGCCGACGGTCTTTGCGACCTGCCTTACCGTCAGGTCTTCGAAAACGGTTTCCTGAATTATGATTCGCTGGGTTTCCGTCAGTTTCCGCATCGCGGCGCCTACGTCGTTGCGCAACGCGATTGCCTCCGCGTCGTCGTCCCTGCATTCGATGTCGGAATAATCGACGTAGCCGACCTCGACTTCACGCCTGTGGTGAAGTTTTTTGTAGCGGTTTATGGACTGACGTGTTGCGATTTTGCAAAGATAAGAATATGCGTTGTTATTCAGGTAAAACGTCTGAGCGTATTTGTGAATATCGAGCCAGAAATCCTGCACCAGATCGTCGGCATCGCTCTCGCTCCTGAGATATTTGAGCGCAATATATCTGACTGTCGGCGCCATTATCCCGTAAAGTTCGTCTACGCTTCCTTTGTCTCCCTCGCGAACTCTCACCAACAAGTCGTTCAACGATTCTTTTGTACCCCTATCCATAGCATTAACTTTAACGGAGGTCGAAAATTAAGTCAAACGATTTTGTCCCCGACACAGCGCCTGAACGCACACATTTTTCACTTCCGAGTGCAATCCGCGCACCGAAGACGGTGAGACTCCCATCTCCGACGAAGCGCACCCGCGAGCGTTGGTATCACGCTGAGTATCCAAACACACCCCGATTGAAGACGTTCAAACGGGGTGCCCGCAAAGTACCGCAACGGAGCAAAGCGGAGCGAGGAAACTTTGTGGGTAATGTGCGTGAGGCGAGCGGAAACCGAGCCGCAGGCGTTAATGCAAACACCCTGCAGAACTTTCCTGCAGGGTGCTGCGAAGTTCGCCTTGCACGGAAAGAGCGAAGCGTACCCGCGAGCGTTGGTAGCACGCTGAGTATCCGAACACACCCCGATTGAAGACGTTCAAACGGGGTCCCCGCAAAGTACCGCAACGGAGCAAAGCGAAGCGAGGAAACTTTGCGGGGTAATGTGCGTGACGCGAGCGGAAACCGAGCCGCAGGCGTTAATGCAAACACCCTGCAGGACTTTCCTGCAGGGTGCTGCGAAATTCGCCTTGCACGAGAAAGCGCGAAGCGCACCCGCGAGCGTTGGTAGCACGAAGAACGGCACAATGCAAAGCACTCTGTATGGCGGAGGGCGAGACGCGAGCGGAAACCGAGCCGCAGGCGTTAATGCAAACACCCTGCAGGGCTTTCCTGCAGGGTGTTGCGAAATTCGCCTTGCGGCGAGGTGGTGGAGACAACAAGACTCGAACTTGTGACCTCTACGATGTCAACGTAGCGCTCTAACCAACTGGGCTATGCCTCCGAAAGCAAAGGTATTTTACACCATAAACACGATATCGGCAAGCGATTTGCCCCACTTTTTCATCTTTGACACAAATCTCGTTTCAAAAGTGGGGGGCGGCCACCGTTGCGGACCGACTGAAAAATTTGTTTTTCTGCCTGTAGACCGACTAGTATCGTATGTTCGCGCGCTGGCCGGATAACGAAAACGTCGCGCCCAAGAGTCTTGCGACTATCCGAACGCGACGTTTCTACATATCGGAACAGATGCTCCGCTACCGCTCTTCTCGGAAATATGTCAGACCGAGTGAAGCCGGCGGCTGCGACTCTCTGCGGCTCACAATACTGGTCACGACAAGCACGACAACGGTGACGAGGTACGGCACCATCTTGATTGCGGCTGCCTGTGCGGGCATACTGCTATCCCCAACGTAGGAAGACAGGAGATACAACATACTGAACAGAATTGAGCCGAGAATTGCCCAGTTTGGGCGCCACACCGTGAATATTACCAGCGCAACGGCAAGCCAACCGAAACTGTCGATGGTGTATTCTATGTTGCCGTACCTCTGGTCCATAATGTAGAACAACCCGCCGAGGCCTGCTATCATACTGCCTATCAATGTGGCCGCATACTTGTAATTGGTTACGGAAACACCTGCGGCGTCTGCTGTTGCGGGATTCTCACCCACGGCTCGGAGATTGAGACCGACTCGCGTCTTTTTAATCACAATAGCAACCACGATTGCCAAAATGACGGCGATATAAACCAGCATTCCGTACGACAAGAACAACGTTTCAAACCAATTGGGTTCTGCCGAAATTGGGAAAGAGCGGGTAAAATAATCACTTATCGCGCTGAAACCCGTTTTATCGACGCGCCCTCCGCAAAACGAGAGTAAGCCGACGCCGAACGTCGTGAGAGCCAAACCGGTGACGTTCTGATTGCAACGGAGAGTTATCGTGATGAAACTGTAAATCAACCCTCCGAGCAACGAGAATATAAGCGTCATTAAAATGGTGGTGAGAATTGCGCCGAGCGGGGTCATATTCTCCACGCCGCCGACCATCGAAACGTAAAACGAAGCACCGAGCACACAGCCGGCTCCGCCCATACACATAATACCGGGAGTGCCGAGATTGAGGTTGCCCGACTTTTCGGTCAGCGCCTCACCCGTTGCCCCGAACAGAAAAACCGCACTAAGCCTGATGGAACTCTGCAAATAGGTCAGGAACATTACGCAGCAACCTCCTCAACTGTTTTTTCCGCGCCGTCTGCGGGAGTCTCGGGCAAAACTTCGTCTTTCTTTTTGCGGAACGAACGGAACTTTACCCTGTAGTTGATAAAGAACTCGCAGGCGATGACAAGGAAGAAGAAAATACCCGTGATTATGTCCGCATAATAACCGCCCAATCCAAGGTCCGTAGCAGTCTGTGAAGACCCCTGGTCTATGAACACATACAACAGCGAAGTGCCTCCCATAAGGAAAGGATTGAACTTGCCGAGCCACGCTACGAGAATCGCCGTAAACCCGCGCCCCTGAACGCTATCGGTCGCAAGAGTGTAATTGGTCCCCGCAACAAGGAGCAGTCCGGCAAAACCGCAGAGCAATCCGGAAAGCACCATAGTTCTTATAATGACTTTCTTGACGTTGATTCCGACGTATTTTGCCGTATTTACGCTCTCGCCCACGACGGTGAGTTCGTATCCGTGTTTGCTGAAGCGGAAATAAACGAACAAAACCGCCATTATTATCGCCACCAGGATGATGTTGAGGATATAATTGTACCCTCCGATTTGGGGGAAATGACCGTAGTCCAGAACGCCCAAAACGGCAGAACCTGAAGGTACCCAGATGTAGATGCACACCGCCACCAACTGCATAGCGATATAGTTCATCATCAGGGTAAACAACGTTTCGTTGGTATTCCATTGCGCCTTGAAAATTGCGGGAATAACCGTCCAGCCGATTCCGAAGGCGGCGCTGACTAGGAACATTATGAAAATGAGCGCACCCTCGGGAATCTTCCCCCCGAGGTATTGTATGCACACAACACAACCGAGACCGCCCATAAGCACCTGACCTTCCGCGCCGATATTCCAGAACTTCATCTTGAACGCAGGCGAAAGCGCAAGCGCTATGATAAGCATTATAGCGGTGTTCTGGAAAAAGTTGAGCACACGTCGGGGTGTGCCGAACACTCCCAGGAACAAATCCTTGAAGAACAGCCCGAAGCCCGAGCCGCCCGTGAGTCCGCCGGTTATTATTGCGCCTATCAGCAATGCGACAACGACTGCTCCGACGCGTATTGTCCACGCCAACCATTTGGGCACATCGGTTCGTTTGCTTATATGAAAGAGGGGTTCTCTGCCCGATTTCGCATTACTCTTCATTTTAATTCTCCTCTTTCTCTTTTCCCGCATCTGCGGAGTTGTGCCTG
>OERL01000182.1_pt1 | contig 14435 bp, 19 predicted proteins | sample 1539981 | NCBI WGS metagenome assembly OERL01 (sample SAMEA3891867, study PRJEB23780) | metagenome | biome: terrestrial biome; feature: animal house; material: Caecal content | place: Italy | collected 2015-05-05
ATGGTGCCGCCTCTGCGGGTGCGTATGGTGCCGCCTCTGCGGGTGAGCAAGGTGCCGCCTCTGCGGGTGCGTATGGTGCCGCCTCTGCGGGTGCGTATGGTGCCGCCTCTGCGGGTGAGCAAGGTGCAGCTGTATCAAAAGGTTCAGCTGATGTTGGCGAAAACGGTATTGCCTGCGTTCGCGGGAATGGTTGTAAAGTAAAGGGCGGTATTGGTGCGATTCTTGTGATTGCGGAAGAGAATGAATACGATAGCGATATTAAGGAATGGAAAGCCTTCGTGGTTGACGGCGAGAAAATCAAGGCAGATACCTATTACACGCTCAAACATGGCGAAATTGTGGAGGCAGACAATGACTAACGAAGAGCTGAAAAAGAAGATTATAGAGATTTTGGAAGAAACTGAATACGAATGGACGGAAGAAAAAAACGGCTACATTTTGCAGATTTTCTATGACAAGCTTGCCGACGCGCTTATCGAGGCGGGGATTGGCGATGTAAGCGAATTAAAAAAGCATAGAGTTATTGTAGAACAATCTCCTGTCCATACGGACGATAATTGTTACATTTTGCCGAACCCGTCGCCGATAATTAAACAACTTTACAGTGGTGAAGAAGTGGAGCAAATATCAAAAGAGCGCGATGAATATAAACGACGCGCGGAAGTTGCGGAAAGGGCATTACAGATAGCGGACGCTCTTGGCGAATTATGTGGAGAAAAAGAATATTACACTAAAAGAGCCGAAAGGGAATTGCAGGAGAAAAAGAAAGATGAGTAAATGCGGAAAAGGGTGTTTGTCTGAATGTGAATACTTTACAACGGGCGGCTGCATATCGCCGTTTAACTGTATGTACAAAGAAGAAAGCGGATATATTAACAGCGCAACATCCGGAACGGTTATTTATACAGGGGGGATGAATATGACTAACGAAGAAATGATTGAAAACTTAAAATGCGTGATAGATGATATTTTCGAGCAGTGCGAACAGCTCAAAGCCGAGAACGCCGCCCTGCGCGAGAGGCTGAGCAGGGCGGTGGAGTTACCCGTCCAGCTCGAAACGCCCATTCTAAAAGTATGGAAAAATCGTGTGCAGAAGATGATGCTCGTATGAGCTTTGTTGACATGTGGGAAATCACTATGGCGAATTTCAAGTTAGAGCACCATTCTCTTTGGGGTAAATTCTACTTTCCTAATACAGAGGAAGGGAAAAAGGCTGCCGAAGCCCGCCTCGCGGAGTTGAAAGGAGATAAATAAAATGTTAGTTTCAGAAAAAGTAAAACTCGAAAAACAATATTTATCTTGGTGCGAAGAACAGAATAAGAAAATTAAAGAAGGGAAACTTAATACAAACAGCTTTATAAATGTAATTGCTTTTTTAGAGAGTATTGGTTTTGATGATGTTAATGGGCTGAAAAAAGAAAACGATAAACTGAAAGAAAGATTAAAAAATGCCGTAGAAATTCCGTGTATTGAGCCTATGACTACTTGGGATTGGGATGAAAATACAGGCTGCGGGAAAGCGCACTTTGGAAAGTTTTGGCAGGTATTGTATAGAGATAATGACGGAGAGTTTATAGCTTACATAGGGGCAACCAAAGAAGAAGCAACATCAATGCTTGCCGAACTGAAAGGAGAGAAGAAATGACTTGTCCTAATTGTGGAAGTAATCACGTCACCGTTCAGGCGGTGGCGGAACAAAAGAAACGAAGCTGCTTGATGAGCTGTTTGTGGCTGTTGCTTGCAATCTGCACTTGCGGCTTAATACTGCTGATACCTTTGCTTACGCGCAAGGGCAGTAAAACGAAAAGTTACGCGATTTGTCAAAATTGCGGGTATAAATGGAAGGCATAATGAATGGAACAGTATTACAATATTCGTGCGGCTGCACAGCTGCTCGGCATGACCGTGCGAACAGTTCGGCAATGGGTGCATGACGGAAAAATCAAGGCCGTGCAATACGCAAATCGTGGGAAGTGGTATATCCCCGAAAGCGAAATCAATCGTATTAGGAGCGGGAAATAAAGATTGACGTTATGTGAGGATAACTATGTTTAATTATGATAACATACCCGAAGAATTGAAAAAAGAAAAGAATTGGGTTTGCTGGTCATCGGATAAATTGCCGAAAAACCCTTATACGGGGCAAAACGCGCAGACCAACAATAAAGATACTTGGAGCGATTTTGATACGGCATTAAAGGCTTGCGAAAAGTATAAATTTGAAGGTCTGGGCTTCGTCTTTGACGGCAAAAAATACTTCGGCGTTGACCTCGATAAATGTCTCGACAACGCCGAGTTTATCGAGGAGTTCGTCGAAACGCTGCAAAGTTATACCGAGATAAGCAAGAGCGGCAACGGCATTCACATTATAGCGAAGGGTACGCTCCCGCCAGGAAACAGGCGGCGGGGCAGTGTGGAAATGTACAGCGAACGGCGATACTTTATCATGACGGGGAAAATCTACAATCCGCGTTATACGCAGATTGTAGACTGTACCGAAACGATAAAACCTCTCCACGCAAAGTACCTCGGGGACAATACGCCGAAAATCGCGCCGAAGGTGGTAGAGCCGCTCGATATGTCCGATGAAGAAATTATCGACAAGGCACGGAACTGCAAGACTGGCGCGGCATTTCAATTCCTTTACAGCGGGTCGTGGCAGGGTATTTACCACAGCCAAAGCGAAGCCGACATTGCGTTTTGCAATCAGCTTGCATTTTGGACGCAGAAAGACCCCGTTCGCATGGATAGGATATTCCGCACAAGCGGTTTAATGCGTCCAAAATGGGACACAAAGCGCGGAACGTATACCTATGGGGAAATGACCATAGAAAAGGCTATCGCGGCTTGTACGGACGTTTACGAGCCTAAAACGGTACAAGACGACACAAGCCTTGCGATAAGTTTTTTCCGCGACGGCAAAAGCCGTGTGGAAACGCCGAAGAATAACTACGACATGACCGACACGGGCAACGCGCAGCGTATGCGCGACAAGTTCGTCGGCAATATCAAATATTCGTTCGTCCATAAAAAGTGGTACTATTGGACGGGCAAGGTATGGGCGGTAGACTTTACGGGCGAGATAAAAAAGCTCGCCGATACCGTCGTAAACGACATGAAGAAAGAAGCCTTTGCCGAGCCTGACGAGGACGTGCAGGAAGCAAAGCTGAAATGGGCGAACAAGACAGCGTCCTCGCGTGGCAAGGAAGCAATGATAAAGGAGTGCCAGCACCTTGACGGTATTCCCGTACTGCCCGAGGAAATGGACGCATACACGGACTATCTGAACGTGCAGAACGGTATCGTAAATCTCCGTAACGGTGAGTTAATGCCGCATGACAGCGCGTTTATGATGACAAAATGCGGGTATGCAGAATACGACAACACGAGTGGCAAACAGCCCGAATTATGGCTGAAATTCCTTGACGACGTAACGAACGGCGATAAGGAATTGCAGGAGTTCTTGCAAAAGTGCGTCGGCTATTCGCTTTCGGGCAGTATTCGCGAGCAATGCGCGTTTTTTCTGTACGGTATCGGGAATAACGGCAAAAGCACGTTCATTGACACGATAAGCGAGCTGTTAGGCGGGTATGCAAGCAACGTACAGCCCGAAACGGTTATGCTGCGCAGGAACGGCGACAGCGGCGCGAACAGCGATATTGCACGGCTGAAAAGCGCAAGGTTTGTCACGTCGGAAGAACCTACCGAGGGCGTTAGGCTGAATGAGGGACTTGTCAAACAGCTCACGGGCGGCGGCAAAGTAACGTGCCGCTTCCTGTACGGCGATGAGTTTGAGTACGAACCAGAGTTCAAGATATGGATTGCTACAAATCACAAGCCCGTCATACGCGGTACTGATGTGGGTATTTGGCGGCGTATTCGACTTATTCCGTTTGAGGTCAATATCCCTGCCGAAAAGGTCGATAAAACGCTCAAATACAAGCTCCGAAAAGAATTGCCGCAGATTATGAAATGGGCGGTTGATGGGTGTATCAAGTGGCAAAGGGAAGGTTTGCCAGCGCCCGTGTGCGTGCAAATCGCCACGAACGAATACAAGGCGGAAATGGACTTGCTTGCGGCATTTTGCGATGCGTGTATCACGATTGATTATGTCAATGGCGAGCGCATATCCGCAACAGACCTGTTCTCCGTGTATGCCGCGTGGGCGAACAGCAATAACGAATTTGCTATGAGTTCACGAAAGTTTTTCACCGAGGTAACGAAAAAGCTGCCTGAAAAGGTGCGCGGCGGTAGTGGTATGTTTTACACGAAAATACATTTGACAGACTACGCAAAAACCTTTTTGCCGCGCAAAAATTATTCGATAGAGGACTTCAAATAAACGCACGAAAACGCACGCGTGTTATTGAAATAGCAAGCGTGCGTTTGTAAAATTTTATCAAAAAAATATAAAAAATGATTGACATTATGCGCATTAAATGATATAATATGATTACAATAAAAAAGGCATAAGCCAAAGGAGATTAAGAACACTATGATGTCAGAAGAAATGAAAAATCAGCAAATCGAAATGCTTATCCGCTTTTTCAATATGCAAGCGGGGGCGAGTTTCCGCGTCGGAAAGCAGGAGAACAGAGACGCGGTAAGAGGAGCAATCGACAGAGCGGGCGGTGATGTAGTTGCAATCAAGAATTTCGTCCGCGAATGGGCTTCGGCGCATAAAGGTGAGGAAGTGTCCGTTATCGATTGTTTCGACGCGTTCAAGAAGGAAGAACCTGCTCCCGCGCCTGTTGTGAAAGAAGTCAAAGAGGCGGCGTCCGCCCCCGCGCCCGCGCCCGCGCCCGAGATGAGTGCAAAAACAGCATTGGACTTCCTCGGTGCTGCGGTTGTGGATATCCTCGCAAAGACAAAGACCGAAGAAATACAGAAAGCTATCATGGATAGCTGCGAGCAGAAAGTCCGCGATTTTATCAAAGCGGAGTACGGCGCAATCGAGCGCAAGGTCGTAACCGTTATCGACGGGAAAAAGTACGAAGGAGAGGGAGTTGCGCACGAGAAGTTCGACACAATCGTGAAGTTCGTAGCAAATAACGAGCCTGTATTCCTGACTGGCCCCGCTGGCAGCGGTAAGAATGTTCTTTGCCAGCAAGTGGCAAAGGCGCTCGGGCTGAACTTTTACTTCTCGAACGCTGTTACGCAAGAGTACAAAATCACGGGATTTACCGACGCAATGGGCGTGTTCCACGAAAGTCAGTTTTACAAGGCTTTCAAGTACGGCGGTTTGTTTATGCTTGACGAAATGGACGCGTCTATCCCCGAAGTGCTCGTGATACTGAACGCAGCAATCGCTAACAGGTATTTCGATTTCCCCGCGCCTATCGGGTATGTAGAAGCGCACCCCGATTTCCGCGTGATTGCGGCAGGTAATACGTTCGGGCTGGGCGCTAATTACGAATACGTCGGTCGCAATCAGCTGGATATGGCTTCGCTTGACCGCTTCGCCGTCGTAAAGGTGAGTTACGACCGTAACATTGAGTTGAACGTTGCACAGGGCAACGTTGAGCTTGTGGACTTTGCCGATGACCTTCGCAAAGCCGCAGAAAAGGCGGGCATCCGTTTCCTTGTCGGTTACCGTGCAATCGGGCGTATCGCAAAGCTGGAAGAGTTGCTCGGACTTGATGAGGCACTGAAAACGTGCCTTATCAAGTCTCTCGAAAAAGACGACATAAGCGCGCTGTTAAGCAACGTTTCCGTGAATAACAAGTACACAAAAGCGGTCGAGAAAATCAAAAGGAGTATGTAAAGATGAGCGTTATTCGTGAGTATCAGCTTAAAAGCGCGAACGGTTATAAAATCATGTGCGAGCGGTACAATTCCGCAGCCGAGGTCGTGGCAGATTGTAGAACGCGAAAGATTACCAACCGTTCGTTTGATGATATGAATGACGGATACCTTGGCGGACACAGTGAAGAGTGGTGTGGCGTAAAGAGTTATGATGAGGCGCTCGAATATCTCGAAAAAGGTTATCAGCCCGTCGTAGATAAGTTAAAATCTGCTATTAAAGCAGATTTAACTGGTAAAGGCAAACGTATCAGCTTCCATAATGACATCGTAGGATATGCGCCTATCGTTCCGCTCGCAATCATGGGCGTGCCGAACGCGATGATTAACAGTCACATGACGACTATTAAAACGAAAGTTATTGACGTTTACTATGACGGAACGTTTCGTTGCGGCGTATCGAGCGATGACATTTTGAAAACAGGAGCAAAGCTGCTTTCCGTCATTATCAGCTTGGAACAGCAAGGCTATCGATTTAACTTGCATCAGGCGCAAGGCTATGCGGACGGCAAAGATTGCGATATGCTCGTCGTAAAAATAAAAGACGCAGCGCAGCCGCTTGACCTGAAACGTGTTTCGTTCCCCATGACGCATACGGCGTTCTTTCGGGTAATCGGGTTTGACTGGTATAGCAAGACCCCGCGTGGGAAATACCGTTCTGCTTACGGGCACGCGTTAGTGAAAGAAGACCGCGTGAAAGGGAAAATTGATGACATTGCCAAAACAATGTTCGGAGAGAATGCAATTTACATTTCTGGCGAAAAACTTCGGCAAGAAGGTTCACGCGCAGAAGAATACCTTAAAGAGAGGTTCACAAAATGCAAGAAAAGTATCAAAGCATGATTACTTCTGACGGGTGGATTATATGCGGCAAATGCGGGCATAAGCTGGCGAGAGTGTTGTGTGATATAAAATCACACAACACTACTCCCCCGAGCCGCAGCGGGGCGATTATCGAGCTTAAATGCCATTCCTGCAAGGCGTTGAACGCTTACGGAGCGAAAGACGGCAATTAAGCGTCGTAAAAAAATAAAAAAATTATTGACATTTTAACGGAGGTAAAGTAAAATAAAGGTATGGAAAATCGTTTGAACGTGGAATATATCCCCGTGGGGCAGTTGAAACCTTACGAGAAAAATGCAAGAAAACACGAAGAATATGACGTCGGACAGATTGCGGAAAGCATTGAACGGTACGGCTTCAACGACCCTGTCGGAATATGGGGAAAAGATAATATAATCGTCGAGGGGCACGGCAGATTGCTTGCCGCGAAAAAGTTGGGTATGGACAAAGTGCCTTGCATAAGGCTTGATGACCTGACAGATAAGCAACGCCGTGAATATGCAATTATGCACAATAAAACGGCAGAACTATCCTCTTGGGACTTTGACCTGCTCTCCGAAGATATAAGCGACCTCGATTTTTCGGGCTTCGATATTGATTGGGGACTTCCTGCCGATGTAGACGAAACGGAAATCGTAGAGGACGAAGCACCCGAAGTAGACGAAGAAAACGAACCGATAACAAAGCTCGGCGATATTTGGCAGTTAGGACGGCACAGGCTTATATGCGGCGATAGCACGGACAGGGCGACAGTTGAAAGGCTTATGGACGGTAAGAAAGCAAATTTGTGCGTAACAGATCCACCTTATAATGTAAATTATGAAGGTAAAACGGAAGAAAAATTAAAAATAGGAAACGATTCGATGAGCAACGAAGAGTTTGAAAATTTTTTAACTTCTTCTTTTTTAGTTATAAATGACATATTGCTTGAAGGCGGGTGTTTTTATGTTTGGCACGCTTTCCGTTCTCAAAGAGAGTTTGAAAATGCTCTCAATAATGTTGGACTGCAAGTTCGTCAACTGCTTATCTGGGTAAAGAATAGTATGGTGCTGGGAAGACAAGATTATCAATGGCGGCACGAGCCTTGTTTTTATGGATGGAAAGAAGGTACTCACGATTGGTATTCCGACAGAAAACAAACTACTGTATTGGAGTTTGATAGACCAACTGCGAACAAAGACCATCCCACCATGAAACCGATTGCTTTAATTTCTTATGAAATAAAAAACAGTTCCAAAAAAGATGGAATTGTATTTGACGGATTCGGCGGGAGTGGGTCAACGTTGATTGCCCGCGAACAGCTCGGCAGGGTGTGTTATATGTGCGAGATTTCCACGCATTATTGCGACGTTATTATCAAGCGTTGGGAGAATTTGACGGGAGAAAAGGCGGTAAAAATAAGCTAAAAGAGGTGGTTTTTTGGCACGTAAACAGGACGAAAACCTTATTCCGAACAGTCAAAGAAGTCCGAGCGAAGTTCGAGCAAACAGCTCAAAAGGCGGAATAAAAAGCGGACAGGTACGGCGACAGAAAAAAACCGTTGCTGAATACCTAAAAAAATGGGCGGATAGCGAGGTCAGCGAAAAGAATAAAAAGGCGTTAGAAGCGTTGGGTTTGAGCGAAGAAGCGACGAACCGAACGCTTCTCGTCGTGCCATTGATAAAAAAGGCAAGCAGCGGCGATACAAAGGCGTTGCAAATGGCGTTGGAGCTTTTGGGCGAGGATAAAAAGAAAGAACTCGAAATAAAGAAGCTGCGGCGTGAGATTGAATTGCTGAAAGCTGAAACGCAAAAGTTGCGTATGATGACGGGCGAGGACAGAGAGGTCGAGGACTTAACCGCGCTCGGGGATATGTTGCAGATAGACGGGGAAAACGAAAGCAAAGAAGATAATTAAATTTTTTAATAAGGATAAAAGCGGCTTACGAAAACTTAAAAATGTTCTGTTTGTCTTGTCTGTCTTTACGGGTTGTTTGAATATTTAACCCTGTAAGCCGCTTTTATATATTTTTATGAAAAGTTATAGTGTAAAATCAATAAGAGAAGAATTTAAGCAAAAAGGCATATTTTATACGCAAAAAGAACTTGCATTGTATATTAAAAGTCTATTGCCTGATACGGTTGATAAAGTCTACGACCCAACTTGTGGAAATGGTGGATTATTAAGCGTATTTGATGATAATGTTGAAAAATACGGACAAGATATAAATGCGGAACAAGTAGAGCAGGCAAGCGAAAATCTAAAAAATTTCCACGGCGCAGTTGGAGATACTTTAAAAAATCCAGCTTTTACAGATATAAAATTTGATTATATTGTAGCGAACCCGCCTTTCTCTATAAAATGGGAGCCGTTTGAAGATGAGCGATTTAGTGTTGCACCCGTTTTGCCTCCACAGTCAAAAGCAGATTATGCGTTTTTATTGCATATTTTATATTGTTTAAGCGATAAAGGAATAGCCGTTGTATTAAACTTCCCAGGCATTTTATACCGTGGGCAAAGAGAGGGGAAAATTAGACAATGGCTTATTGAAAAGAATGTAATTGAAAAAGTCATACATATTGCAGGAAATAAATTTGAAGATACTAAAATTGCGACCTGCATTTTAGTCTTGAACAAAGCAAAAAAAGACAATAATATTTTATTTATTGATGATGAAACAAAGCGCGAAAAAATTGTAAATTTTGATGAAGTAAAGGAAAATAATTTTGTTTTATCTGTGCAAAATTATTTGCCTGTTGAACAAAAGAAAGAAGATATTGACCCGATAGAATTAGAATATTCGGCTCGAAAGATTTTTTTAACAAAATTAAGAAACGAATTATATTTTGATAAGCAAGTATGCGAATTTGAAGGGTTAAACTTTAACGATTTTTTACAGGATATAAAAAAAGTATTGGAAGAATTTGAGTAATGCCTACATTAACACAGACGATTGACAGCGCTCGGGGATATGTTAAAAAACGAGGAGGAGGAATAAACAATGATAGATTATTTGTTTACCGATGAAATTAAAAGAGAAGTGGTAAAAGTTTTATCCTTAAGTGAAGAGGAACGACAAAAATATCTTGAAAAAAAGTTAAGAAAACTTGCAAAAGATATAGATTTTCCTATTAATTGGAACGATTTAACGGTAAAAAGCAAAGGGGGCATATATTAAATGACTTGTCCAAAATGCGGAAGTGAAAACATAAGCGTGCAGGCAATAACGCAGATAAAGCGTAGGAGCTGTCTTGTGTTGGCACTTTGAATACTGGCGGCTATGTGCACATTCGGTATCGTGTTGCTTTTGATTTTTGATACCGATATTGCGAAGCGGCTCGAAGTCGAAAACGAAAACGTTTTGTGTGTGTCAAAATTGCAGGTATAGGTGGAGTGTATGAACATACTTATAATATTGGCGATTATTCTTGCCGTTTTGTTGCTTGCTCTTGTCGTTGTTTCTATTATAAGCATAATTAACGCAGAGGAGATAAATAAAGTGTTTATCGGATTATGTTTTAGCATTACTGTGGTTTTAGGTATTGCAGGTATGTTTATGTGTTTGCATGCAGGGGGTGTTTTAATATAAATGCGATCCACACGGACGATTGATTGGAGGCCGTTCAGCGGGAAGCATAAAGCCTATATAAAAAAGGCTTTATGCTGCAAAATGAGCGTTGCAGAAGGCTCTATCCGCAGCGGAAAAACGATTGATAATTGCATAATAGCCGCCGCCTACCTCGAACGCTGCAAGGACAAAATACACCTCGCGAGCGGAAGTACAATCGGAAACGCAAAGCTGAATATCGGCGCGTGCAATGGCTTCGGGCTCGAAAACCTTTTCCGGGGGCGGTGCAAGTGGGGCAAATATAAAGGCAATGAGTGCCTTTACCTTTACACACAGACGGGCGAAAAGATACTAATATTTGCAGGCGGCGGAAAGAGCGATAGCTATAAAAAGATACTCGGCAACTCTTACGGGCTGTGGATAGCTACCGAAATAAACGAACATTACGACAGCGACGACAGCCGAGAGAGCTTTATCAAAGTTGCGTTCGGCAGACAGGTTGCAAGCTATGAGCCGAAAATATTGTGGGATTTGAACCCGTGCGCACCGCGTAACAAGATTTATGATGAATATATTGACCTGTACAAAAAAACGTACATTGGCGGATATAACTATGAACATTTCACGTTGGCAGACAATTACAGCATAACCGACCAACGCCGCAGGGAGATCGAAGCACAGTACGACCCGAACTCGGTATGGTATAGGCGCGATATTCTCGGGCAAAGGTGCGTTGCGGAGGGGCTGGTGTATCAGCAATATGCAGATAACCCCGACGAATACGATATATCAGCTGTCAACGCAGCTGATATAATGGCAATCAATATCGGCGTTGATTTTGGCGGTACAGGCTCGGCACACGCGTTCGTTGCTACGGGCTTTTGCAGGCGGTTTGAAAAGGTTATCCCCTTGCAGAGCAAGAGGATAACAGAAGCTATCGACCCCGAACAGCTAAATAAAAGGTTTGCGGATTTCGTCAAACTGGTGTATAATCAGTACAGGAAGCCGATGAACGTTTACGCCGACAGCGCGGAGCAGGTGCTGATACGAGGGCTGCGTAGAGTATCATTACAGGAAAGGCTTCCTGTAATGATACACAACGCCCGTAAATTGCCCATAAACGACCGAATAAGGCTTGTCAATAAACTCATAGCGCAGAAACGTTTTTACGTCTGCAAAGACGCAAAAACGGTCAAAACGGCATTGTGCGAAGCGTTGTGGAATCCGAAGAAAGAAGATGAGCGATTGGACGATAATTCGAGCGACATCGACTCTGTCGACGCCCTCGAATATTCGATTGAACCTTTCTTCGGCGATTTAAGCAGGATATAAAAAACGGAGGGAAACAATGAACCTTAACGACATTTTGAAACAAGTATCGGGGCGCGCCGATATGACGTACTATGACAACGCAAGCTATGTTGAAGAGTGGTGGCAGTGGTACAAGGGCAAAGTGGATAAATTCCACCCGTACCGCATTTACACGGGTAAACGGTTTGTGCCGATGACCCGCTTTTCGCTTGGCATGGCGAAGAAGGCGGCGGAGGACTGGGCAAACCTGCTCATCAACGAAAAAACCGACATCACGCTCGGCGACGAACACTCGCAGCAGGTGCTGAACGGTATTCTTGCCGACTGTAACTTTTGGCGCAAGGCAAACGACGGTATCGAAAAGACTTTCGCGCTCGGCGGCGGGGCGTTCGTTGTATCGGTCAACGACCTTATGGCAGACGCTAACGGAGATATAATTACGGATAACGGCGCAAAAGTCAAAGTATCGTTTATCAACGGCAAGAAGATACGTCCTATTACGTTTGAGGACGGAGATATTACGGAATGCGCTTTCGTGACCGTCGGGAATAAAAAGACAACGATTGCAATACACCTCCGCGACGAGAACGGTATATACAAGATACACAACATTGTTTGCGACGGTGATGATGAGAATATGCTGACGATACGGGAAGATGATTACTATGTGTTTGACACGAAAAGCACGCTGCCGTGGTTTTACGTTTTTCGCCCGAATATCGCAAACAATATCGACATCAACAGCCCGCTCGGGATAAGCATTTTCGCGAATGCTATCGACCTGCTGAAAGAAATTGACATCGTTTTCGACAGCTATCAGAACGAGTTTGTGCTGGGGCGCAAGCGTATCTTTATCAACGCACGCTCCGCTACAATCACAAGGAACGGCGAGGAAGTAGAAGTATTCGACAGCAACGACGTTGCATTTTACGTTCTGCCCGAGGCTGAAAGCGACGACGGCGTGTTCATCAAGAATGACACGCAAAACTTACGCGTCGCGGAGCATGAGCAAGCGTTGCAGAACCTTTTGAACCTGTACTCGTATGCGTGCGGCTTCGGCACAAATCACTACAAGTTCAACGGCGGGAGCATTGCCACCGCAACGCAGGTCGTGAGCGAGAACAGCGACCTTTTCCGAAACCTGAAAAAGCACGAAATCATTATCGAAGAAGCGTTATGCACAGTTGTAAAGGCAATCGTATATGCCGTGAACACGTTCACCTCGGAGACGATGACCGATAGCGATATTCAGATTCAGTTTGACGACAGCATTATCGAAGATAAACAGGGAGAGATGGCGAACGACCGCCTCGATGTGTCAATGGGCGTGATGAGTAAGGCAGAATTCCGCGCAAAGTGGTATGGCGAAGACCTCGAAACGGCACAACGCAAAATCGATGAGATGAGCAGCGTTACCATTGCAGATAACGATCCGTATATAGACGATGAGGGAGGCGGTGACGGAAATGCCGAAAATACCGAAGGGCAGTAATGATATGCACTGGTACGTAAAAGGGCGTAAAAAGCCCGTTTGCGGCTGTACAACGGCTTCGGGGTTGCTTGTGGAGATATTGCATGAGCAGTACGGCACTTTCGCCGAGGCGTTGAAGCATATAAACTACGACGAAGAAGCACGACAAGTGTGCCGAAAGATGATTGACGCGGGGTGCGAATAATGGCGGGAGATAATGCTCACAAGTGGACGGACGAGGAATTAAAGCGTTTAGAAAAACGCATTAACTCCGAATACACAAAAGCGTACCAAGAAATACGCAAGGAAATGGCGGATATTATGCAAAAGATATCCACAAATCCGAATATGTCCTTGCAGCAGAAAATGGCGGCGATGAATAAGTACAATCGCCTGCAAAACTTGTCAAAACAGATGGCGGAAGTTCTGCAAGACACGAATAAAACGGCGCAAAGTTTTATATCAAAAAGTATGCAGAATGTGTATAAAATGAACTACAATTTTTCGGCAGAACAGCTCGGTTTTTCGTTGCTCGACAACACCGCTGTGAAGAACATTTTGACGGGCGAAGTCAATCCGTTCACAAAGCTGTCAATAGCGGGCGAGCTCGACAAGCGCGCAATCATGCGCAAGCTGGAAAGCGAGCTGACCACGGGCATATTAAAAGGTGAGAGCATACCGAACATCGCAAAGCGGTTAAAGTCCGTATCGGAAGGCTATCTCGGCGATACAATCCGTATCGCCCGCACGGAGACCACGCGCGTAGAGAACAGCGCAAAGCAAGCGGTTGGCGATGAGGGTAAACGTTTAGGTTTTAAGATGTGGAAACGCTGGGTCGCCACGGACGACGGGCGCACCCGCGACGAACACCAGGAAGCTAACGGACAAGAAGTACCGAACGATGAGCCGTTCATTGTTGGCGGCGAGGAGCTTATGTACCCAGGCGACATATCGCTCGGCGCGAGTGCGTGGAATGTCATAAATTGCCGTTGCACAATCGTAAACTTTATTAAAGAGGCGTAACTATGGAATACAGGCAAGAACCGCAGAAAAACAGCAATGTGAAATACATTTTAGAGGGCGGCATTTTCAAAAAGATGTACGTCGTAAAAGAAGTGGATAACGGCTTCTACTTACGCAAAAAGAAAATTTTAGACATTTCAGACCCCCCGCAATTCTATCCGAAAGCTTTTGTTTATGATAATAACGCGCTATAACGGCGCGTTATTTTTTTATAAATTTTTATAAAATTTTGGCTCGGCTGACCGTGCTTTTATTTTGTGTAAAATATGTGATAGACTTTTCACTCAATTTTCACTTTTCTAAAATGTCAATTTTTTATAGATATACTTTTATATTTTTTATCTTTTTTTTATGTAAGAGTGTAGGATAGATCATACATTTACTATAACTTTTATATATAGCGAAAAAATATATATATATAAGTTATGGAAATATATT
>OERL01000185.1_pt1 | contig 14235 bp, 6 predicted proteins | sample 1539981 | NCBI WGS metagenome assembly OERL01 (sample SAMEA3891867, study PRJEB23780) | metagenome | biome: terrestrial biome; feature: animal house; material: Caecal content | place: Italy | collected 2015-05-05
TCGTTGATACGTGGTAGTACGGCTTTATTCGGTGTAAAGACGACTATGCAGTTCGGTAAACTGACGGCTACCGCTCTTATTTCTCAACAACAGTCCGAATCGAAAACGGTCAATGCGAGTGGTGGGGCACAGACCACGCCGTTCGAAATCCGGGCAGACGCTTATGACGAAAACAGGCACTTTTTCTTAGCTCATTTTTTTAGGGACAATTACGATAAATTTGCTTCCAAATTACCTTATGTCTCATCGGGTGTGAGTATCAATCGAATAGAAGTTTGGATTACGAATAAACAAGGCAATTATGAAGAATCGAGGAATATTGTCGGTTTTATGGATTTGGCCGAAAATGTTCATATCGGTAACGACCATTGGATATCGGCTACCGCGCAGCAGAATCCGATGAATAACTCCAACTCGTTGTATGCCGAGATTAAAAACGGTTATCCCGATGCTCGTAATATCAATTTGGTGACACAGGCTTTGGAACCTCTTTCTGTTTATGGTATCGAGGGGGGGCAGGATTATGTGAAAATAGAGAGTGCCCGGAAACTTGCTTCTTCTGAATATACCTTGAATTCCCAATTGGGTTATATCTCTCTGAAAAGTAAGCTGAATGCCGATGAGATGATTGCTGTCGCTTATGAATATACTTATAACGGACAGGTTTATCAGGTTGGGGAATTTTCGGGAGATGTTACCGATACGGATCAATGTCTTTTTCTGAAAATGTTGAAGGGTTCTACCATATCGACCTCATTACCCATTTGGGATTTAATGATGAAAAATGTTTATTCGCTGGGGGCCTATCAGGTTCAGAAGGATAAATTCAGGCTGTACATTAAATATCAGAATGATTCTACGGGGGTAGCTGTAAATAATATACCGGAGGGGAATATATCCAATCAGACTTTGTTGCAAGTAATGAACCTCGACCGTTTGGATGCGAATGAGTCGGAATATTCCGATGGTATTTTTGACTACATAGAGGGGTATACGATTCAATCTTCGAACGGGAGGATTATATTTCCGGTCATAGAGCCGTTCGGTAGTCACTTGGCAGAAAAAATAGGAAATGCGGCGATAGCGGAAAAGTATGTTTATCAAGAGCTGTATGATTCGACATTGACTATCGCCCAGCAAGTATCGGAGAAGAATAAATTTATTATGACCGGAGAATATAAAGCATCTTCGGGCGCAGAGATAAGATTAAATGCGATGAATGTACCTCGGGGATCGGTGGTTGTTACCGCCGGAGGTATGACTTTGGTCGAAAATTCCGATTATATTGTGGATTATGCGATGGGTGTCGTGACGATATTGAACCAAAGTATAATCGAGGCGGGAACTCCGATTAGTATATCGCTTGAAAATCAATCGATGTTCAATATGCAACGTAAGACAATGCTGGGACTCGATTTGAATTATGCGTTCTCCAAAGATTTTAATGTAGGAGCGACGATTATGCATTTGTCTGAAAAGTCCCTGACGGAAAAAGTAAATATGGGCGATGAGGTACTGAATAATACTTTGTGGGGAGTGAACTTGTCTTATAATACGAATTTTTTATGGTTGACCAATTTGTTGAATAAAATTCCGACTGTAAACGCAACAGCTCCTTCTACGTTGGCTCTCACGGCTGAATTTGCCCAATTGATACCGCATAAATCCAAAAACGGCAGCTCGCAGGGAACATCGTATATCGATGATTTCGAATCGACACAAACAGGGTTGGACTTGAAGTCTCCTTATTCGTGGACGTTGGCTTCCACTCCGTACGACCCTTCATCTGATGCTTTGTTTCCCGAAGCTCGTTATTCCAATGATATTCGTTATGGGCAAAATAGAGCATTGCTATCGTGGTATTATATCGATAGAATGTTTACTCAGAAAAACTCGACATTGATACCGGCTCACCTGAAAAATGATTTGGACCAATTGTCTAATCCTTATGTGCGTGAGGTGAGTGTACGGGAGATATTTCCCAATAAGGAAATCAATTATGGAGAATCGACGACCTTACAGACATTGAACCTTTCATTTTATCCACAGGAACGGGGACCGTACAATCTCGATGCCGATAATATCGACTCACAAGGGCTTTTGTTGAATCCGGAGAACCGTTGGGGCGGGATTATGCGAAAAATGGATTATACCGATTTCGAATCATCGAATATCGAATATATACAGTTCTGGCTCATGGATCCGTTTTTAGATGAGAATCAGACTAATCATAACGGGGGAGAATTGTATTTTAATTTGGGAGAAGTGTCGGAAGATATTCTTAAAGACGGTATGAAGTCTTTCGAGAACGGTTTGCCTGTCGACGGTGATACAACACAGATAGCGACTACGGTGTGGGGAAAGGTATCCAAACGTCAGTCGTTGACTTATGCATTCGATAATACCAGTGGTGCACGGGCTTTGCAAGACGTAGGTTTAGACGGTCTGTCGAATGACGAGGAATATGGGTTCTCATCTTATAGAGATTATTTGAACAAGCTCGAAACTAAACTATCTCCGGCGGTAGTAGAGGCTATGCGACAAGATCAGTTTTCTCCGTTTAACGATCCGGCCGGGGATAATTACCATTTTTATCGTGGACACGATTATGACGATGCACAAACTTCTATATTGGACCGATACAAACGATATAACGGAACAGAAAACAATTCCCGGTCTCCCGAGGAAATGAATGATTCGTATTATCAGTCTTCCAAAAGTGTTCCTGACGTGGAGGATATCAATCAGGATAATACGTTGAACGAATATGAAAGATATTATCAGTACCGCATATCGTTATGCCCCGATAGCTTGGAGGTGGGAAAAAACTGTATTACCGATAAACGGGAGACAACCGTCCGGCTCCGCAATGGTGAAGAAGGAAAAGCTGTGTGGTATCAATTCAAAATCCCTTTGTCTCGTCCTCAAAAGAAAGTGGGATCTATTCAGGATTTTAAGACGATACGTTTTATCCGCATGTTTATGACGGGTTTTGAGTGTGAGACACATTTGCGTTTTGCCACGTTGGAATTGGTTCGGGGTGAATGGCGGACGTATAACTATGCTTTGAATTTGAAAGGAGATGCTCCGGCTCAGGGTAAGATGGATATATCGGTGGTAAATATTGAGGAGAATGCAGGACAGGTTCCTGTTAATTATGTTTTACCTCCGGGGGTAACCCGTATCATAGACCCGGGGCAATCGCAAATAACTCAGCTTAATGAACAAGCCATGTCTTTGAAAGTAACCGATTTGCAGTCGGGAGATGCTCGTGCGGTTTATAAGAACAGTGGTATGGATATGCGTACGTACAAGCGGTTACAGATGTTTGTACATGCAGAGAAGCTGATTGACGATAAAACTAATTTACGAGATGGCGATGTGTCTGTATTTTTACGATTAGGATCCGATAGCAAATCGAATTATTATGAGTATGAGGTTCCGTTGTCATTGACGGAGCCGGGTAATTATAGCACATATAATGCACAAGATCAGGAAGCGGTTTGGCCACAATCCAATATGTTTGATTTCCCTCTTTCTTTGTTTACCGATTTGAAGCTGGAACGGAATGCAAAGAAGCGTATGGATAATTCGACGGTGACGTTTCAAACTCGTTATTCCAGTTATGATCCCGATAAAAATCAAAATAAGGTGACTATCGTGGGGAACCCTTCTTTGAGCGATGTTCGTACGATGATGATCGGTGTGAGAAATAATTCGAATGCAGCTAAGGATATAGTCGTTTGGGTGAATGAAATGCGTTTGACCGATTTTGACCAATCTGGTGGTTGGGCTGCCAAAGCAAATGTAAATCTCGGTTTGTCGGATATTGCTACGCTGAATATCGCGGGGCATGTAGAAACTGTCGGTTTTGGGGGGATAGACCAAAGCCTTACGGAACGTCGATTAGACGATTACTATCAGTATAATATAGCTACGATGGTCGAGTTAGGGCGTTTTTTGCCAGAAAAAGTCAAATTGAAAGCCCCATTATTTTATTCGATTACCGAACAACGTACTTCTCCTAAATACAATCCGCTCGATCAAGATATCTTGTTGAAAGATGCTTTGGACAATGCGGGTAGTAAAGCCGAGCGTGACTCTATAAGTGATGCTTCGATAGAGAAATCGACTGTCGAAAGTTTCAGTTTGTCGGGAGTTTCTTTTGATATTAGGAGTAAGAATCCTATGCCCTATGACCCGGCTAATTTTTCTATCAGCTATTCTTATAATCGACAATCGAAACAAGACCCTACTACCGAATTTGAGAATACATACGATTATCGGGGTAGTTTCACTTATTCCTATACTCCTTTTGTTAAACCTTTTGTCCCGTTGAAGGGATTAAAGAGTAAATCTAAGCATTTGAAATTTTTGAAGGAATGGGAATTTAATTATTTGCCTAATAATATTGCGTTTAATACCAATATGTCGCGATATTATTATGAACAGCAGATTCGCGATGTGAGTGGATCGGGAGGAATGGCATTGCCGACGAGTGTAAGTAAAAGTTTTTTATGGGATCGGCAGTTCTCGTTGACATGGAATCTCACCAAGTCGATAAACCTTTCGTTGCAAACGATGACGAACGCTCATATCGAGGAGCCGGTCGGTGTGGTGAATAAACAGCTTTTCCCAGATGAATACGAAGCATGGAAAGATACCGTGTTGACCAGCATCAAGAATTTGGGAACACCGTGGAATTATAATCAAACTTTCAATGCATCGTATACGGCTCCGTTCAGCAAGATACCTGTTCTTGATTATTTGTCGTTTAATGCCAAGTATAACGCTACATACACTTGGGATAGGGGAGCCCAGATTTCAGAGGAAATAGATTTAGGTAACTCGGTGAATAATCAGGGGCAGTTGAGCTTTGATGGGCGTTTCAATTTTGAACAATTGTACAATAAGTCGAAATATTTGCAGAAGATAAACAAACGTTTTTCTTCCAATAATAGGGCTGCGGCAGCGAAGAAAAATAGAAAATTCGAACGTACCATTTTGCTTCGGGAAGATACTACGGTTACTTTAAGGCATAATCTCAATAATAAGAAGGTAAAAGTTGTAGCGAGGGACGATGCTGGAAAGAAAGTGGCCCTGAGGACGAAAGTTCTCGATGCCAATAATGTAGTGATTCTCGATAAAGGAACCCAACGCTTGAATGTGATAATTACTCCTTCGAATAAGAATGAACGTAATTTCTGGAAAGAAGCAGCCGAATATTCTTTACGGGGATTGATGATGGTAAGAAATGCGAGCGTGCGTTATCGTAAGACCAATACTACTTCGTTACCTCTGTTTTCCCCGAATGTAGGCGATGTATTCGGGCAATCGACTTCGTATGGTCCTATGGCTCCCGGCCTCGATTTCGCTTTTGGTTTTACTGATGAGAGCTATGTATATCGGGCAAAAGAACGTGGTTGGCTTTTATGTGATTCCACGCAGATAAGTCCAGCGGTCATCGGTCGTACCGAGGAGTTTAATTTTGAAATAGCGCTTGAACCTATCCGGGGTTTGAAAATAAACTTGACAGGAAATAGAACAGACACGCGTAGTTCTCAAATGCAATTTATGTTTGACGATATGCCGACTGTACGAGGCGGAAGCTATACCAAGACACATATTGCGTTGAAGACTGCATTTAGGAGCAGTTCTGCAAAAGACGGATATTCGTCGCAAGCCTTCGGTGATTTTTTGAAGAATCGGGAAATAATTGCGGCTCGGTTAGAAGCGCATTACGGATCGTTGGGTAATTATCCGAATAAAGGTTTTATTGCCTCTACCGGTTTTGGAGATAAGCCCTATGATTCGGCTAACGGCGGTGTAAATCGTAGTTCTGCCGATGTAATGATACCTGCATTTATTGCTGCATATTCTGGCCGCGATGCCCGTAAAATCGATTTGTCTCCGTTCCCGGGATTGTCGGCTATATTGCCGAACTGGCGAATTACTTACGATGGTTTCATGCAAATACCGTTTATAAAGAAACACTTTAAAGCGTTTACTCTATCGCATGCTTACCAGTGTACCTATGCTGTGGGATCGTTTACTTCGTTCCTTAATTGGGTGGAATCAGACGGGGATTTCGGTTTCGTTCGCGATGAACTTACGGGCAATCCCATACCCTCTTCTCCATTCGATATATCATCGGTAATGATAACCGAGAGATTCGCTCCCCTTATCGGGTTAAAGGTGACACTGAAAAATAATGTTACGGGCAATATAGAGTATAAAGATTCCCGCACGTTGACATTGAATTCGGCAGCCGGACAAATCGTAGAGGCGTCGACAACCGATTTTACAATCGGGGCCGGGTATAAGATCGCTAATTTTAATACGATTTTGAAATTGAAAGGGTCTCAAACAGGTGTTAGCAACGATTTGACAATCAATGCCGATTTTTCATTCCGCAAGAATCAGGCTCTCATTCGCCGTATCGAACAGAATTTTACTCAGGCAACCAGTGGAACTCGTACTACGATGTTGAAAGTGACGGCCAATTATGTATTGAGTAAACGTATTACGGTAGGGGCTTATTTCGACCATCAGATTAATACCCCGTTAGTATCCTCTTCATCATATCCTATTACGAACAGCAATTATGGAATCTCGGTGAGATTATCGTTATTGAAATAAAAGGAATTTATATTTTAAGTTAAACAGGTCGTTTGTTTAAACTGTTTCTTCAATTATTCGTTTTTCTTAATTAAAGGAGGGATAGAGAAATTTTTGAGTCGGAGCTTAAACTCCTATCTTTGCAGTTGAGATGCTTCTCCGTAGTTTTATAAAACCCAAATAAATGTATTGAATAAATGAAACGACTGATTTTTATTCTTATGGCTTTGTTGTCTTATGGTATTTTGAGAGCCGAGACTTTGAAATCTCCTGACGGGAACATTGTATTAGATTTTGAATTGGACAATGGAGTACCGGTTTATAAAGTAGATTATAAAGGTCGGCCGGTTATTAAAGAGAGTAAATTGGGATTAGATTTGAAGTCGGGAAAAAATTTAACCGATGGATTTCGTTTGGCTGGTTCTGAGACATCGACTTTCGATGAAACATGGAAACCTGTTTGGGGAGAGGTAAAAGAGATTAGGAATCATTATAATGAATTGGAAGTAACATTGGAACAACCGTCGACCGATCGTCGTATGATTATTCGTTTCCGGGTATTTGACGATGGGGTAGGATTCCGATATGAATTTCCCGATCAGCCCAATTTGGATTATTTTGTGATTAAAGAAGAGAAGACGCAGTTTGCTATGGCGGGAGACCATACTGCTTTTTGGCTCCCGGGCGATTATGATACACAGGAGTATTCCACTGTGACGTCGAAATTGTCCGAAATCCGGGGATTGATGAACGAGGCTATTACACCGAATTCTTCTCAAACTCCATTCTCTCCTACGGGGGTGCAAACGGCTTTAATGATGAAAACCGACGATGGCTTGTATATTAATTTGCATGAAGCTGCATTGGTCGATTATTCTTGTATGTCGCTCGATTTGGACGATAAAAATATGATATTCGAGTCTCACCTTACACCCGATGCATTGGGGGATAAGGGATATATGCAAACCCCGGCGAAATCTCCGTGGCGCACGATTATTGTTAGTGACGATGCGCGTGATATTCTTGCATCCAAAATGACTCTTAATCTGAATGAACCGTGTGTCTATGAAGATACGAGTTGGATAAAACCGACGAAATATATAGGTGTATGGTGGGAAATGATAACCGGGAAAAGTACTTGGGCTTATACCGATTTGCCTCATGTGAAACTCGATTTGGTCGATTATTCTCGTTTGACGCCTAATGGACGTCATGCCGCTAATACCGAGCATGTAAAAGAATATATCGATTTTGCCGCAGAACATGGATTTGACGCTGTACTGGTGGAAGGTTGGAATATTGGGTGGGAAGATTGGATAGGTAAGTCGAAAGACTATGTATTCGATTTTATCACACCGTATCCCGATTTCGATGTAGAAGAAATAGAGCAGTATGCCAAATCGAAGGGGGTGAAAATGATTATGCATCATGAGACCTCGGGTTCGGTTCGTAATTATGAACGGCACATGGAGAAAGCATATCAGTTTATGAACGATCATGGCTATGATGCCGTGAAGAGTGGATATGTGGGAGATATTATACCTCGTGGGGAACATCATTACGGACAATGGATGGTCAATCATTATCTCTATGCATTGACCGAAGCCGCCAAGCATAAAATTATGGTGAATGCCCATGAAGCTGTTCGTCCTACGGGTTTGAGCCGTACTTATCCCAATCTTATCGGTAACGAGTCGGCGAGAGGAACCGAGTATGAATCGTTCGGGGGCAATAATCCCGACCATACCACTATTTTGCCGTTTACACGGCTTATCGGAGGTCCGATGGATTATACTCCCGGTATTTTCGAGACGGATATTTCTAAACTTAATCCCGATAACCACAGCTATGTTCGTTCTACTCTGGCTCGGCAACTGGCTTTATACGTGACCATGTATAGTCCTTTACAGATGGCAGCCGATTTACCCGAAAATTATAATCGTTTCCTCGATGCTTTTCAGTTTATTAAAGATGTGCCTGTCGATTGGGACGACAGCCGTTATTTGGAGGCAGAGCCGGGAGATTATATTACGGTGGCACGCCGGGAAAAAGGTGGTAATAATTGGTATGTAGGTTCCACTGTCGATGAGAATGGGCATACGGCTCGTTTCTCCTTAGATTTCTTGGAGCCCGGGAAAAAGTATATTGCAACTATATATGCCGATGCTCCCGATGCCCATTATAAGGATAACCCGCAGGCTTATACGATTCGTAAATATATTGTGACGAACAAGACTCGTATCGTTCAGCCTTGTGCTCCGGGTGGAGGCTTTGCTATGAGTATCGAGGAGGCTACCGATTTAGCAGCTTTGAAAGGATTGAAAAACTATAAACCGTAGATTGCGGTAAGATGAGAATAGTAGGGTAGGACTTATACAATAAGTCCTACCCTTTTTATATTAGCGTAATCGATTGCTGATGATGTTTTCGGAGTGGATATCGACAGATGAAAGATGGAAATCAGAGGAGACGTTCCCGCAAAGAATAAGCCTGAAATATTTATATGCCGGTCCTGTAAAACGCATGGGTAATTGTCCTGCTACTTTTGATGCGCTTGATATTTCACAGATTTTGGAAAAGTTGCCTTCGGCATCATTGCCTCCCCAAAGAGAAAGCAAGAGCTTTCCTTCTGACATCGAGAGCCGCCAGAAAACTTCTCTCCATTTTTGGTAATCTTCACTTTGGAGAGTAATTGGTCGGGATACGAGTGCGATTGGGGTTATCTCTGCTGATTCTTTTTGTAAATCGTAAACTTTTCCCTCTGCGTCTTGGGCGAGTAGATGACTGGCATCATAGAATAGGGAAGAGTACTGTCGGCTTATGCGATACATGTAGAGAGAAGAAATATGAATAATGAGACTATATTTGAGATCGGGCCTGCAACATATCAATTCTTTTTCGATTGTATTGTAGGCGATGATACTTCCTTGAATAAACTGAGATAAAGTCGTTTGATCGGTGGTCGCAGGAATTAATGTAGAGTTTATGTCGTGGTGATCGATTGGGCTATTGTTTTCGCAGGCGGTTTCGTCGAACGATAAGAGTTGTTGTATTTCGGAGCCTCGTATGATAAATAATCCTTTTGCCGTAGTAAACATAATCATGTCTTCGAGAGGGACGATAGGGTTTTCCGGCAGTATGGGTTCTCGATTCAGTTGATGTTGTGCCCCGTAACATACGATTCCGTTTCCGTTTTGCAAAGCCCATATTCCTTCTTCTGTAAATACATATAAGGGAAATTCACCGAACTGTCCTTCCGATAAAGCTGCTGTAATGGTCGCTATGCCTGTGATCTCTCCGTTCGAGATGGTATAAGTTTGTTCGGACGGGAATACAAACGGGTTTTCGAGTTCCGAAACCCGCAGTATATTAGGCTGTGTGTAAGTGTCATTTTCAGACAAGGGTATATCGAGTGGGGTAGAGGCCGGCAGAGAATCGTTTTCCAATGTGATTGCAGAGAGTGTCTCGTCAAGATAATCGGCCCTATTTTCATATTCGGAGGCTGTCAGTAGAAAGCTCCCTTTGTATCGGGTTTTCTCGCTTTTTACGACGATTTCCATTTTATAGGCGTTACTGTCGGGGTAAGAAATCAAAGGTGAAAGTTGATTGAAGAAATAGTTCGATTTCCCGTGCCAAACGACTTTGCATTCTCCTCTTTCGGTTTTGAGATAAGTGCAGATATAAGCACTGACAGTCTCGGCATTTTTGTTTCCCACGTTGAACAGACTGAGGGGAAATCCGGGAAAAAGTTTTTTCTTTAAGTTGGCTATGTGTAGTCTTTTGTTGTGTATATAGCTGACATGTGCTCCCGTAGAAAGCAGTGTCGTATTATCTGGCGAAAGAACCTCCTCGTGTATGAGTAAATCTGGCCGTATCTTATTTTCTATGGCGTACGATTCACCTTCCTTCCAGTCGCTCCAATCCTCTATGGTCGCTATTTTATAAAATAGAGAATCTTGTAAGTAGCGTTTCTTTATCTCTTTCAGGTCGAGAAAAGAGATGTCTCCTTTCAGTAGAAAAGAGATCGTTTCGTTTTCTTCTGTACGTTCGATCGTAAATTTAAGGCCTTGTTGTTTTTGATCGGGTTCGAAGATCGTGGCTTCGGGAGAGACAAAAAAGTCTATACTTCTTACGATATCTTTCCAGTTGTCGAGATTGAATTGATGAATATAATATTTCAGGCTATAATTCCCGGCGATGATTTGTCCTTCATGAGAACCTAAGCAAAGATTGTTTGAATTTTTCAATCGTATGCTCATTTGATAGGGTTGTATGGGGTGTGGCAAAGAGACCATGACCGGAGCCGATGAAAAAATTCGGCTCCCATCATATAAAGTGAGGGCATAACGTATGAGTATGGGTTGTATGAAATAGTGCCGTTTCCATGCTTTTTCTTGTAGCTGAAAGAATGCATTGTAGTAAGCATCGTTGTAATAATTGATGTCTTCGGTGTCGAGTCGGGTCGGATTGCTGTATCCATGTTGAAAGGTATATTCACTTACGAAGTAGGCATCGGTATATTCTATATAAGGGAAAAATGAAATTTCAGGTATGTCGGGCTTTTCACCCAAAAAGATATATTTTCCCTCTTTATAAAGTAAATAGTATATACTTTCGGTACAGATGATTATGAGTGTGTTTCCTATGGATTGAATAGACAGAACTTGTAGGTCGTTTAGCTCGAACAACAGGCTTGATTCTTTTTGGATATTTCCGTTTTCTTTTTTTATCAGAGCCTCATAATACAAGGTATTTTCATTTTCCGTTATATGATGCTCTCCGTCGTAGCAGATATGAACATAGACGAGCCGATGGTTTTTCTTTTCCGGAGTGTATAGATATTCCGGTGTCCCGACAGGTTTGAGGCAGTTTGATTGATTTCGTAAATTGACAATAGCTGTGCAGTCTCCCGGCTGTGCCGAGTTCGGTGGGGAATAACGGTTCATGCCGTTAAATGTAATTCTCGATTTCATAGAGCTGGTAATTTTTCGTAAAGGTACACCCGGTATGCGGCTCTATTTTGGCATGATGATATTCTTTGAAAAAGAGACTCCTTCCGAAGCTATTGATTGAATTTTTGAAAATAAAAATAGGAAGGAGTCTCCTGTTTCCCGCTTTGGGGAAACTGCGCAATTGCCCAAGTATAACCAATCACTTCATTTATTGCGCAAATTTGTTCTTCTACTATGGTTTTCAAGGTAAAAACAAGTGATATTGAATGAAAGTTCATTTTTGGAGCGATTATAAATTATATATTTTTGAATGAGACTTTATTTTTAATCGAGATGTTTTATTGGGGAAATGATTATCTTCGCTTATAGAATGAGAAACTTTATGGACAGACTTAATTTTGCGGCCATAGATATTGGCTCGAATGCAGTGAGATTGCTTATCAAAGGTATTTATCCGGGAGAGAGTGTATCGGATTTATCGAAAGTTTTTATTGTGCGTGTACCGCTGCGATTGGGACAAGATACCTTTACAAAAGGTCGTATTTCTACGGAGAAGACAGAAAAATTATTACGTCTCATGCATGCTTTTTCTCAGCTGATGCAGGTTTATAATGTCTTGTCTTATCGGGCTTGTGCTACGTCGGCTATGCGGGATTCTTCGAATGGAGCCGATATTGTCCGGTATATCTCGGAGAGAAGTGGAATAAATATCGAAATTATTAATGGTCTTGAAGAAGCACGTATCGTATATGACAGTCATATCGTGGACGAGCTGGAACAAGAGGGCGATTTTATCTATGTCGATGTTGGTGGCGGAAGTACCGAGATAAGTATAATTAGTGACCGTTCGTTACTCCAATCTCAATCTTATAATATAGGAACTGTACGTATTTTGAATAAAAAACTGAGCCGTAGTGAATTGTTCCGTATGTATAGGGATTTAAAGCGTTTGAAGGAAACGTATCGGCATATCTCTATTATCGGGTCGGGTGGTAATATCAATAAATTGCATCATTTGGCAGGAGTGTCTGCTCGGGAGCCATTGACTGTGGAGCGGCTTTTGACCCTGAGAAATGAATTGAATAGCTATTCGATCGTGGAACGTATCGACCGTTTTGCATTGAAACCTGACCGAGCCGACGTGATTGTACCTGCCGCCGATATTTATTTACAAATAGCGACGCATATAGGCGCACGAGAAATATGGGTTCCTACCATAGGAATCGTTGATGGTATTATTTATTCTCTTTGTTCCGATTACTTGAAAGAGAATTGAGACCTATTTCTTTTTCTCCCATTTAGGCATCCCGTCTTTCTTTTGGATAAAATCGCGAATAAATATGGCTGTCTCTTCACTGCCCAATATAGAGGAATCGATAGAAAGGTCGTATGAAGAGGCTACTCCCCAACCCTTATCGGTATAAAAATTGTAATAAGAAGCTCTTAGTTTATTTTTCTTTTCGGCGAGTTCGATAGCCTCTTTTCGAGTCATTCCTTGTGAGCGGCTGATGATTCTCTCGATTCTGTCTTCAAGGGGAGCGTGTATAAATACATTGTAACATCGTGGGTATTGTCTGAGAATATAATCGGCGCAACGTCCGACGATGACACACGATTGAGTTTCAGCTAAATGACGAATGACGTCGGATTGAAATTTGAAAATGTATTCGTTCGATAGGCCTCCGTCGCCCCATATTCCTCCTGCTCCTGTGAGCCAGTTTATTGAAAAAGAATTTAATAAAGCGCTTGGAGCCCGCTCGTCGGCTTTCTCGAAATATTCGGTGCTGAGTCCGCTCGATTTCGAAGCCTCGTTGATTAATTCTTTATCGTAATAAGCTATGCCGAATAAATCGGCCAAACGTTTTCCTATTTCTCGTCCTCCGCTTCCGAATTGACGGCCTATGGTAATGATGAGATTGTCATTCATGATGGTTGTAGATTCGATTATTCATAAGCAAACATACATCAAAAAAATATTAATTCCTATATCAAATATCTTTTTTTGTTTACAGAAGTTGTTTTTTAGGGTTTCTTGAACTGTTTTTGTGAAATATTTTGTTGCGAAGAAAGTTTTTATTTAATTTGTGTCGTTCAAAAGAGGTCAGCTATGAATAATGATTTGAAAAAAATATTGAATAGTGATACTGATGGATTGCTCACCTACGAATATATTGCCAATCATATGGGCTCTTGTGATGAAGATATGCCCGTCCTAGCCGATAATATAATACGGGTAGATATGACGGGGCAGATTACGGTGAGTGCCGCATTATATTTGCACGCTACGGGAGCTGAGAAATATAGGGAAATTATTGACAAGCTCATCGCGGCTTCTTTGTCGAAAGATAGAGAACACAAATATATTGTCGATTTGTTGTCGGGGATTTGGGGTGAAGACTATAAGTTGCATGCAGAGGAGTTGAAGCAAGAAAGTGATAATTTCAGGCGTATTTATAAGCGTGTTTATGTGAACGATATAATTTAGTTTTTTGAGAAATAACAAAGCGGAGGCTTTCCCTCGTTAGGGAAAGCCTCCGCTTTGTTATGGAACTTGAAGTATCGTTGTTGTTATTTAGAATAGATATTGTCTGTTTTTTTGCAAAAATTGTTATTATTTGTATAAACATTCGTTTTTTATAAAAAAATAAGAGTGTTACGATAATAT
>OERL01000188.1_pt1 | contig 14193 bp, 11 predicted proteins | sample 1539981 | NCBI WGS metagenome assembly OERL01 (sample SAMEA3891867, study PRJEB23780) | metagenome | biome: terrestrial biome; feature: animal house; material: Caecal content | place: Italy | collected 2015-05-05
AATTAAATCCCCTCGGATGAAAATTGTGCATTTGCGTTTTTGAGAGGAGCAGAACAAACTGCAATGCGGGTGAAAACGCAGCAGAGGAATGTGGCAAAAGGTCGCTTCAATCGTTCAATGCTATACTTTTTTAAGGTGCCCGAGTGTAAAGGAACGCTTAAAAAAGCACCGAAATTTTTTAAGAAATGATAATTTAATTTTTATTTTATTTCGATTTCAGCAAAATAAGCCTATAATGGTTATACGAATACGCGTATGCGTAATTTGAAAAAAAAGTCAAGGAGCAAACTATGAAACGCAAATTGTTCATTATGATAGTTGCCGTTTTGATTATCTGCCTGACGGCGGGTATCTTGCTCACTGCCTGCAAGCCGAAGGATCCTCCGGACGAGGATGACCCGAGCGACGACGGCGGCAGTGGCGGCGGCGTTATGTCCACGACGCAAGCGTTAGGCAATGTTATCGAGTTCGTCTATGACAACACCTATGCAGACGTGAAGTTCGACGGCTCCGTCCCCATCGTCATTGACGTGGAACTCGACGTTGTGCTCGGCAGTGAGACCTACACTCTCGTGGCCAAGGGAAATCTCGACGTGAGGCCCGAAGTCACTTCCAAGGCGGAAGCCTCCGCGGTGCAGGACAACAGCGAACTTTACATTGCGCTCAAGAAGGACGCGAAGACTCTTATCGGTATCGGTTATGACGTTGAGGGCGCCGGCGTTGGCAATCTCAAGCCCTACCTCTATCTTGTGTCTACCGACGACAACGGCGCGAATGCCGTCGTCAAGAAAGTCTACGGCCTGTCCATTTCCAAGATGATGTACGACAACGCCAACATCGAATATGTCGACGACACGTTTGCCGCGGACGGTGCAGCGCTTGCTTCAGCCGAGGACGGCGGTATAATCGGAATAATTAAAGCGTTGCCCAAAGTCATCTCCAGCATATTGTTCGGTTCCACCTGCCAGGTCAATTCCTTCGGTAACGGCGGAATCCAGTACGTTTTCAATTTCGACCTCAAGAATACCGTTACCAGCCTTGCCGGCGGCGGATTGCTCAGCATTCTCGAGCTCATCGACAGCGATGAGATTAATAATTATATCGGACCCGTTGTCGACGGACTGAAACAACTTCTGCCTCCCGAACTTGCGAATCAGGTCACCGGCACGGGTACAACCGGTCTCCAGCAACTGCTTGCGGTCTTCGCCAATATGCTCGGCGAGAACAAGGAGAACAACGTTACCGGCAAGTTCACCTTCAATTTCAACAAGGGCAACACCTTCAACAGCGCGTCCATTGCCATCGACGCTTCCAAGTTGGTTAAATACATTAACGACCAGGCGACCGCAAAAGGCGAACAGGGCACCGATTTCAACGGTATGATTACCATCAATTTCGATAAACTCGTCCTCAGCAACACCGCCACGGTCAACACTTTCGCGGGAACTCCTCTCGAAGGTCAAATCACGCCCGGCAACGCGAATGTCACCAACATTCTCGACTTCGCTCTCGAAGCCACCGCGACCGGAGCGGACGACACCTACGAGATTTCCGTCAACTTCGACGCCAATCCCTTCGCCTTCGTCGATATGATGAAGTATTCCGCAAAGCAGGATACCAATAAAGACGGCGTCATTAACGCCGATGACGAAGATACCAAGGTCGGACAGGCGTTCTGGCAGGGGAAACTCGTCGAGTGTCTCAAGAATATGGGGACCGCAAACATCGTCATAACGAAGAAAGGCTACACCGAGAGCACATTCGACGCCAGCAGGGCAAGCAATATGGACTCCGAAAAGGCAAAGAGCGTCATCGTGTATGCCAACTTCAATCCTTCCAACGAAGAAAAGGCGGTCGACCTCTTTATCTGGGACGAATCCAAGGGCGCCGAAGTTTCTTTCGGAAACGGACTCACTTTCCCGATGGACCTCAACACCTTCGCGGACAAGATGATTAAGGACGCCGCCGACCCGGGATACACCGAGAAGGCAACGACTTCCGCCGATATTGCCGCCATAATCTCCGATGTGTTCAATTATATAGGCAAGATTGAGCCGCTTCTCCAGCCGTTCTTCAACGCTTTTGATGTCAATGAAGATACTATGAGCCTCACGATGAAGTACGCAGACCTCATTGACGTCGCTTGGAAGGCTATCGATGCGTTTGTTGCAGACAGCGACAGAGATTGGGTCGATAACAATCTTGATAATTTGCTTGCCGCAATCTTCGGCTCCGTTCCGGAAGGTGGAGAGGCGCTTGTGCCCGCCGACGAAGTGAAGTTCACTCTCGAGAGTTTCGAGTATGCCGGCACTGAAATTTATCGCAAAGCCGCATAAGCGAATAATGTTCAATCCCGTCTTTTGACGGAAAACCGACCGCCGTGCCTGTGCGCACGGCGGTTGTTTTATTGTGTCGGGCGCGCGTACGGGTGAGCACGTGCAGGCGCAAGTTGTGCAATGAGTTTTCAAAAACTTGACTTTACGGATTGCGGAGAGGATAATAACACGTGGCGCGTCAGCGCGCTTTACGGAGGTGCGTATGAGTGATGGTTGCTCGCACGATTGCGGCAGTTGTTCTTCAAAATGTTCCAAAGCCGATTTTATGGTCGCCCAGAACGAACTGAGCGACGTCAAACGTGTAATAGGCGTTGTGAGCGGCAAAGGCGGCGTGGGTAAATCCCTGGTGACTTCGTTGCTCGCCGTGGACGCGTTGCGCGAGGGAAAGCGTGTTGCCGTGCTTGACGCGGACATCACGGGACCCTCCATTCCCCGTGCTTTCGGCGTGCACGAAAGAGCGGTGGGTATCGACGGCGGAAGATTCATTATGCCTGTCGTCACGCGCGAGGGTATCGAGATTATGTCTCTCAACCTGCTTATCGACGACGAGACCAAGCCCGTCATTTGGCGAGGACCGATTCTTGCCGAGACCGTCAAACAGTTCTGGAAGGACGTTGCGTGGGGAGACATCGACTGTATGTTCGTCGATATGCCTCCGGGAACCGGCGACGTGCCTCTCACGGTGTTCCAATCGCTGCCGCTCGACGGTATAATCGTCGTCACCTCTCCGCAGGAACTCGTGACGATGATAGTGGCAAAAGCCGTGGGTATGGCGAAGATGATGAACATTCCCGTGCTGGGACTTGTGGAGAACTTCTCCTATTTCGAGTGTCCCGATTGCGGAAAGCGCACCGAAATATTCGGGAAGAGCCGCATAGAAGAAGTGGCAAAGCAATTCGGAATTCCCCGTTTTGCGCGGTTGCCGATACGTCCCGACGTCGCCGCGGTTTGCGACGAAGGTATGATAGAGCACGTGGACGAGAAGTTGCTTGCCGAGTTGCACGGTTTGATTCCCGAAAACGCCGAAGAGAAGAAAAACTGACCGAACAGCGGTTTGACGATTTGAAATCTCAAGTTAAACCCCGCTTTACGGCGGGGTTTTGCATTTTGATTGTTGGTGAAAAACCGCAGGAAAACGACGCGCGAAAGTCGCTCGGAGACGGCTATTCCGTTTGCGTCCCACCTTGACAGCGGCGCGCGCTTAAGGTAAAATAAATCAATAAAGAGTCGTTTCGCGCTCGCGCGCGAGCGACGGGAGGGTGTATGTCCGACATTTCCGCGCTTTATGCCGAAAGTCTTGCAAAACTCATCAGAATTCCCACTGTCACGAACAGCGACAGACAGAACTTCGTCGCATTCAGGAAAGTGCTCGCGGAGGAATTTCCCGCAGTCTACCGCGAATGTGAAGTGATACGCCCCGGCGGAGAGGGCAGCGACGCGCTTATGTTCAGGTGGAAGGGCAAATCTTCCGCGCGGCCGCTCGTGCTTATGGCGCATCAGGACGTTGTGCCCGCCGAAGGCGAATGGAAGTACCCCGCGTTTTCGGGCACGGTTGCGGAAGGCAAAGTCTGGGGCAGAGGCGCAATGGACTGCAAGAACACTCTTTTTGCAACCATACGCAGCGTCGAAGAACTGATTTCCGAGGGATTCGTGCCCGAGCAGGACGTGTATCTTTGCTACTCCGACAACGAGGAGACTTCGGGGCACGGCGCGGAATACTGCCGCGACTGGTTGGTGGCAAACGGCGTGAAGCCCGCCGTCGCAATCGACGAGGGCGGCGCGATAGTTGACAGCGCATTCCCCGGTATGGTCAAACCTCTCGCGATGATGGGGTTTATCGAAAAGGGCTATTGCGACATAAAATTCGTTGCGCGCAGCAAGGGCGGGCACTCTTCCTCGCCGCCCAAGAACACTCCGTTCGCAAGGCTTGCCGCATTTATGAATTACTGCGAGACGCACACGGTTTTCAAGCGGCGTATGTCGGCGCCCGCAAAGGCGATGTTCGTCGGTATGTCCGACGGGCTCTCCGGTCCCGTCAAGTTCCTGACGAAGCACGCGGGTTTCTTTGCCCCGCTCATTGTTTCCGTTCTGCCCAGGCTGACGCCTTTCGGTGCGGCTTTGCTCGGCACCACTATGACGTTTACAATGGCGCAGGGATCGGGCGCTCCCAATGTCATACCGCAGGAGGCTTACGTGGTGGCAAACCTCCGTTTTGCGCCCGGCGACGACAGCAAGGAGTGCGTTGAGAAATTGCGTAAACTCGCCGCACGTTACGACATAGAAGCGCAGGTTATGGAATGCAGGAACCACACCCCCGTCGTGGACATCGAAAGTCCCGATTTCAAGTATTTTGCCGAGACGGTCAAAAAAGTGTTCCCCGACACGGGCGCCGCGCCTTACCTAATTTTCGGCGGCACGGACTGCCGCACTATGCAGACGATAACCCCGTGCGCCATACGCTGCACTCCGTGCAAATTGTCCGCCGAGCAACTTGCGTCTATGCACGCCGCCAACGAAAACGTCGACGTCGACGCGCTCGTGGGAGCGGTGCGGTTCTTCAAGGCTTTCGTCAAGGGCTACAAATAAATTCCGCACGAAAACCCCAATCGCAGCGGTTGCCGATTTTCAGACCGACAATCGAGACTCACGCGGGGCAGGGTTGCCCGAACAAAGGAGAGAAATATGAGCATCTGGCACGATATCGACCCTTCGCGCATAACGCCGACGGATTTTATTGCGGTTATAGAAATTCCCAAGGGGTGCAAAAACAAGTACGAACTGGATAAGGACACGGGGTTTCTCATCCTTGACCGCGTGCTGTCGACGTCCACCCATTATCCCGCCAATTACGGGTTCATTCCGCGCACCTATTCGGAGGATAACGACCCGCTTGACGTGCTGGTGCTTTGCTCCGAAACCATAGTTCCTCTCGCCACGGTCAGATGCTATCCCATAGGCGTGGTTATGATGCAGGACGGCGGAGATATGGATTACAAAATCATAGCCATTCCTTTCAAGGACCCCAACTGGAACATTTACAAGGAAATCGAGGAACTTCCTCCGCACATTATGGACGAAATTTCTCACTTTTTCCGCGTTTACAAACAACTCGAGGGCAAGGATACCACGGTATTTCAGGTCAAAGACCGCGCCTTTGCCGAACTCATCGTCAAGGATAACATCAAGATGTACAAAAAGAAGTTCGTAAAGCCCGACGCCAAAACCGAAAACAAATAATACGGGGCTTCGGGCGGAGGAACTTCATCGGAGAAAATTTTGAGAGATACCGATGTCATTTTAATAGGCGGCGGAGTGGTAGGTTGCGCCACCGCAGACGCGCTGGCGCGACGCGGCGCTTCCGTCGTGTTGCTCGAAAAAGGCGACGACGTTGCCGTGGGAGCCTCCCGCGCCAACAGCGGTATCGTGCACGCCGGCTACGACTGCGAGCCGAACACGCTCAAAGCACGTTTCAACCGCCGCGGCAACGAAATGATGTGGACGCTTGCCCGCGAACTGGGCGTGCCTAACAAAAAGTGCGGAAGCCTGGTTGCCGCTCCCGAGGGCGGAGAGGAGGGACTGCGCGTTCTCCTCGGAAAAGCCGAAAAGAACGGGGTGCGGGCGGAAATCGTTTCCCGCGAACGCGCGCTCGAAATCGAGCCCAATCTTTCGGACGATGTGCGTTTTTGCCTTTACGCTCCCGAGGCGGGCGTTATTTCTCCGTACAAACTCACGATAAAACTTGCCGAACGCGCGGTGCTCAACGGCGCCGCGGTTGTCACGGAAGCCGCGGTTGAGAAAATATCGCAGACCGACGGAAAATACGTTTTATCCACTCCGAAAGGCGATTTAAAGTGCCGTTTCGTGGTGAACTGCGCAGGTGCGGGCGCCGAAAAAGTCAATGTGCTCGCAGGTGCGGAGTGCTTTGAAACGGTGTTCAGGAGAGGGGATTATTTCGTGCTAGACAGCACGGAAGGCGACAACGTTTCCACCGTGATTTTCCCTCTTCCGACCGCCGCGGGGAAAGGTATTCTGGTTGCTCCCACCGCAGACGGGAACGTCATTTACGGTCCCACTTCCGTGCCTGTAAACGGCGCCGATACCGCAGTCGCTTCCGACGCGCTGGACGAAATACGCCGCGCCGTTCCGCTCACTTACCGCAGGCCCGCTTTCAATAAGTGCATAAGGGTTTACGCGGGAGTGCGCGCCATTGTCGGCGACGATTTTATCGTGAGGGAATCCGACGTCAGACCCGGGTTCTTCACCGTGGCTGGGATATGCTCTCCGGGACTTACCGCCGCGCCCGCAATCGCGGAATACGTTGCGGGGCTTATCGGCGGGAAAATTCCGCTGGCGGAGCGGAGCGACGCAGTTGTCGAATTGCCGCACGCGCCGCGCCTCACGGAATTGTCCGACGACGAAATCAACGCGTTGGTGGCGCATAATCCCGCGTGGGGCAGAATCGTGTGCCGTTGCGAGAAAGTGACGGAAGCGGAGATTGTTGCCGCCGTACATTCTCCCGTTCCGGCGGTTACCGTCGACGCTGTGAAGCGTCGTGTCCGTGCGGGTATGGGAAGATGTCAGGGCGGTTTCTGTGCTCCCAGGGTAATGGAAATCATCGCGCGCGAAACGGGCGTGCCGCTTTCTGCCGTCAGAAAGGGCGGAGAGGGCTCCGAAATAGCCGTGGTAAAAGTGGGGGAGGCGGATTATGACTGATTTCGACGTCGTGGTTATCGGCGGGGGTCCCGCAGGTATGGCCGCCGCGCTCGCCGCTGAAGCCGAGGGCGCGCGCACACTCGTAATCGAGCGTGACAACCGTCTGGGCGGAATTCTGAATCAATGCATTCACGCGGGTTTCGGTCTGCATTATTTCGGAGAGGAACTTACCGGCCCCGAGTATGCGGGGAGGTTCGTGGAACGCGTGGAGAAGTCGCGCGTACAGGTGTCCCTTGAATCGATGGTGCTTTCGCTCACGGACGACAGGCAGGTGACCTATCTTTCTCCCGATAAGGGAATAAGCCGAATAAAAGCGGGGGCTGTCGTGCTCGCTATGGGGTGCAGGGAAAGAACCGCGGGGGCGATTGGTCTTGCGGGCACCCGTCCCGCCGGCGTTTACACCGCGGGTGCGGCTCAGAGACTGTGCAATATCGAGGGGCATCTCGTCGGCAAACGCGTGGTCATTCTCGGCAGCGGCGACATAGGTCTCATAATGGCGCGCCGTATGACGCTCGAGGGCGCCAAGGTTGCGCGAGTCATCGAACTTATGCCGTATTCCAGCGGGCTCAAGCGAAATATTGTGCAGTGCCTGGACGATTTCGGTATACCCATAAATTACGCTCACACCGTCACGCGGATTGTGGGCAGTCCGCGTATGACGGGGCTGTATTACGCGCCCGTCGACGAGCGTCGTCGCCCCGTTGCGGGCAAAGAAAAGTTCGAGGAGTGCGACTGTCTGCTGCTGTCCGTGGGACTCATTCCCGAAAACGACTTGCTGGCGGGGACAGATGTCGAACGCGACCGAGTGACCTCGGGCGCCGTGGTCGACGAGCGCAGAATGACGAGCGTCGAGGGCATATTCTCCTGCGGCAACGTTCTGCACGTCCACGACCTTGTGGACAACGTTTCGCACGAGGCGGAGACGGCGGGGAAATACGCCGCGCTGTACGCTCTCAACAGAGCCGAAGCGGCGGGGCATTCTTATCCCGTACGCGGGGAAAACGGAGTGCGGTACGTGTTGCCGCAGAAATTGCATTCCGACTCGGGAAAAACGGAACTGTTTTTCCGCGTCGACAACGTCTATCGCTCCTGTCGCATAGTCGCGGAGAGCGACGGCAGAACGTTGTACAGCGGCAAACGACTGGTGCTTGCGCCCGGTGAAATGGAGAAAATAACCGTGGATACGACGGGACTCAACGCACCCGTGACCGTGAGGTTGGAGTTATGAAAACCATTTGTATAAATTGTCCTCTCGGTTGTCCGATTGAAGTGACGGAGAGCGGCGGAAAGATTCTTGTCAAAGGCAACACCTGCAAGCGCGGGCACGATTACGGCGTCACCGAATATCTGCGTCCCGTGCGCACCGTTACCACGTTGGTGACGCGCGAGGACGGCGCGGTAGTGTCCGTCAAAACTTCCGCGCCCGTGCCCAAAGACAGAATTTTCGACCTGCAGCGTCACATCAAGACTTTGCGCGCGCCCCTGACCGTGAGGCGGGGAGACGTAGTGGAGCGCGACGCGCTCGGTCTCGGTGCGGACATTGTGGTGACGGGCACTCCTCCTGCGGTCAGATGAGCGCGGAAAGGCGGCGTCTATTCAATTACAGACCCGTCTGTTTCGCGGCGCTTGCCCTCGCGGCGGGAATATTGCTCGCCGAAAGTCTCTATCCCGTAAATCATCTTTTCAGACTCATTCCCATTGCGGTTGCGACGGCGGTTGCCGTCGCGCTTTTGCTGTTTCGGCGCACGCGCAGATACGCCGCGCTGGCGGTTGTTTTCGTTGTCGGTGTGATTGCAATGTCGGCGGCGAGCGACATTTACGATTCCCGTCTGCCCGAAAGCGCGCAAGGTACTTTCACCGCGCGGGTCACTAGCGAAATCATATCCGAGGACGGCACTTTATCGTTCTACGTCGACAGGCTTTATGTCGACGGGAAGAAAGTCAGCGGTGAAGGCAGAGTTTACGTGTCCTTCGGTTCCGCACCCGATTTCGGGTTGGGAGACACTGTCGCGTTGAAAGGCAGGCTGATGCCCGAAAGTCACGAACCGTTCGACACCTACTTCGCTTCGTCGGCATTGAAAGGCGAATATTTCGTGGTGTATGCGGACGAGGCTTCGCACCTTGCAGACGGGGAGGCGGATTTTCTTTCGCGCCTTCGGGTCGCGGTCAAAAGAATGTTTTACGTCAACACCGATTCCGATACTGCCGCAATATGCACCGCGCTCGTTCTGGGCGACAAGCGCGGGATTGACGACGACCTTTACGAATCGGTGCAGGCAAGCGGGCTCGCTCACATTCTCGCCGTCAGCGGTCTGCACGTGACTGCGCTCGCGAGCGCCGCTATGTGGTTGCTCAGGAAGTGCAGGTTGAACCCGAAAATATCTTTCTTCGTCGTACTCGCGCTGACTTTTGCCTATGTTGCGCTTTGCGCGTTCACTCCGTCCTCCGTCCGCGCTTTCATAATGACAGGGGCGCTCAATCTCGGCACGGCTTTCGGGCTTAAACGAGACCTTATGTCCTCGCTGGGGCTTGCGGCGTTCCTGATACTCCTGTTCACTCCGTTTTCGGTTATGCACGTCGGATTCCTGCTCTCGGTGTTCGCGGTGCTCGGGATATTCCTGTTTGCCGAACCGTTGAAACGGTTTTTCGTCAAGGGGATAGACAGGGTATGCCCGTCGCTGTTTGAGGAAGCCAATCCCTCAGTCGCGGGCGCGCGATTGCTTAGGACGGATTCCTGCGACATTTCGGAGGCGCGTATGAGGGGCAGGGCGGAAGCGTACGACCCCGCGGCGGGAAAGATTGTCACGGTAAAGGACAGTGCCGCACGAAGAGTGCTGATAAGGGTTGCAGAGGCTGTTTCGGTGTCGTTGGCGGCAAACTTCACCACCTTGCCGCTTGCGGCGCTGTTCTTCGGAAAAGTGCAGACTCTGTTTGTGCTTTCCAACATCTTCATTTTGCCGTATATGATGATTATCTACACATTATTGCTGATAATCACGCCGTTTGCGTTGTTAACGGGTCTGGGCGGACTTCTCGGGGCATTCGATTTCCTTTTGCTTCCGTTCACCGCTTTCACCCGTGCCGTGGGTGCGGTTTCTTTCGCTTCGGTGGGAGTTTCGGTTAGTGTGACGGCCGTCGCGGTTGCGGAGGTTTTCCTTGTGCTTGCTTCCCGATATTTCTTTTTCGCTCGCAGGACCAGAGCGATAACGTTGTGCTCGGTCGCGGCGGTCGGGGCGGTGTTGTGCACGGTGTTTGTCTTTGCCTGACGCGGAAATAAAAAAATGTTGCTATGTGCGCGCGTATGTGTTACAATGGCAACGAATAAGGGTGGGGGTTAGTGTACGTCCGCCCGACTTCCAAAAGTGTGAGGGTACGCATTATGTCTTTTTTCGAGAACCTTACCACGGTGCAACTGGTGTTCTTCATCGTGCTTGCTGTCGTGCTCGTTTTCGCGGTCATCACGCTCATCGTGGCGGCGGTGTACGGCAAGCGTCACCGCGATAAGACGCCCGCAGTCGTCAAGCAGGCAGATTCCGCTCCCGCCGCTCAGGCAGGTGCAGAGCCCGCCCGTGCCGCTCAGCCCGCGGTTTCCGCCGACGAAGCCCTGTATATACCCGAAGGATACGTCAGGCGTCGCCGCGTGACTCCCGAGGCGCAGGAGGAAGCCCTCAGGAGAAACCGCGCTCCCGAGACTTATTCCGACGAAAAGGTTTTCGTGCTCGACCCCGAGAATCCCATTGCCGCCAACAGCCGTCCCGTGGACGAACGCCAGGGCGACTGGAGCAACTACGAGGGTGAGTTTGCGGGTTATTATTACGACCCCCTCGAGGGATGCTATTTCCCCGGCAAGGCACCCGTGTATGTGCAGAAAACCTATCTGCCCGTGCCTCCTCCTCCCATTGTGAAAAAGGTTATGCCTCCTTCGGCACCCATTCTTTCCAAACCCAAAGCCCCGCGCGCGCCCCTTTCCGCCAAGCCCGATATCGCCGCTGCGATTTACGGTCAGTACGTTGTCGGCACGCAGGGCGAAGAAGCGTTCTTCACGCTGTATTCCAACAAGGGCGCGATGCTGTACGCCAGCGAAAATTACCGCAGCAGGGAATACTGCCTTGCGGCAATCAAACGCTTCAAGAAACACGTGCTCGTCGGCGCTTTCTCCGTCGAGGGTGAGGACGGCGCATATCACTACAAACTCGTGCGCAACCTCAACACCTACATCGGTCCCGACAAGGCGACCCGCGCGGAAGCCGAAGAGTGCCTCAAGAACCTCAAATACTACGCCCAGACGGACATTGTCCGCTGAGCAACGACAATCAAGGAGATAACAATGAAATACGTTTGCCAGGTTTGCGGATACGTTTACGACGAAGAACTCGGTGAGCCCGAAAGCGGTATCGCCGCAGGCACCAAATGGGAAGACCTGCCCGAGGATTACGTTTGCCCCCTTTGCGGAGTGGGCAAGGACGAATTCGCCGAGGAATAACCGACTGCGGCAAAGGCCGCGAATAATCACAGTCAGATTCAATAACCTGTTTTCAAAGCGCGCTTAACTGTGCGCTTTGACTATAGCCCGAAGAGGGTGGGCGGAGTGCCCCGTATGCTGCGAAGCGTTTTGCGCGTCGAGTGCTCGGGCGTGGCAGGCTCCGCGTCGCAGGACGGGCGCACCGCTTAAAGGAGAGACAAATGTCAACCAACATCATCGACCAACTGAGAGAACGCGGACTTGTCAGACAGACGGTCTACGAGGACGAACTCAAGCAACTGCTCGACAGCGGTTCTCAGTCTTTTTACATCGGTTTCGACCCCACCGCAGACAGTCTGCACGTGGGACATTTTATGCAACTCATCGTGGCCAGACGTCTTCAGCAGGCGGGTCACCGTCCCATTATTCTCGTCGGCGGCGGCACGGGTATGATAGGAGACCCCTCGGGACGCACCGATTTGAGAAGCGTTATGACGCGTGAGACCGTCGCGCACAATGTCGAATGCTTCAAGAAGCAAATGGCGCGGTTCATCGACTTCGAGGGCGAAAACGGCGCAATCATAGTGGACAACGCGGATTGGTTGCTCGACCTCAATTACATCGACTTCCTGCGCGAGATAGGCTCCTGCTTCTCCGTCAACAAAATGCTGACGGCGGAGTGCTACAAGGCGCGTATGGAGAAAGGGCTCACTTTCCTCGAGTTCAACTATATGCTTATGCAGGCATACGACTTCCTCGTGCTCAACCGCAAATACGGTTGTATTCTCCAGTGCGGCGGCGACGACCAGTGGTCGAACATTCTCGCGGGAGCGGACCTCATCAGGCGTAAGGAAGGAAAGGCGGCGTTCGCCATAACTTTCGGTTTGCTCACCACTTCCGAGGGTATCAAAATGGGCAAAACCGCAAAAGGCGCCGTCTGGCTCGACGCGGCAAAGACCTCTCCGTACGATTTCTTCCAGTACTGGCGCAACATAGCCGACGAGGACGTGGCGACGGTGTTCCGTTATCTCACCTTCCTCCCGCTCGAAGAGATAGAGGAACTGACCAGATACCGCGACGAACGAATGAACGTCGCAAAGGAAAAACTTGCCTACGAACTCACTTCTATGGTGCACGGGAAGGAAATCGCGGACGACGCGCTCGCAAAGGCGCACGCGGCTTTCTCGGGTGATTCCGAAAATATGCCTTCCGCCACAATTCCCGCGGATATGCGTTCCGTCGTGGATATTCTCGTGGCTGTCGCCAAAGTGCCTTCCAAGAGCGAGGCCCGTCGTCTCATTCAGGGCGGCGGTATAAGCGTGGACGGCGTCAAGGTGTCGGATATCGGCGCAACGGTTTCCGACAGTCAGGCGGTCAACGGGTTCACGCTTCAGAAAGGCAAAAAGAACTTCTTCAAGGTCATTGCCGAGTAACGGCGAGGACGGCATATCGGTAGCGACATACAAACCGACGGCTTCTGTCGTCGGTTTTTTTATATTCTCGGCACCCTTTGCGCGGGCTTTTACATAGAGTGTATTGAAATCGCCCTTGTTTCGTTTGCTGTACATATGAGAGTTGAACAATGGCGATTATAAAAAGGTTTTCCACGGTAAGGCAAGGGGGAGTGGTCTTTGCGGGCAATACGCTCGGGCTGGCACCCGCGGTCGGCGGCGGAGACGGATTTGCCGGCTCGGCGTGAGGTTTTCCGCTTTTTTCATTTTTGCAACCCTATGGTGATGTCGTCGAGGGGGTATTTCCGTCCGTGGCGCAACTTCAATATCGCACCGTTTTTACGGCATTTTCAAGCGACTGCGGGTTGCAAAAGCCTTTCGCAACAGACGGTTGCGCGCCGAATCCGTTTATTCGCGGGCAAATTGGTTGTCGGACAGCCTAAACCCGTTGAAAGCGCGTTGCAAAAAGGTTATAATACTTACATTGCGTCGTTGAAAGCGCGCTTGCGTCGGCGGAGCGCGGTGGCTGAATGGCAACTTCACCGATTTGCCGTGGACAAAAAGCGGTGTATGATATTATAGTTGCAAGAACAAAAACGTCTGTGCTACGGTGCGGGGCGAATCTTAACAGGGTATATGGCAAATTCGGAGTACAAAACCGTAAAGGCAAACGTAGAAAGCGAAATTGAAATCCGCAAGTCGGTTTTTATCGCCAGCGTGTCGCGGGCGGAAACCGCCGACGAGGCGGAAGATTTCGTGCGCGCAATCAAAAAGCGTTTTCCCGACGCCACCCACAATTGCTACGCTTACACGGCGGGGGTGGAGTGCCCGTCGGTCCGATTTTCCGACGACGGCGAGCCTGGAGGGACGGCGGGGCAGCCGATGCTCGAGGTTCTGAAGAAAAAAAGTTTGTCGAACGTTGCCGTCGTCGTGACAAGGTATTTCGGCGGAATAAAACTCGGAGCGGGCGGGCTGGTGTCCGCGTACACCGAAAGCGTGGCGCAAGCAATCGAAAAGGCGGGCGTCGTGACGATGGTGCGTTGCGAATTGTACTCCGTACGCGCCGATTATTCAAACTTTTCTCGTATTGACTCCGCGCTGACACGTGTCGGCGGCGTAAAAAGGGAGGTTGTATACTCCGACGCCGTCGAAGCGACCTACGCGGTCAAAGAGGATTTGACCGAAAAATTCGTATGCGCGCTCGGTGAGGCGGGCGCGGGCGATGTTGTGC
>OERL01000200.1_pt1 | contig 13604 bp, 32 predicted proteins | sample 1539981 | NCBI WGS metagenome assembly OERL01 (sample SAMEA3891867, study PRJEB23780) | metagenome | biome: terrestrial biome; feature: animal house; material: Caecal content | place: Italy | collected 2015-05-05
GTTTTCGACCTCGACTCGTTTTTTTCGAGGGGGGGGTACAAAAATTTTTTCAGTCCCACCGCTCGTCCGTCAGCCAAACTTTTCGTGCGGGAAATTTTTTCTGCGATTCCGGATGTAAATCCTCATGGCATTTTTTGCAAACGCATTCGAGGTTCCTTCTTCCGTTCTCATCAAACACACTCAACGCAAGGTCAGGCCTGTCCTTGAGATGGTTTATATGGTGTACGATATACCCTTTAGTATATCTACCTTTCTTCCTACACTCTTGACATTCGAAATGATCGAGCCTCAACACCTCGGCCTTAAGCCGCCTCCACTCCGGCCAGGAGTAGAAGGCATCCTCATCTCCCTTGGCTATCAGCCCAGGTATCTCTGCAATGCTGTGCATCTCGGCGTCTCCTTATGTGGGACTACATATATTATTAAATCCCCATCTTACTTCTCGTTGCAAAACACATCTTCGTCCGGCATTACAAACCTGTAGTTACGAGCAGGATTTCCTGCTCTTGTTGCCATATCGTTAACTTCTTCGTACGGAACCGATATTCCATTGCTTGTTACCAGGTGAGTGCCTTCCGGTCTCCCTTCAAACGAAGTCTTCAATAAACATATCCTACCAGGCATAACTTGTACCACGTCCCCCTCCGAGATATGCACACCGTTCAGAGACGAATCTCCATTAGTTAAGTCAAGGACAAAGTGGAAGCTCGCCCCCCCATAAATCACAGGGTTCACAATCATATTGATACACTCCTTATCTCTAGTTCATCCGACAACTACATTTTCAGCGGGCATAACAAACACACAGGTTTTTTCAAGTTTCCCAGACTCCTTATACGGAACATTCTTGCCAGATTCCGTTTTAACGCTTGGGCTTGATCCAACATAATATCCACTATAGACAAATTCTCCTGCGGAGGCATTGCTTGGAAGTCCATAGCCAGACAGTTCTGTTATTGTGAATACTCCCCCCCAGTTTTAGGGGTGAATGGATTGTTAATCATGTTCAAAACTCCTCCTTATATGTCAGCTTAACTGCAACATTAGGAACGATAAATGTTATCGCAACATTTTGTCGCCCAACTTTGTCTACACTAATAATTGGATGCTCTTTCCCGTCTGCATCTTCCAGTTTCCCTGTAAGCGTTCCACCCATAGTCGGACCACCAAGGTCAAATGTAAGCGTTTCTGTTTCTCCTATAGAAAAAATATGCAATACAGTGCCTTCCGTAGGAGTATCAGAAATCACAAATTGGTTGCCCCCCCCACTCGACACCACATTCGGATTGTTTATCATAGTGATTCCTCCTTATTTTTACAAATCATTGCGATATGTGAATCTGAAAATCGCCGTGCACTTTGTATATCCCGCTACCAGTTTCAAGTTGCTCTACATTCCCAGAAAAATCAGTTGAAGTCGCACTTACAATAGAGTTGTAAACGAACAGCGTTCCTATTGGAACCTGTATATTTCTTGTCTCATATCCGATGACCTGTACATTGTTTACCTCAAACCCTTCATTCATGAAGAAAAATTCCTGGCTTACAAATCTTGTTTCGTTATTTATTTCACAACTCGCAAGATTAGGCTTTGTACTGCTTCCAAGCACAACCGGATTCACAATCATCCCGCCTCACCGCCTTTCGGCAGGTTGACGGTTAGAGGGTTAGAATGCCCCCCACGCTGGAAATAACTGGAATTGTACATAGTGCACACCCTCCAAGTAAGTTATAAGAAAAGAGCGGCTGAAACTCCAATAAACTCCCGCTCCGTCGCTCTCCTAAGCCACAGCGGAGGCGAAGTTATTTTACAGGTCTTTGGATGGTGGCTGCGGTCATCCCGATGGCAACCCTGCTTTGAAGGTCTGGTGGCTCCCCCTGGCCTCGAACCAGGACCTGTCCGGTTATGAGCCGGGATCTCTTCCGATTGAGATAGGGAACCCTGTTTGCCTGGCCAGCGTTGCCGCGCTGCACCAGGCGGGAGAAACGACGTGTGACCGAGCGGATCTCCACGGCACCCATGGCCGGACTCGAACCGACATCTCCCGAAGGCGCTTTAACCGTCAAAGCTACATGGGTATATATGGCCCTAAATCCTCGGGCCATGCTGCGGGTTTGTGACCGGCTTTGCCCGCGAGCCGGGTAGCTCGAAAGAGCATACAAGACAATGTGTTACCAAACCATGTGAAAGGAAGCAGCGAAGGAGAGAGTTCACTTCCTTTCTGTTTGATATTCCCCTCTCGGGGTTGGCCGTCCAGCCCGGAATTGAACCGGGCTACGCACCTGCTGGACGATGTGGGCGGCGGCATAATCGGGGAAATCAGAAAAGAGGTACATAATGCAACCAAGAAAGAAGGAGCAATTCCGCCGCCGCCCGTAAAGGAGGACCCGATACTACCGCTTCGGAGTCGAGCGGGGAAAGACGGTACAGACGCAATTTACATATAAGAGAAAAATGAATAAATTCATTTTTCTCTATATGTAAATTGCTATTCTGTACTTAGAATGTACTACTTGTCAAGAGCAAAAGTCAAGCGTTTTTATGAAATGGACACCTGTAGGGCACTCACTGATCGTCAAATTCAAACAAAATTCCTTGTATAATTCTACCATTTATTATCCGTTTCCTGAGGCCTGATAATGTCAGGTGGTTTTGTTCTGCTGCCTGTTTGATCGACGAATAGTACACTATATCTCCGCCTTCGGAGGTTCGCTTTACCGGCCTTCTCCCACCATGATTTTGCCTGACTACTTTTGACTTCTTTGCGTATTCCAGGTTTGACAACCGAACATTCCGCCAATCCCCGTCTTTATGGTGTACTACATATCCATCCAGCTTCCCTCGCATCCAAACATCTCTCATAAGAGATCTTACGGTAACTTTTTTTCTGGCCCCTCTCTTGCCTAACCCAACGGTCAAACTGCCCGCTCTATGGCTCGCAGACGGCCTTAGTACCCGCGGTTTTTTTGCTTGGATTGTCCCAATCGGCATCCAACTGCGGACACGACCCTCTGTTGATATTTCGTACAATCCGTCAAACTCTGGGATTTTTCTCCATCTTTCCGCTGGCACCGTTACTCATCTCCGTTTCTATGTATGCAAGACCGGCAGCGTAGGCTGCCCACATGTCGGCTCGAAAGCCGAAAAAGAAATCCGGGTGCTTCTTGCTTCCCTTTCCGTTGGTTCGGTCGTGGGTGGCGAACCGGTCAATCAAAGCCCGGCGGATGGTAGCGTCGTTGCCACGGGGGCTGTTGCAGATGTGCAGAACAACCTCCTTCCGGTAGATATACCCCACGGGTGCGGTGGCAGCTTGGGTATACCTGCCCACCCACTCGCAGGTCTCCAGGACCTCCCGCCCCACGGGCATCCCATAGCTTGCCACGCGCTCAATGACCAAGAAATCGTAGCGTTCCACCTGGACCATGAGCAGGCAAGTGGCGTTGAGCTCCTTCCCCACTCGGATGGGACGAAGGGTATCACTATCCAGGACACAGAAGCCGGACTGGATGTCTCCGGGGTCAAGGGCTAGGACTTTCACTCGAACCCCTCCCTCTCTTGATGATGTAGACCTTTCCATCCCAGAACAGAGAGAAAATGTAATCAAACAAGAAGTTCCGGACGGGCCCGAATTTAGCGATTACCTCGCCGCAGTTCCGGCAGACCTTGACGGGGAAAAAGGAGAACATGACGTAGCCGTTGTCGTATTCGTCCGTCTGATAGTGCGTGCAGCAGTTATAGTTTGTTTCCATGTCGGCCCTCCATCCTCAGTGCAGCCTCGGCACGGGTGATTACCTTTGTCGCATCCAAATATTGACCACACTCCGGGCACTGTAAAACCATGCGCTCCCCGTAGGGGATGCCCATTAGGTCCTTGCCGCAGTAAGGGCATAGACAGGTATTTTGGTTATCGTCGCCCCAAACTAGAGGTTTGCGAGGCATATTCAGCACCACGCACCGTCCCTCTCGATCCGCCTGCACCAGTTCGCGGAGCCGATCCAGGTCATACTCGTCGCCCAGGATGTCCTCGATGGCTGACAGGCGGTCAACGGCTTTTTTTAACCACATGCTTCCTTCAACGCTATCAGCATCTATCATTCCATATTCTTTTGCAGTCATCCTTTTCATTTCTCCAGTCCCTCCATTCTGGCTTTCAATTCGATGATTTCCTCCGGCCCCAGCCCCGTGTCTTCATATGCTTGGCACTTGTTGGCACAGTCAATGAGAGGTAGATATTCACTCTCATAGTCCAAGCGCTCTCGGTGTAATTCATTGATAATCTCGATGGCTCTGTCGCTTAACCGTTCCATGTCAGTCCTCCTTCTGCGGACCGCGCCGCAGATACTTCGGCATACACTCTCCCCATGGCCCGAGGATCTCCTGCGCCAGCTCCACGGCCTGTTCCTCGAATGTCGATGAACCCATGGCAGCTTTCGCACTTCCATCCGATGGATTCAGATCTGACTTTTCCGCCACACTGCGGGCATTGTGTGATGTTCATGCGTCTTTCTCCTCATTTTCATTCATGAGCTGATCCAAAAATGCCCACGCCTTCCCGATGTAAAACGAGATCCACGGCTCGTTATATTTTGCTTCGGATGTAAGCATTTCCATAGCGCCATTGACGGCCTCAAATGCCTCTTTAATCAATTTTTCGTTTTTCATTTTGTGTCCTCCTCTCCCTCCGGCGAAGAAATATCAAGTAAGTGCCCGTTCTGGGCATCAAATTCCTCGCACCACCGTTTGTATTTCGCCTTGATTGTCACAATATCCGACCGGGATAAATCTACGAGACAGGCTAAAACGAAATGCTCTATTCTCGTTTGATGGTAGGTTATTCTACGTAGGCGGTCGATGATTGCATCAAGGGTTTCATCAATAGCTTCCACAATCCTCTTGTCGGTCTTCGCAAAGACTTCTCCTTGAACTTTCGCAAGCTCTTGCAGCAGAATCTCGATGTCCCGGAAGGTTACCGGAGTGTTTCTCTCTTGTTCTGTCATGTTTCCTCTCCCTCCGGCGGGCGGTTATTGGGTGGATCTTGCAAGGGTATCCAATAATCAAACGCCTTTTCTTCGCCACAGACCCGGCAAATCCCATATTGGTAACCCCACACAGTATTGTCCGCATACACAATGAGGTCGCCTGGTTCTGGCAGCCTCTCCTCCACCGATATCCACTCGTTCGGCGGGGTGAGGGTGGGCAATGTCTGCGCCCACTCTAAGATGAATTCCACACCGTTTAGGAAACGAGGGTCAGCGTTTTTCTCATCACAATGCTCGCTTCCACGTCTGAGCGGATATTTCATAAGTTGGTCTAGGTCAATCATCTTTGTCATCTTTCAGCGCCTCCAATCTCTCCATCACAGACTGTCTCCGTATGCTTGGTATCCAAGTTTTACAGACGACTTCCACTCCGCTTTCAGCCTCGCTTTCAATTCATTTGCAAGGCCAGTACACATGGACTTTGTGAACTGCGTCGTATCGTATTCGCATAAGTAAGTATTGTCTGAGGATGTGCCAAATCCGACATACATGCCAACCTGGTCAGCCCATTTTATAACTCCAACAATCGCGGCTTTGTGCTCCTGGTAATAAGCGTCCGGATCGGTAATGTTCGCTGCAAGCGTATATGACCCTCGTACGAATTTTCTATTGCTCATACAGCGCCTCCAATCTCTCCATATCTGCAATAGCCAGAAACACCGGATAAAACTGCTGTGGAACTACTGCGTTCCCGTAACATTGCATTCGCTCTTTATATTGCTGATATCCCCCCATCCAATCGGGAATCCCATCATCCATTCCGCAAACTGGGGGTTGATGTACTGCCCAATACGTTCCGGGAAGATAATCCCAAGGGAGGAGCATAGTGTTTGTCCATGTTTCCCGCTGTCTTCCCGTGGCGTCTGATGGCGTATCGGCTTGTAATCCTGGCTGGCTCTTGGAGATGCCAAGTATACAAACCCGGTACCTTTCATGGTGCGCACCGACAGCGACAGCCGGTACACTGAACGTCCAGACCTCGTAGTCCGCCTTTTCCAGATCGGAGCAAACGGACTCATGTATTGTTGATAGGATGCCATTAACATTCTCACCAACAACATATTTCGGTCGTAACTCTCTGACAACTCTGATAAATTCTGGCCATAAATTCCGGTCATCATTTTCTGCGAGCCGTTTCCCGATAACGCTATGTGGCTGGCACGGGAACCCTCCTGATATAACGTCAACTGTTCGCCTTCCTGTCTTTTCAATGAAACTCTCTCCAGTCAGTGTTCTAATATCTCTCCATCTCGGCACGTCCGGCCAATGTTTCTCGAGCACTTTTGTTGGGTAGTCCGCCCATTCGCATTGGCCTATAGTCTGAAATCCAGCCATTTCAGCGGCTAAATCTAGGCCACCGATTCCGCTGAATAACGATAAATGCGTTATATTATCCATTGTCCTCCTCTCCCTCCGGCGGGCAGCTGTCAGGCGGTGCGGGAAGTGCCATCCAGTGAGTGATGTTTTCGCCCTCCCAGGAATCGTTGTCAATGAGCCAAGCCGGAGGGAGGTCTTTTACTCCAGCCAAATGTTCAGCACAGTAAATAAACCCATCCTTCTGGTGAAATAAAACAATCTGCCTATCCTCCGGCAACCTCTCCTCCACGCTCACCCACTCGTTCGGCGGGGTGAGGGTGGGCGCATGTTGGATGTCGTAGAGCACTTGCTCCAACAAATTGAGCGCCACTTTGTCTTGCCTGACAATATCTGTATCAAGCAGCTTTTCAATTCTGTACAGCTCATTGCCATCAATCGGTCGAACTGCCATCTTTCAGCGCCTCCAATCTCTCCATCACCATCTCCAAGGCCTCGTCCGTCTGGGCGGCTCCACAAGCAGGGCAGAATGGAGACCTCATTTTCTCGTTTGCGTACTCAATTCGGTACACTTTTTTCTTGCACCGCTTGCAGTAAACTCCCTCGTTCGAGCATTCGTCAAGGGCCATCCATTCACCCCTCCACACCTTCTCCACCTGCTCCCGGCTGACGGGGCGGAGGGCGGAGAGGGCGACATCCGCCAGTTCGATTTTGTCCCGGTAATACCCATCACACCCATGTGCCCACTTAGCCCCCAGGTTGTTCTGGGCGTTTTTCCTGATTTCTTCAAAGGCTTTAATCGCTTCTTCCCGTGTCATGCTCATGGTTTGGCCTCACCAATGCCTCACGGCTTCTTCCCTGGTGATATAATGATGTATCCCCGGAGCGCACTCGTTCCAGCGATTTTCGTCAAAATTTTGCACCCCTACGGTCTCGCCGACGCGATAGACAAAACTGCTGTCATAGTCGCTGCGAACTTCATTCCCAGCGGGATCTCCTTCAAGGGTTGTGATACTAATAACGACAGCCTTGCTGGCCCGGCGTTTTCTCCCGGTAGCAGACAACCTTTTCGCATCAGCGGGTATTCTCAACTCGACAATTTTTTCGTCGGCTTTCTTAAACGCTGTGTATTCACCTTTCTCGGGGCACGTCAGTGGGTAAAATAGATTTTGTGCAGATTCTATGTGTTGGACACATCTCATGTCGGCCCCGCTCATGTCGGCCCCGCTCAGGTCGGCCCCGCTCAGGTCGGCCATTTCTCCTCCATCCTCATCATTCAGCCACATCTTGTATTCTTCCAGGATGGTTTTCAGGTCGTTTGCGTTCATGGTTTTGCCTCCCGAATATTATCTTTAATCCACTCAATGTACATGAGCCCGTCCACCAGTTCCTCCTCCAGATAGGTCAGGCGGGTCTGGATAGCAGCAGGATTGGCCTCCAGCGGCATCCCGTACTTTTTTAGGCCCTTTGCCTCCTGTCGGTGATAGATGGCGTTGATGCGGTCCCAATATCTATTATCCATGATGCAACTCCTTGTAAATCTGGCTAGATATAATTCCCCGGCTCCCCTGGTATTTGCCACGGTATGTGTCAGTGATTTCCCCGCAAACCTGCCAATAACTCAGCTGGGCGATCTCCATATTGGGATAAATCCTAATGGCGCGAGACGGACGAAGCTCCAACGTCCAATATCCACAAAACCCAACATCTCCGAATCCTGCGGTAATGTGAACCTCCAGCCCGAGGCGTGCTATAGACGACCTTCCATCCAGTTTTGGAACAAAATTAAAGGTTTCCGTCCACTCATTTGTTCTACCCAAATAAAAATTGTCCGGGTAGAGAATTAACCCTTCCTCTGGAATAATGAGCTTTCTAGTCCTGTTGTCCTGTTTCGGGTCCAACACGGCCTCTGAGTACACCAACAATTCTGGCGCAAGAGAGACATTGACGCTGTTTGGGTTGAGGCGTTCCTCGTTCCACGGCTCGATCACAATGTTTCCCGCCTCATGCTGGAGCTTAATTTCATTGCCGGTTAATATCATAGGCTCCTCCTATCTGCATCTGCTCCGGGGTATCTGTCTCCCGGATTTCCACGTATTGTACATGACCGTACTTCTCTATGTCCATGGCAATCCCTTCTCGGCTTCCCCGGGGGTTCCGGGCGCTTGAGGGAATGGGACGGAGTTTCACGGTGATCTCCCACATAAGCACCTCACAATTCCAGGAGGCGGCACAGCGCTGCCTCCACCGTTGCCATCTCGGTGTACGGCAATGACCCGAGGCCGTGCCGCAGAATGTGCTCCGGGGCATTGCGAACACGGTCCAGGCAGACGTGATGCACATGCCCACGAAACTGCACGTCCGGGCGGGTGATGTTTCCGTCAAAGATCTTCGCCCTGCCCTGGACGATGGGGGCCACCACGATGTGGCCGGTCTCCCGGTTGGCCTGTTCCCCAGAGAGGACCAGGACAGTCATGCCATTGCCAGGGTCGCCGTGCTGGCGAAGCTTGTAAACGTTTCCTTTTCGAATCATTCAAAACCCCTTTCATCGGGCAACGCAAATTGTTCCGCGAGACCACGGGAGAGTGCTTTTACGTCCTCAGGGAGGGCCTCAAAGTCCCGGGCCTGTTGTGCCCTGGCGCGGAAGCTGCGCTGCACGTTGGAGGCTACCACGCTTTGCACTGTGGCCTCGTCCATCATGGCCCATTCTCGGAGTTGCCGTGGATCGTGGACTACGGACTGGAGGACGGGCGGGAGTTTTCGGAACTCCTCCTCGGAGCCGTACAGGCTATTTCGCAGGGCCTTGGAGATGTGCGCCCATGCCTCCTGCTCGGTCATTTCCCGGGGCTGTGTAATGCGCCGGACGTGCTCCTTGACCTCCCCGATGGTAGGGGGGTATCCGGTGGTTTTTGTGGCGATGAGGGCCTTCACGGCCCCGGCCACCACGTTGGCGGCATCGTCCCGGAACATGTCGTTCCAAAGACTGACAATGCCCTCCAGATCCTTCCGCTCCATGCCCTTGTAGAAGCTGGGGAAGGCGGCCCGGAGAATAGCCAGGATGGAAACAGTTTCTTGTCTGGTCATAAGCCTGCCTCCTCCAGCATGTCTAGGAATGGGTTGGAACTGCTGGGCTGGCGCTTTTTCTCTTCTTCTAGGCGGTCCTCCACCCAGGAGAGAATGGCCCGATAATCGCTCTTGTACTTCTTGCCGGAACTCCCCTTGTAGTTATCCAGAATCTCTATCAGCCTAGCGGTGTCGACTGGTCCATGAGTGTCAAGCAGCTTCTGGTGCTCGGCATTGGTCATGGAAACGTACTCAGCCCATTGGACCTTCGGCTCGGTAGGGGGGACATGGGGGGTAATATTGTCTTCGTCTTCGTCTTTGTCTTTGTCTTCGTCTTTGTCTTTGCCATGTTTGCCATTTTCATCATGGCAAATATGGCATTTGCTATTTTTGCCATCCTTTGCTTGGCCTTGCCATCTGGACGAGGCCCCTTTTTTTCCCGCATTAGACCGGGATGAGACGGTCTCTCGATACTTCTCGTTGTCGCGGTCAATCTGCGCTTTACAGGTATGGAACAGGAAGCGCTCGTTCCCGGGAAGGACCGGGTACTGGCCCGTGCGCTGATACTCCAGCAGCGCACGGACCAAGCGACCCACCTCCTCATCGCTCAACAGGGACCAGGTTTCCAGAGCGTCGGTAAATACCTTGATGTACGCGATTTCCATGCGGTCACCCGATCTGCCCTTCTTTGGTGATGAGGGCCTTGAGTTCGTCGGGGGAATAGTAGACCCTTGCTCCAATGTTCAGGGCGCGGACCTTGCCCGCGGACCTTAGCTCGTCCAGGGTGTCCACGCTGATGTTGAGAGCCTGTGCGGCCTCCTTGCGGGTGATAAGCAGTTTCTCCATGTCAGCCTCCTTAGAACGGTAAATCTTCGTCCGGCTCGTTGGAAATGTCGGTAAATCCGCGGGTGTCACCGCCGTATGCCTTTGCGCCGTTCTGGAGGGTTTTCAGCGGGGGGACGGTAAAGTCTCCGCTGCGGATGGCGTCCACACTGCGGGTGGAGCGGACAGCCAGGCGAGTTTTTACAGAGCCATCGTTGGCAATGTATTCCTCCTCGCCCAAAACAACGCCGATGTATTTCCGGCGGAGATCGCCCAGCCGATCCTCGTGGAACTGAAAGCCGGGGTTGGACTTCTCCAGCTGGGTTTTGAATGCTTTGAAGAAGCCCAGGGCGGATGCCTTATAGCTACGGGGGAACCGCATGGGCCAGTAGCCCTTGGCCTTGTGAACGCGGGAGTTTGCACCTCGGTTGGGCTCCTCTACGAAGTCCCACATCACCATGATGTACTCTCTGTCCTCATGGTCCTCCACGTCCATGATGGCGGCCACATAACCGCCAGGGGCGATGGGGGTGAAGTCGCCCTGTTCCTTGACGTTGTCCCAGTCAATCTTTCTCATTCTGGGTTTCCTCCTCTACGTAGAATGTCAGTGGGCAGTGGCTCCCAATGTATTTATCGGGGTATTCACAGATTTCCCCGTTCAGTCCGCAGCTTCTGTCGTTGCGGCGGTAGTATTTGCACTGGTAGCAGTTGATGTCCGCATGGTCGCGGAAGTCAACGGGGAAACTCACCTCTACCAGAGCGCGGGCGTGGATATACTCTTTCACGCCCCGGGAGATATCAGGCATCCTGGCTCACCTCCTGAGAGGGAGCTAGGCCCCAGTATTCCCGGATGTGGGTATCTACGGCCTTTAGGTCATTCTCGATCTCCAGGCTGTCGAAGAGCCCTTCCGGGCTCTTGCTGATGTCCATGCCGGAGGATTGCGTTCTGAAATAGTGCCGGTCTCCCTCCACCATGCAGCGCAGGGCGATAGATACCATGCCCTCAACGCATACCTTCTCGTCCAACAGCTTCCCAATGGTCCGGAGTTTGGTTTCCCCATAGTCGGAGGTCGCCTCGTGCATCAGCAGATATACGATCACGTCTTCGGGGAGCTCGTCCTGGATGAATCGCAGGAGGCCCCAGAAAGCATCTGCAATGTCGTTGTAGAGGTCGAAAGAACTGCTGCCACTCTTGGGGGCTGAGTGGCCCCGCATAAATGTATTTGTGAGCAGATATCCGGCATCGTCGATCACCGCAACCTTCGATGGCATCTTTTTTAGGCCATTTTTGATGGTGTTGTAGTTGTCGGATTTGATACAGTACCGAAAACGGCCCGGAAACGGAAGCGGCTTGCCAATCACATTCACCAAGAAGATCTCGTCCTCGGCGAAGTTTTTCAGGCTGCGGCTCTTGCCGCTGCCGGAGCGACCATAGACAAGGACACCAACGCCCATTACTGTGCACCTCCCCCGGAGAGGATCCAGTCCTCGAAGAGTTCCTGTCGTTCGGTCAAATAGCCGGACAGGACACATGGGTTGGCTACGGTGAGGTAATCCAGAAAATCTTCCAAGGCCTCGTCCTTGATCCACTTCTGGACCATCTGTGCAGTAATGTCCATCTGTACTTTACGGGGAAAAGGGTTGTATTCCATTAAAAATCCTCCTTCTGATTTGTTCCTACTTATTTTGGGACGGGCGGCCTCCTCTCCTATTTGGAGGGAGATTATTTTTTTGGCGCCATCGTAGGACCATTCCGCGACTAACATCACACGCCTGTGCAATCACAGGGTCGCTATGTCCACTGTCATACAGCTTTTTCATAGCGTTCTCTGTGGCGCTGAGGGGCCAAACCTTCTTCCTGGGCCCATCCATCTCTCTCTTTACCGTGCATTCATCCCCAGGCTTACATGGCCTTTTTCGTTTTTCTATTGCCATGTACTCACAGGAACCCTGAATGAAATATACACACGGTACAGGCAACCGACAGTTGCGAGTCATTCTTTTTTGCGTTCTAGCGTATACATCATTCACGACGCTCTCGTTTCCTTTCGCATCTTGGGCAAATGTATATCTTATCGCCCGGATCAATCGCGGACACATTCCACCGCAAACCGCACACGCGGCAAATACGGTACTTCATCGCACCACCCGCAGGGGGATCCCCGCCTTCTTGAGGGCCAAGTTGACCCGGGTTATCCGATCCGCCTTTCGACGATCCTCAGCCCGCTTGCGCATGGCCGGAGCAATCGCCCGGATCATGGTGTCCTCGGTGAGGGCTAACTTCTTGGCTTGTACTGCATTCATTTTTGTTGTCCTCCTTAGTTGATTTCTGTTTTGGACATCCAGTCTATAAACGCCAGTCGGGGTATTTTCATCCGATTCCCAACAAACATGTAATGGAATGGGATGGTCTCCGGCATCTGCTTCGCCTGGACTCGGATTTTCTGCCCATCGCACCCAAGCACCGGGGCGATGTCGGCAGGGGTTAGCACGTCCTTGGTGCTGGTAAGGATTTCTTGGTAGGTCATAGCGTACCTCCGTTTACGATGACGGTCGCCACTATGACGGCGACCCAAACTAGGACAGCTGCGAGGAATGGGTTCGTGGGTATCGCCTCCTTATTCTTGTTGCCTCCCAGATGTTCGTCGTGTATGATGGTCGTGAAAGTTCAGCACACATAACAAGAAAGGAATTCGATTACATGAAACTCGACACTCAAAGCAGGAAAATGTTGGATCTCCTTTTGTCGTCTGAGCCGGACGGGCCGCGCAAGTCATTTTCCTACCATCACATTTGCGAAATATCAAACCTGGAAGAGGATGACATGTTTCCCGTAATCAAATGGCTTGTTTCCTGCGGTTTGGCAGAATATGTATATCGTACGGGAAGTTCTGGTAGAAAAGACGTTGGAATTTCCCTGACCCAATCCGGACTGAAATACAAAGAGTATGTAGATATGAGCCGGGAAGAACGATGGGTAGAGCGTGCGGTTGGCTTTGTCTTCGGCGTTGCGTCCTCTTTTTTGGCCGCCCTCATAGGATGGCTCTTGCGATAACAACGCCGACGATGGATCCCAACAGATAAAACGCCAACACACCCCAATCAAAATTTGGGCCGCTGTCGATCATTTTCACCCCCCTTCTGTGTTTTCTTGCGGATACATAAGTATGCCCCTCTATTTACCTTCGTTCCTGCCTGTGATACAATGGCGCGGAAAGGAGGTGATTTTGTGGATCGTGAAAAGTTGGCTCATAACATCGCGACCGCCTTTGCCGCATCAGAAAACGCCAAGATGTCGTTCGAAGAGTCTCAGTCTAAAATCGAACAGTTTTTGGAAGACTACTGCGCAGCCTATGGCTTTGTAA
>OERL01000203.1_pt1 | contig 13545 bp, 24 predicted proteins | sample 1539981 | NCBI WGS metagenome assembly OERL01 (sample SAMEA3891867, study PRJEB23780) | metagenome | biome: terrestrial biome; feature: animal house; material: Caecal content | place: Italy | collected 2015-05-05
GGGCCGCACTTTCCTTTGCTTTTTGCTATTGTCTCTGGTCAAAATCAGTTAAAATTCATAAAAAGTTCATAAAATTCTAAGAAAATGCGCCATATGATGCGGTTTTAGTCAAAAATTCTAGGAATTGAGGCCATATAGGGGTGGTTTTCAGTTCAAGAGCACAAAGTAATGCGGTCGTGGAGTTAGTTAGCGTAAACTAACTTTCGGGAAATAGTACGATGGTATGCAAATGTGAAAATTCTGTGAAAATTTGGTGAAAGGTATTGACTTTTGGGGAAATCGGCGTAGTTTTTGCCATTTTCACGCCGCTGACACCCAACCTTCTATTATACCATACTTGAGAGTTAATGTCAATACTTTTTTGGATGGAATATTATCATTCCTTATGTGAAAGAATTTCACCTTAGCCGCACAAAAAAGAGAGCTTTTCAGCTCTCCGAAAAGACCCAAAACAGATAAAACATCTGCTTGGGCCGCATCTTTAATCTACCGTAATTTTAACATTACAAGGAGTTGCAAGAGTTTTAGCACGAATGTATTCAATATAGGTTTCTCCGTTGCCATCAACAGTGAAGCAGAGGATAAGGCCCTTCGGATCTTCTTCCAGTCTATCGAAGAGGCTTGTGCATATCCATGCGCAAAAGGCAATTCTCCCATCCTCCAAAATGCAAGTGTTACCGCAAGCAAAAATCTCTTCGACAGTGAGCTTCTTTTCTGCATGATTATTAGTAACTTTAACCATAATTTTATTATCCTTTCCTATTGTCTTTATTATTGTTTGCTCTTGGCTCACTCCTCCGTCTTCGGAGTCCCATCCTCGTTATAATACTTCTCATCGTAACCGCGGCCAAAGTAAGCCACGTTCTTCTCATGGGTGCATTTCACCAGGCCACCCTTGCGCGCCTTAATTAGAAGGCTGTTCATGTGCTGATTGCTCTTGATGCCCTTTGCGGCCAAGTCACCAACCTGCATCAGCTCCTTAATGGTGGCGGGCTGACCGATTGCGTCCATAGCCTCCAGAATTGCCTGAATCAGCTTTCCGTTCTCTTCCTGCTTTGCAGTAGTCTTGCGGAGGCTGTTCTTCTTCGCGTCCAGAAGCTCCACCTCGTGGACCATAACTGCCTTCAGTTCCATCTCGTCCTTCTCGTCCAGAATGTTAATAATCATGTTGAAAGCTTCGCGCTTGGTAAGCTTCTTTTCGTTGGTCATGTTAGTCATAGTAGTTACTCCTTTTTATTTATTACCTTTGTCTATTGTGTTATGTTAAGAGGATCTCCTCTTGACGCTTTTATTATACCACGTTTTGCTTTATTTGTCAAGTACTTTTTTTAGCAGTAGTTTTTAATATACAGTTTTGCATCAACAATCTGAACGGGAGTGTTATTATAATAGGAGCGAATTTCACATTTAGAAAGATTGAAAACCCCAATCATACTACCTTTAGCTTTAACCACCAAACAAGGTTCAGACGGAGCATTCTCGAACAGAACAACCGCTCCTTCTGCGCAGTCTCTCAGAGTATCAGAGAAAGTGTAGTTGTTCATAAAAACAATATCCATTTTTATTACCTCTTTTTTTCTTTTGTTTTTCTATTCCCCTTAGAACAATTATATTATACCAGATTTTCTTCCTGTTGTCAAGAGGAATTCTTTACTTCAACAACCATATTTATTTCCTTTCTTTTATTTCTTCTCTCTTGGAACATCTATATTATAACAGATTTTCTGCCTTGCCGCAATAGGTAAAATGCACAAAGAAGTAATATTTTCAGGATTTTTATTTGTTTACTTTGCCTCTTGACTTTTGCGCGAAAATATGGTATAATAGAAAGTTATAGTAAAAATCGCCGGCGCACAAATGAAAGCCGGCCGCCCATTATACCACACTTCTTTCCTCTTGTCAAGTGAAATTTCTTCATCTGTTGTATGAAACTTTTTCACCTTTGCCGCATAAAAAAAAGGGGGGGCGGACCCCTCCTTGAATCACTCGCTAACTTCTTCGTTCTCGTTCTCATTGCCAATAGTGAAGAAAGAATCCTTCTTAATCTTAACCCTCTTCACCAGACCCTCCTTGCGAAGCTGAATCAGCAGACTGTTCAGCTTCTGGTTGCTGGCGTCATTCAAGCCCTCCACGTTTGCGGCGATGTCATTAATGCGCTTAGGCTCACCCTCTGCGGTCAGGTACGCAACAATACCCTCCTTCAGTGCCGCATTAGCTTCCTGATTTGCGGTAGGCTTGCTCTTAGAATGAGAAGTCTTGCTCAGGCGCTCGACCTCCTTATTCACAACCTCCGCCCATTCGTCCTTACCGTTCTCGGTCAGGAAATTTGCAATCTCAACGAAATATTCACGCTTAGTCATAATTATTTTCTCCTTTTATCTCTTGTTAGTTTTATTAGTAGGGGATTTTCCCCTTTCGTGCTTCTATTATATCATTTTCTTTTTTATTTGTCAAGCCCTTTTAGAGAAGTGTTTCAAGAATTTTTGCTTGCTTCTCAATGCTGGTTCTGAAGGTACTAGGCTTTGCAGTTTTCAAATACTGCGTCATAGCATTATAAATATTAGACACACCTTCCTTTGAAATTCGATTCTTGAAACGCGGATTAGTGGCAAAGTCAACAGTTGTACCAAGTGCGCGGAAGGGGAAGGCTTCAATTCCTTTTTCAATCTTTTTCTTTCTCTTGAAATACATCAAAAGAATTTGCGTTTCAATCTCTGCATCCTCTAGCGCCGTGTGTGCCTCCTCGAAACTATAGTTTTTATCAACGTAGCGGAAAACCTGTTCCGCACTAGTTTTGAAATATGCGCCACTGTTAGAGATTGCAGGATATGCGGCACAATCGTTTTTATAGTTGAATACATTCACCCTCTTAGATGCAAGCCGCCAAATATCAACTAAATCAAACTTTTCATCTCTCAAAATAAAATGGTCATTATCCGGTTTAATATACTTACTGTTTTTACTCTTGCCAGTCTTTGCGCCTTCTTTATTGGTCAAATACCACTTTTGACCGCGAAGGAATTTATCAAAAGAATCAGAGTAAAGCGCCTTGATATATTTTTCAGTAAACGGAATTGCTTTCTTAAAGTCAAAGGCCGCGTTGTAGGCAGAAACGAAATTGCACTTTTTGCAATCCTCCAAGAGTTCGTTCATGATGTCGTTCCAAAGCGCCGTCTTGATTTTGCCGCAGTTCAGTTTCTCGATATACTTAGGTCTTTTGCTCTTGTAATAAGCCGTTTCAAAGACTTGCGGAACAAAGAAAGTTTCCTGAACAAGATAGCTTGCCTTCTTTAAGATAGTACCGTCTTTCTGAACAATAGTCCAACCAATGTCGTAGATAATGGGTCGCGCAACTGCAATCTTCTTGCGTTCCTCCTCCGTGACGACTAACTCCTTAATAAAAGGAAGGGTTGCGGTTTCACAGTCCAGCACCAAATAACTTGCTTTTTTGCTCATTTTTTCCCACCTTTCTTGCAATTCGAGCTTAACATCTTTTCTCGACTGCATTTATTATACCATAGATTTTGGCTTTTGTCAAGCGTTTTGGGTCATATCAATAAACAAGTTAGATTTCGCGGTATAAACTAACATACTGTGAACATCAAGTCTATTGACCATAAAAGTATCTAAGTCAATAGCACAAAATGTTTCATCATCACCATAGGCAGGGTTAATCTTCATGAAGAGGAGAGGATTGCCGTTAACATCACGGATAGAGTCACACCAGAAGATTTCTCCGGGGTCCACGTCAGTCAACGGGCAAGGAACTAGAGAAGCTTTCTTAACAGAGATTTTCATTGCATTATTTCCTTTCTTTTCTCTTTCGTTGTTCCCCTTGGAACAATTATATTATATCATATAATAAGTTACTTGACAATAGGCAAAGTACACAAGCATACGGCTATTTCAGGATTCTTATTTGTGCAAAATTACTACTTGACACGGAATCAAAAATGTGGTATAATAGAGAGTTATGTAAAAAGAAGCGGCCAAAGTAGTTTTTTTCTACTCCAGCCGCACTTCATTTATTCACCAAGAGGATTAAAACGAGCGTTAGGAAAGTAAAAATATTCCTTCTCGGTATTATTCACAAAAACACGCCCCGTACATAAATTAGTAAAAATATTGTCTCCTGTTCTTTCATCGTATCCGTAAAGGTAATAACACATTCCCCCATTAAAGACTTCTCCAACAACATCTCCAGAACTCAACCCGGAAGTCTTGATAGTGCGTTCTTTTGCAAGTTTCATCTTTTTATTTCCCTTTTCTATGGCAAGTGAGCGTTAAACTATACGAATTTTCCTTAATCTGGAAACTAATTTCCCGTTCAGGCTTTACTGTTTTGACATTTTCGATTGTTAAACCATCCGAAAAATTATCATCTGCGAGAATAGAAACCAAGGCCGCAATAATATTCTGCTTTTCAAAATTAGGTTTTCTTTCTCTTGTTGCGCCCGTGCGCTTTTTATCTCCGGCCCCATGCTGAATCTTTGTCTTTTTAGCCTCTTGGTCAAGAGTTTCCAGTTCCTCGTTCTTCTCCACCCCGTTATCTTCGAGCCAAAGCTGAACCGCCTCCATTTTAGACACGCCAAGATTCTGCATCTGTTTACTAAGGTAATCATCGGGAATATTGAATTTCTTCCCTTGCGGATTAGTGTAAAGCATTTAATCGCCTCCCATGCTCTTATTATACCAGATTCTTTTCCTCTTGTCAAGCGTTTAATGGAAGATTTATGCGACCTCCTTTAAGATGGCTTCCAACAAAGGGATAATGTTCTCGTTTGCGTCAATCGTTGCGCCAAGCGTCCATTTACTACGGACTTCCGCGTTGTCATCTACCAGAATCTGGTACTTTGCTTTGCCGCGCGAGCATTTCGTTTTAGGCGTCCCATATTTTACAAGGTGAATTTCATCATAAGGAAAGCCGTATTTCGCTAACCATTCTTTTTTAGCTTCGCGTACTGCTGAATCATATCCCTTTGTAGACCCCTTCGAGAGCCAAGAGGTAACAATAATGCGGAAACCGCGGTCTTTCAATTCGGCAATCAGAGGAACTAACTCCTTTGCATCGTAAATGGGCTTTGCCGCACTATAAGGAGTCGCATCGTAGGAGCGCAACTTTTCAAGCCATTCGGGAACGGAATACAAGTCCGCCAAAGTTCCGTCTAAATCAAACACAATTGCCTTTTCCGCACACATCATAACTAATTACCTCTTTCTATTGTTTAGTTATCCTCGTGATTATATTATATCAGATTCAATCTGATTTGTCAAGAGATTACTTAAAATTTTGTGTGACTTCAATAACTTTTCCGCAGTTATCGCAGACATAGTAATAATAAGTAGTACTTCTACTATGACTTGCTCCAGAAAAGCGCCATGCGATTTGACAATCTGGACAAAGACCGCCATTCCATTCATCATGGTTTGCTTTTGCTTCACAATATACTAGAAAACCGGTTAAAAGAGACGTTACAAGAATAATACTAATAGAGATTAGAACTTTAATAATTCCTTTTCTGGCGGTATTGCCGCAGAAGCCTGCGGCAAAGAAAAGGCCCAAAGGAAGTCCAATAAGGCTACAAATTAAGATATTTCTAATGTCAATCATCATTTTGTTTACCTCTCTCTCAGTGATTATATTGTATCACTCTTTGTCGTTGTTGTCAACCATTCTTTTTGCTTTCTCTGCAAGTTCTATGTCTTGACAGAAGCTGCCAATAATCAGTTTTGCTTCTGCCGCACAGATAAAGGAGGGGTAGTTTTCGTCATTTGCGTTAATGGACGGAATAAAAATTAAAGTATCGGGCTTATTGTCATCGCAAACATTAGAATCAAAAGGCTCAGGGTTAGTCCCATCTACTTCATACCAATAAGATTTAAAGTTGTTAATAAAGGCATGGGCCGTCTCTGCGGAGGGGAAGATAATAGCATTAACGCTATCAGGATTTAAGCCGCTAACAGAGTCGCCATCAAAGGCTTCAATAATATCTCCAATCCTCCCGTCATCAAGAACAGTAATAATACCAGTATTGGCTTCACTGAACAGGAACCTAGCTTCAGAATCAAAGCACTCCTTATAATCATCGAACATTTCGCCCGTATAATCGTTCTGGTATTTAATAGTTTCGATAGTAGTCATATTTAACCCCTTTCTTCGTTGATGTTTCGTCCTTCAGTGTCTTTATTATATCACGTTAGGCAGTATTTGTCAATAGCAAAATCAAGAAATTTTAGAAAAGTAAGCTATATATGCGGCAAAAATAGATTTTTTTCTACTTTGGGCGCGCTTCTTAATCCACTATTGTTTTATTCCTACCTAGTTATTATATCACATAGCAAGATGCTCCTCAATAAGCAAAATATACAAAAATATTGGGAAAAATTTATACATTTTGCCTATTGACTTTTTCAACGGAAAGATGTATAATAGGGAGTTATGTTGTAGAAATCGGCGCGCGGCAACAAAAAACGCGCCGCCAAAAACAACTCACCTTCGTTAAATGATATATTTAATATTTTCTACATAAAAACCGCTTCCCCTCTATTATATATTTTTATTCTCAATTATCTATATCTTCTTCGTTAATATACTCTCCCTCGTCATTCACCCACCAATATATTCCCGGTTTCTTTACTTCACCATACGATTCATTTTTAATAATATAATTAAGCATGTCTGCTTCAAACTGAGTGTCACAAATAAAACCAGCAGTTTTAGAATGAAGAATATACTTAATAATATCATTAAAATTAGTAACAGGTTTACTTATTCTTTCATGATTAAAAAATCTAATCATTATGCCCACTCCTCCTTATTCTTGAATTTCTGTCTATTATATGCGGTTTTAGGTGTGAAACGTACGGGACGCAATACAGGCGATCTTAAATGCCCCTTGCCGCTTTTCTTTTTGCTATCGTTTTTCATCTTTTATTTCCTCCTTACGCCTTTATTATACCACCACGAAGGAACTTTGTCAATACTTATTTGAAAATTTTTTATGCAAGCGGATAAGCAAATGCGCCCATATTATGAAGAACGACGAAGCCCAACGCAACAAGAGCAAAAACCATAACAAAATTGCGCTTGGTGCCGTCCATGCTAAAGAGGAACGCAATACCAGCGAGCGTCAAGACGGCGGCCGCCACACAGACAATCAGAAAACCAATAGAAGAAAGAATAGTGAGGAACATAGTAGAAACTCCTTTCAAATTAGCGGTCTAGTAGTTGTCTGGCCGCCTTCAGTGTCTATATTATATCACAGTCTAGTATCTTTGTCTATTGTCAGGGCGCACAAACATTTGTCTATTTCAGGATTTTATTTTGACCATTTGACTATTGATTTTCGTTTCAAAATGTGGTATAATAGACTGGGGGGCGTTTAAAACGGGAGTTAGTGGACGCTAACAATAGCAACTCACTACAATATATCTAAACGCGGTTCATGAAATACTCGGAATCAAACCTTTTTTTACATACCGCACTTTTATTTATTTATTTACTTTTCCTTAGGGGCGTAAAGAGTAACGACAATATTTGCGGCGGTGGCGTTTCGGCGTTTGGCGGCTTTAATTGCTTCAATGGGAGACTCGTACCAACCGCGCATAACGACGGGCCGCGCAATTCCTTTTTCATTTTTAATAGTGAAATAAATGTTGTATTTCTTTTCCATGCTAAAACCCCCAAACGTTATTGATGATTGCGTCTTTCTTATTGTTGACGAAAATAATAAAAGCGGAAAGCTCGTCTCTATTGCCGAAGAATTGCACGTTTTTGCGAATCTGATTTGTGTTATAATCTTTATACGAATATTCAACATGGTAAACCATAATACTAAATCGCGTGGTAAAGTATGCGCGCCCCACTCTATATAGAAAGAGGTACTCGTTAATATCCAATAAAAAGAGAAAAAGAAGGTTTCTTGTCGTCCTCATCTGCAAAACAAGCCAATTCTACAACATAATTATCTTCATTGATATGCTGCAAAATCGCTTGCGGAATATCCTTAATATCAGTATAAACAAATCCCCATCCAACGTGACTAAGAACGCCCTCCTTAAAAATATCAGGGGCAACAGGAGACCAAACGAAACGTTTCCACTTCTTACCTTCTGCTATCTTGATTAGGCAGTCAACACCTCTCATAACAGAGGACAAATTCTCCAGAAAAGTTTCATATGCTTCAAAATCCATAATTAGGCGTCCTCCTCTTCGTTATCCTTAAACCAGGGCTTCTCCTCGATGATATCGTGAATCACCGAAGGAAAAATATAACAGCGAATAGTAACGTCAACGGAGCGAATGTTCGACATAAAAGCAACTGCATCCTCGTCTACTCCGAATTCCTGATATGCTTCTCTGCACAGGTCTAAATTCCACATGACTGCGGTAATGGCATCTTCCTCGTCACTGTAGTAGTATGCGTAAGGTCCGTTACCAGTTACTTCCGACTCCCAAAGCGTGTCATTAAGCCGCTCCTCGTAATCCACCTCGTCTTCGCCTTCACGCGGCAAAAGTTCGACATCTTCCTCGATTGCGTTCAGAATATCCTCTTTGACCGCATCATAATAATTATATCTCTCCATGCTATGTTACCTCTTCCCTATTGTTTTCCCTTTTTGTATATATATTATACCACAAAATAGATTTTTTGTCAATAAGGAATTTTTTGCTCTGTCAAATGGCGTGATATGGTATGCGCCCCCACCTTTTCCTTACAGGCAATCAGAGTCGTTATAGAGCTCAGGGTCGCCATTAGCGCGGGCTTCCTCCTCTGCCGTCATGGCTTCCTCCGCGTCCAGATAATCAATCTGCGCGTCAATGCGGTCAAGCAGATTTTCGCACATATTGAAGGCTTCCTCATCGTCCATGGTGTCGAAAGCGCAGGCCAGGCGATTGACCACACTCTTCATGGCGTACAGTTCATCCATGGTCAGAGTATTCAGTTCTTCAACGAAAGTCTTGTAGTTCATCATAGTTAGTACCTCTTTCTCTTGTCTTGGTGGCTTTCCTGTCCACGCTCTTATTATAACTCCAAGTGGTTGTTCTGTCAAGCACTTTTTTTTATTTTTTTATTTTTTGCTTGACCTCTTGTTGTTCCCTCCTTGTATTATCATTATACCTCCATGCAACAATTCTGTCAAGTCAAATATTTTTCCTCTTTTGCCGCGTCTTTTGTGCAATGCGCCAAGAGTTAGTGTAGACTAACTTAATGGGTTCTCGCCCTTCTGCGCCCTCGCCTTGCCGCCCTTCTGATACTAGTATAGCACAGAATGGAATGAATGTCAATAGCAAAAGGCAAAAAGAAAAGGGGCTTTACAGCCCCATCATATAATCTTCATAGGCTTCAGCTTCTGCCTGTACCACCTCAAACATTGCATCTTCTTTGGCCGCTTCCCAATATGCGGCCTTCGCGAAACGCCGACCAAAAGGATAAGTAATATCGAGCGCCATTGCTTTCTGATTTGCCATACTAAAGTGTTTCATAATATTATCTCCTTTTCTCTTGTGTATGTGTGTTCCTTGTTTCTGTATACATTATAACTCCGCGGCAGGTAATTGTCAATAGGGAAAAAGAAAATTTTAGGGTTGACTTTTCCCTCGCCGCATGATATAATAAAAGCGTGGAAAGCAAATAGACCTAAAAAGACAATAGGAGGAAATAAAAATGAAAGAAGCCATCGGCTACAAGAGCATCAGTAATGTATTCGGTGTTGCGGTTTATGAAGTAAACGACGAAATGGCGGTTGCGGCCTTTGTCCAAATGGATAAAGCAGACGCGCCCCGGCGGCACAAAATCTATTATAATAAGGATGGGAACGCATACTTTTATCTTCGTGGTTGCCGTCACTATCTGAAAGATTTCATGCGCGTTTAAGGAGGGGAAAACCCCTTCTTTTTGTATTCATTAATAATTACTTATTCATTTGTTCTTTAATTACTCGCCCCGGCGGGCCAAAAAGCTAGTGTTCATGCGGCTTTTCGGGATTTAGTTACTTGTCTAATTTGTACGCATTTCAAAAATAAAAGTAGTTAGTTAGTCATAACTAACCGACGCCGGGCCGCAACTATGATTATCTAAAATATAACAAAATAAGCCGCATTTCAGGAAGCGGCTTAACTTAATCAAGAACAACTTTTTGACGCGTTTTTACACCAGTTAGTACGCGCTAACCAAGGCTCGGCTAAACTCTTTCGAGTTCAGCTTTCATTTTAATCATCATTTAACGATGATTGTAAGAAGGTGCATAGTTGCGCTAATTCGCTTGAACCACTTGTATCATCATGCGCGGATTCAGATAAAAATCCTGCTTTGGCCGCATTGATTAGTTCGCTTAAACTAACTGATGATAGCAGTATATCTAATGCACCGTACTCCTTGGGAGTTAAACGCATCAAATAATCGTCCTTTCTTTATTCTGTTTTCTATTGTTATTATAGCAAATATTTTTATAAAAAGCAAGGCGGCAAGAAGTTTGTGCACTTCAAAATAGATTTTTTCTTACCTCTAAAGGACATAAAGTGCACATTTTATCTAAACAGAAAAATGTACTGAAATCTACCTCTTTAAAGTTAAAAAACAGTACATTTTTCTTACTCATAATTCACTTGTTTTTGTTAGCCCTTTCCGCAATGCGTCAATATCTTTTTTAATATCAACGAGCATGATTCCTCTTTTTAGATTATATTCTGTAGTTCTAACAATAATATAACCTGTTTCTTTTTTAAAAATATCAATAATATTTTTGAATTTAGATTTGTATTTTTCTATTAAAGCAGAATAAACATCTATACCATTAACTTTATTTAAATCAACAATTTCAGGCAGACCGAATAAGTCTAATAAATAATTAGAGAAGTCTGACATCTCTTCTTCTGATTGCGGAAAGAAATAATTCTTTAAGCATTTATTAAATAGCTTTCTTTCATCCTCACTTAAAGCCCTGTATTCGTTCTTTCCCTCTAACTTGATAGCCCAAACATAATTCTTTATTCCATAGATTCCTTCTGTTATCTCTATTAGCTCTTTGAAAGTATATTCTTTTTTTGGATTAATAGTTGTACCAAAATATTTATCTGCTACTCTTTTTACTTTTGTAATAATAGACCTGTCAGATAGTAGTCCATAATCTTTTGAATATATTTCTTTTAATATAGATGCCATGCCTGAGAAGGAATTCATCCTATAGTTGATTTCATCTCTTTCATCTATGTCAAGCTATTCCTGCTTCTCTGCGTTTGATAATCTATCATATAAATAAGATAATATCCTATAAGCATCAATCTAATACTTCTCATACGTTGAGAATATTACTTCATCAATTACTATTCTTTTTCTTTTATCTATATGATAATTACAAAAAGAATTAAGTAGCTAGAGCCATTTATCTTTATTATTCCGTATAGTTGAATATGCTTTATTAAAGAATATAGCTAAATCTTTTAACGTTAAGACGTCACCTTGTTTTATTTCCATCTATTTTTCCTCCAGATATTTTTGTTAAATGTGCGTTGTACCATTTTGCTTCATCCCTTATAGTTCTGCTGTCATTGTTATGAAGCAAAATGGTACACTCGTAATCAGAACAAAGTCATGATTGCTAGGCTTATAGACATAGCAGTTATGACTCAAATCTATTTTAGTACATTACTTATTTCTTTGTACCCTTTCACTTATATATAAAAAGACCATGAACCACCTTAAATAAAAGCGCCCAAAGCCATCTAAGGAATCTTTGGGTTGCGTTTCAACGCGCGCATAGACTGAGGCCGCACATCTAAGTATTGTCTATTCTCTTTACCCTAGCTCAAGCACAAGACGTACTCTTTGCTATTGTTGCGAGCGAGCGTTAGCGAGTGAGCTAGCGAATACGAGCGGTTTACCGCGAGTATGAGCGAACATGCCTAGCCTTTAGGTATAGCAGATATGAGAAAAGGCCAAGCCTTAAGCCTGACCATACTTCTGCATTAACTCTAGCAATACTTTACTTAGCTTTTCTCTTGTAATAATTGCGTCCCTGGTTTCTATAAGCGCCCGGCCGCAATATACTAACACTTTATATCCGTCTATACTGCTCTCTATCCAAATACTAATAGAACTATTATTTAATTTATATTTCTTTATACTAACCCATGTATCATTACTTAAATCATAATTAGTACCTTCTATAAACAATAGATAACTGTTAGCATTAGCATTAGTCATATTATGGTTAATCATATATATACCTCCTATATACCTACTTATTATACTATATCTTTTATCTATTGTCAAGATATATGAAAGTATTTCATTTGTCGATAAGTTATGTGAATTTACTTCATCATATGATTTAGTTGTTTATTGAAATGAAGTTAGTACAAGCTAACTAACTATTGTTAAGTCGGGCGGCTTTGTGTGTTAGCCGCCCGCTGAGTATGACTAACTACGGCAATGTACCGGGGGAGTATTTCGGGAAAAAAATAATTTAATTTAGTAAAATGAGTTTTATCACGACATTTTACTCACAGAATTAAATTTTAAAATCCAAAATCGAACACTCATCATACTTCTTGAAATCAAAAATCGAGTAGAGTTGAAATCTAAAATCAAAATCGGTATCAATCGGATTATACCAAACGTGGCCCACCCGTCTCATGTGATATTGATACGCAATTCATCTATCCTTATCTTTTTTAAATCATCTATCTTAGCCGCTTGTATTGCGTAAAATTTTATGCTATACTAAATTTAAGAAGTAAAGGAGGTGATATGTATTAACGCCAAATTAGATTATTCTTTAAAAACGCCGCAAGAGCGGCTCGCCTTAGTTCAAAAGATATGCGCCTAGGCCCGTCCAGAAGATCTAACACCTTAGTATCTTGAGCAAATGACGGACTACCTAGTTTCTCCCATTGAGCGTGAAGAGCGCAAAAAGAAAGAAATTTTAACTGAAAATAGGATGGTCACAATTAACAAGAGAGAAACATCTTATTAGGGCCTTGCGGAAAAATTTGAAGGCGGCGAGGACGAGCTTTATAATTTATTCTCTAATCTAGGAAAAACAACTATATTTGAACCAAAAAACAAAAAAATAACGGAACGAGACATAGAAGAAGTTCCTGGTTTAAAGGAGTTGCGGCAAGAGATAGAAAAAATTGAAGCGCAAGTAAAATCTGCCTCTGGCCGCAAAAAATACCTCTTAAAAAAATAGTTAATATAGATGCGGCAAGATCAATACATTTTAAAGAACGAGTATCGTTAGCCTCTTGTTACGAATAATATGACCAGTAATAATAATAACTTAATTAATTATAAGAATCTGGCCGCAGATGAAGATAATAGCATCATAGTAAATGAAGTAACTGGTGAAGTAACAAGTACCAGTCCAATATCCTTATATAATGCTAAACATATTTCTGCGCTATTATGCAATTATTCAAAAATTAAGCAAGAGTGCAAAGATGATTTTATGAGTGATGCGTATTATATAATAAAAAACTTAGACAATTTAGTAAGCACGATATTAAAGCCCTCTTATCCTTTGCTGTTTGATATATTAGTA
>OERL01000221.1_pt1 | contig 12896 bp, 13 predicted proteins | sample 1539981 | NCBI WGS metagenome assembly OERL01 (sample SAMEA3891867, study PRJEB23780) | metagenome | biome: terrestrial biome; feature: animal house; material: Caecal content | place: Italy | collected 2015-05-05
ATTATATGCTCACTATATTATACATAATTTTCACTATATTTTAGCGAAAAACGCTTGACAATATTTGCTATATATGGTATAATGGCTATGATAAGAGGATATAGATAATATTCAATATATTATAAATTCAGTTTATTTAGTATTATGTAGTTCATTCAAATGGACTGATTGGGGGTTATATGGTTGAGTATCTTGGACTTCATGGCTGGGAAAGTGTAGGAACCTTCTTCACACCCGATAACAACAAGAAATGGACTGCTGAAGAGAGAAAAAATAAAATCACCAAACATATTATCTTCGAGCAGCTACAACGCACAATTCGAATGTTTGACTGGGACATACGGTGTAACGGCAAAACATCTACAAAGATTACAAGACGCTCGTTAGAATTGTTAGTTCAGTCAAATGGACTGGGCGGCGTTGTCAAAGTGAAGGACGAATTGTACTGCCTATACGGCACGTTGGGTGGCGAGCCCAATTGGAATTATATGCCTTCTAAGTTCATTTTCGCTAACGCATTTTTGAATGAAAGTCGGGAATGTGATATTTATGGCATAGAAAAGGACAGGGACGTTGTAATCATACCAAACGACTCGTTATATAGAGGCATGATACCCACAATAAAGTTTCATGCGGAACAATTGACTGAGACGTACCTGACCAAAAGAGCTGTACTTATTTGGCTTCGAGCAAATCGTCTTTTGACTGCTCCAACATCTGATGCGATGGACGACCTGAAAGATTACCTGCAAGATTTGGAGTTAGGCAAATTAGCATCCATATATGACAAAAACTTTTTAAAAGACATCAAAGATTTGGGCGGAGACAACTCAGTTAGAGGTGTAGTTACGCAAATTCTCGAATGCCTTCAATATGAAAAAGCGGCGCTGTTTAATGATTGTGGTTTACAAATGAACTACAACATGAAACGTGAAAGCATAACGTCATCGGAAGCTCAGCTGGGTGAAGGTGCATTATTGCCTAAACCAGACGATATGATGGATATGCGAAAAATGGCTGTAAAAGACATTAAGGATGTGTTTGATGAAACATGGACAGTTGAGTTTTCGTCTGCGTGGAAAGACTTACATCAATCGATAAATCTTGAAATTCAGCTCGAACAAGCTGAAGTTCATTCAAGTGAACAGCCCGAAGCTGACGTAGATGAACAGCCCGAAGTTCAGTCAAATGAACAAACCGAAGCTGAGGTAGACGAACAGTCCGAAGTCGATACAGATGTGCAGCCCAAAATTGATAAGGATGGTGAAGAAGATAAGAGATGACACCACTTAATAGTTTTGATGTTAAACCATTTCAATGGCTATTCTTACACAACTTTTCAGACTTATTTGGAGAAATGGGGCTGACGCAAGATGACCTTTCAGCCCTTGACTTTGACTATAATTGCAGAAGCGGAAGAAAGGCTGCGTCATTATTTACCATTCTTGGCATGAAACAGTCGGACTTACCTCAGACGTTTTCGGCTATTATGGTTGTCAAATATAAGCGAAAATGGAAGGGTCTGTACGATAGCATGAACCTCGAATATGACCCGCTATCTCCATATTCAATGGAAGTCAAGGATGAACTAACCTTGGAAAAAACAGTTGAAGGTGGGGGTTCAACTCAGCACACATCCGAAAACGAACGAACTGTCAATGGTACGAATAAAGTTGATGGAACGAAATCGTCCAACACAAGTAGGGACTTAACAATAACCGACCAAAAAGAGACAACCACATCTACAAACTCTTCGACTAACAGAGATACGAGCAAGGATGAGAGCGTATATGGTTTCAACTCAGATACTGCTGTACCAAGTAGTAAGACGGAAGAGGTTGTAGACGAGGGAGTTCAGTCGAGTGGAAGTAGCGACGAGGCATCATCTCGCTCTGAGGACGAGACAGCCACGGAAACAGTAACTGATGATACGACCACTACAATAAATAATACCGATACTCAAAACGGCAGCGTATCCGTTGAAGATACAAGCCACGGGTCTGAAAGTGAAGACTCTTTACGTACAATAACGCGCAAGGGGAATATCGGCAATCAGACATATCAGGAAATAATTAAACAGCAACGAGACCTTGTCATGTTTAACATAATCGAAGTCATGTATGATGACATCGATAGCGTGTTAACACGGTCTCGATATGTTGAATATTTATAAGGGGGTAATGCAGTGACTTCAGAGCAGATTATTCAAATCATCATGTATGTAGTTGTCGGGCTGACGGCTATTGTTAGTTCCGTTGTGCAGTTCATCAAAACTGGAAAGTTTGAATCTACTGTATCGACGAATTCTGAAAGAATGGCTCTCCATTCGACTGAACAAACAGCCGTGATTTTAGACAAGATTAGCATGTTGGACGACAAACTGACTTCCATGGATGTGCGAGTGGCAGACCTTGAACTTAAAATGCAACGATGTGAACTATTAAAAGCTGAAAAAAAATAAGGAGATTTAATATGAAAGTAGAACAGGTTTATGAAATTGTAAATCAAGCGACCACAGAATTTTTGGGGTCGGAAGCAATGTCGGGCACGGCAGGAGACCTTTCTAAGGTTGTTGATGTCGGCAAGACGATTATCGATGAGGCAAATGACATTGACAATTACGTCAGAAAACTTATCGACCACATTGGCAAGGTTGTATATGTCAATAGACCGTACAGAGGTAGAGCACCAAGTGTTCTTGTAGAAGGGTGGGAATATGGTTCTATCCTTGAAAAAATCGACGCAGGCATCCCCGAAGCAGAGGCGAATAATGCATGGCAGCTTACCAACGGAACTACATACAATCAGGATGTATTTACCGCTCCAGAAGATGTTAGGGTAAAAATGTGGAATAAGCGCGTTACGTTTGACATTCCCATGTCGTTTGCATATGAGCAGGTGAAGAGTGCATTTTCGAATGTGGCTCAGCTCAATGGGTTCTTCTCCATGATTGCCCAGAAAATCGATACTTCGCTGACCATTAAGCGAGACGCCCTTATCATGTATACACTTGACAACTTTATCGCAGGCACGCTGTATGCCGAGTATAAAACGGGCAAATATGGGGATAGCTCTGGCACGAGGGCAATCAACTTGCTTTATGAGTACAATCAGCGTTTTGGCGAGACGCTTACCGCAGATAAGTGTCTAACCGATTTGAATTTCCTGAAATATGCGGCATACAGGATGAAATTAGTCTCTAACCATCTAACCAATGCTCTTACAATGTATAATATCGGTGGTAGAGTAAGACATACGCCGCATGACAAGCAGAAAGTTGTATTGCTTGACAGATTTTCTGAAGCAGCGAACGTATACCTTCAAAGCGACACGTTCCATAACGAATTTACCAAATTCCCTCTTGCCGACACCGTGTCGTTCTGGCAGGCACCCGGTACGTCGTTTGCGGAAGAAGATGTTGAAGCAATCAACATCAAAACTGTCGACCCCACCACAGATGTAACGTCTTCGACCCCTACGACGGTCACCGTCAAAGCGGGCGGCATTTTGGGTGTAATTTTCGACAGAGACGCGGTGGCAGTTTCGAACCCCGAGCGTAAAGTTACTCAGCATTATAATGCAAGAGCCGACTTCATCAATTCTTGGTACAAAGAATTTGCAGGCTATCTCAATGATTTTGACGAAAATGGCGTCGTTTTCTTCGTCGCCGACCCTTCATCCGTAGGTCCGTAATGGTTCATTCGAGTGAACTGATGTTAAGAGGCGGGTAACCGCCTCTTAATTGCTATAAAGGAGTATAATATGGCTGATATAAAAACTACACTTCATAGAGAAGATGCACCTCAGGATAACGTATACCCCAACATTGTTGCAGATAATATCCCTGCAAATAGTATAGACCATACTAAGGTTGATGGGACTATTCCGTCGCTGAGTTCAGCGCCTACATCAGCTGATAGCGGTAAAGTTGTTACAGTGGATGAAAATGGTGATTATGAACTTAAAGCTGTTGCGGGAGCCGTGACGTCTGTTAACGGACAGACAGGAGTTGTTACCATCTCTAAATATGACTTAGGGTTAGCTGCGGTTGCGTTATCAGGCTCTTATGACGACCTTATTGATAAACCACCCCCAGCAGCCGTGACGTCTGTCAATGGACAGACGGGCACTGTTACCATATCCAAGTACGATTTAGGGCTTGCAGATGTGGCGCTTACAGGGTCTTACAACGACCTTAAGGATAAACCTCCAGCTGCTGCTGTAACATCTGTCAATGGACAGACAGGTACTGTCACTATCTCCAAGTATGATTTAGGTCTCGCTGATATTGCACTTACAGGGGATTTCCATGACTTAACGGGATACAATGTTTCAGATGCTGGGAAATATCTTCGTGTTGATGATGATGGGACAGGCGTAAGCTGGGTCAGCGGCACGTCAGGTAGCGTTGTATCTGTCAATGGACAGACAGGTGTTGTTACCATCTCCAAGTACGACTTGGGGCTTGCCGATGTGGCGCTTACAGGTTCTTACAACGACCTTAAGGATAAACCACCCGCAGCAGGCGTTGCATCCGTTAACGGGCAGACAGGTGTTGTTACAATTTCCAAGCACGACCTTGGTCTTGGACTGGTTGATAATGAGCCTCAGCTCGTTGCAGACGCGATGAATAGGTACGGATTTAATTTTAATAATATTTCCAAACTACCCTCGGGTCTATATACGGCATGGGGGAGTTCCGACTTACCGTTATCTAATGCACCTGACGGCAACAAAACAGGAAAATGGGCTGTTCTAATATTAAAAGTTGCTAACGATTACGACTATGCCATTGAATTAGCTTTTTCGTTTACGTCCAATAAAGTTTATACGAGACGGTATTATACGTCGTGGAGTGAATGGGCTACTATCTTGTGAGGTGTGATTTATGAATATTACGTTCTACAATAATTCTGCCGAGCCAGAGCGAGTTGATAAAACTATATATTTGGCAAATCCGTATGTAGCCACGGGGGTGCTTCGCGCCCCCGCAGATATCAGAACCCCAAAGGTTTTGGTTCAGTTGAGTGAACTGACCTCCGCACAAGGTGGCGAGCTCGTCGTTGACAACAACAACAATTATGTTGTAACTAACAGCGGCGATAGGCTAATCGCAACACCATTACGGGTGAAAATGACCGTCGATAACTTATTATCTAAGAATTATGCCTATATTGAAGAATTTGCAAGATGTTATTTCGTAAAATCAGTTATCATTGAAAATAATAAGCTTGCTGTATTCGATTTAGAGTGCGATGTCCTTATGTCGTTCAAAACCGATATACACGATTTGGAATGTGTAGTAGCTCGCAACGAAACTGAATATAACCTAATGTTGTCAGACTCAAAAATGAAATTTGAGCGTTCTGTGAGTTGGTCATACAAACCGCCATGGAAGGGAACATCAAGTGAAGGTGATATATCCCAACTTACCGCGTCGGGTTTAGCATCCACATACTGTTATCTAATGACAGGCATAATGCCGTATACTATTATAGGCAGTTCCCCCACCGCCCATAGACCGAAAATATTTCATGATGCGAACTCAGCATACATCCTAAATTACGCGGCGGTAGAGCAGCTATATACCGAATTCAACAATCCTGATTTTCTAACGGCATTTGCAAATATGTATGCGAATAATCCAATGGATGGTGTATACGCGTTAAGGGCTTATCCTATAAATTTTTATAGTCTATTTAATATAACCCAAGACGATAAAGACCCGTTATATCTCGGCACCTATAAGACAAACATTGAAGGATTTCTGGTACCCAGCAAGCTTGACGCGGATTTTCTGCTTTGGGGTGGGAAACTGGATTTTATAAGTGAATACGAATGGTGGAATTATGACGATACAGTACTCATTTTTATTCCAATGCTGGGATTCAGGGAATTTGCACCCGAAGATGTGTATGGCTATTATATTAGATTCCAATATTCGGTAAATTACAACACAGGAAGCGCTACCATATTTGTTGACCGAAATAATGGTGTTGGCACAGTATGGCAAACATTTAAGACGTTTAGTTGTAAATTAGGGGTTGAGTTGCCACTAAGTCAAAGCAATGTAATTGAACAAGGAACTCAGGCGGTATTGGGTCTCATATCCACAGCTGTTGGTGCTGCTACGGGCAACATCGGTTCAATGCTCGGTGGCATTTCAGCCGTTGCGTCTAATAGACTGCAAATATCTCATTCCGAAGGTGACAGCGGTCCTATAACGTTAATATATCGAAATGAAGAAGTAGATTTGCTCCAACCGTTCGCATTGATTGGGCGAAGGAATAAAATTGAACCCGATAATTATCTACATACTTACGGGAAACCATTAAATGAAACGTATGTACTGTCGGATTTAATCAATAGCGGGTTCACTCAAGTGGAAGATGTACATATGGACGGTTTTGCGTCAGCGACCAGTGTTGAAGTTGATGAAATTGCCAGTAAATTAAAAGGTGGTGTTATTTTATAACACCACCTTTTAATTTGCTAATTCATCGTTAGGCTGTTGAAGTATGTTTCTTTAATGCTCTCACCACAGCCCCCATTTAGACAATTGCAATAGTTAATTGCGGTAAGCCAATTTGTTGTTTGAAATACCATAACAAATTTCCACCAAAATAGACACTTCTTATAGTACCCTACGTCATACCATTTTTTGTTAACTCTGATTACCCAACACATATAACACCTCTTAATTATTTTGTATTGCACCATTGTAAATAATTTCTCATTATTTCGCCAATTTCATTGTCTTGGTAAAATACTTTATCATTTACAAATAGATACCAAATTCGTTTACCTATTTCATCCGTCGGCTTATTTATTTTTCGCCTATATTCCCAACGGACATCATAGTCCGTTTGAAATACAATATTGCCAGATTTTATAGGCGTTGTCTTTTTGTGAATATATATAAACGGCGTATTAAGTCCACTTGACTGAACTATCTCGCAATCCAATACGTTATCTTCCCATATGACATAGAACTGACCGATAACTTCACTTCGCTTATATTTGACAGGCAAATGTGGATATAGTGAAATTTCCCATATTCCGTGTGTTATCATTTTCAGCTTAGGGTTACCGAATGCAAAATATACGTCAGATGGCTTACCTTCTTTTGATATATTATCTGAGTATTGAATTGCGATTTTTAACGTCTCATTTTTGTCTGTAACTGCAAATTCATATAATTGTATGTCTCCCGGCTGCATTTTTGACACTTGGTCTAATCCCATTTCTTTGAAATACGGATTATACTTGTTGACCGTGTTCCCGCACATAAATATTTTAACATCGTCTCTATCTCGTATGATAGTGGACAGTAAGTGCTCGTACAATACAAACTCATCTATTAAGTATCCACTACGAGTTATAAATTCGTCATATAATACCGTAGTAATATCTGGATATGATGTTGATTTGTAGTGTTCTTGAATAGATACCGCAAATGCATAGCAAAATGGTGTAAAATCTCTAATAATTTTCCCCTCGTCCATTTTTGCAAAATACCATGCTTTGCTAAAATACTCTATATTATCCCATTCCCCGTCCGTCCATTGTGAAATCAAATTACCGTATTTAGGATTTGAGACAAAGTGTGTAAACGTTTCCCGCCCATTTCTCGCTGTTAAATCGACTTCTGTTCTTCGTATTATACACATTTTTTTCTTTGTCTTAATGTAATTCTTTATACCGTATTCTTGTACTGCAAATGTCTTACCATTTGACCTTTGTCCAATAATAAGGTTATAACGCGCTTGCTCTTTAAGAATTCTATCGAGTGAAAAATACTTTACTTCTGCCATTATACTGTCTCCATATCTTTAATTCCTAATATATAATCTATGTACAACCTATCCATGGATAGTGAGTATTCAGCAGGACCGAGATGTATTGCAGACTTTTCATAATATTTCATTGAGTTTCCTTGATAGTCTGTCATGATGCCGCTGAACTCATTGTCTATATATGTATGAGTTAATTTTCCAGTCCACTCGGATGGAACGAATAACCCATCAGTAAAGGCGTTAAATACATCATCTCCATACTTTTCTTCCAAGTATTTCATAGCTTTTACTTTTCCTAAGCCAGCTACTGTCAACTTGTATTTACCGTCCTTATATGTAAGGTATCTCTTTGCCCCTAATGTCTTGAACTTTTCATAGCACCCCTCGTAGTCCCACACTCCGATTGTTTTTACAGTACCTTTTCTATTTTTAGGTGAACATAATTTAATGTCTATTTTGTGGAACCCCATTGCGTTGGACAATTTTTCCAACACTTGTTTATTATAGTTCTCAAAGTAACTAATATGCTTGTCATAATTTATAAACTTCACGCTATCTGTGTCGCTGTATATATAGTCGTCGCCTAATTCCAAAATTGCTGTAAATAGATTTACCCTCGCATAGGCTGTCACCCAAACCCCCCAAGGATAATACAAAAATCGTTTTTTACTATTGTTGTTCTTTATCATTGCCTCATCGATGTTGGGCTTCTGCTTTTGCCATTCGGACGGTGAATATATGATATTATCCCTACATATATCCGTAACGGTCATGCCGTAGCACGCGTTTATACGCTCTTTGGACAACAGATATTCCGCCTCTGCCCCTTCAACGTCTTTTAGCACTGTTTTTTTGTTATACAGCTCTAATATAGCTTTAACAAAATTAGTTGGTAAGTACCCCTTATGCATATACTTAAAGTCCCCTATATACATTTCATCCCATGCGTAAAAACTATTTATTATCTTAAAATCTTGTTCTGTTATAGTTATCACTGCTGTTTTGGCTGATACGAGCCTTCCGTTGTTTAGTACATATTGCGTGATGTTTTTACAGTGAGAGTAACTTATGTAATTCTCGAAAAATAATTTTGCTCTTATGTTCACAAATTTTACTGTAAATACACAACAGTAATGAGTTAGACAATACTTAAACTGCCGCTCGTTGGATATCTTGATAGATATTGGCGATGACATTGGAAATTTTTCAGATAGCATAACATATGGATACGAAGAAGTGAAGTCCATGGAATATACATTATTCACAATAGTGTTCGCCCACAATGCGTTTGCGTGGGTAAACCCCCCTACGAAAGCTTTTCGTATTAGCACATAATCGTCTGCTGTCATTGTTAATTGCTCCATTAGTTGTCGGTATTCTTTATAAGTATCCTGATTTTTCTTGGGGCTTTCGTTGCCGTAAAAGCAATGCTTTCTTGTGAAATTCCTGACTTCGCCCGTGCAGGTTAATGGTATATCACAAATTCGCCCTACTCTGTCAATATACTCTTGAATGTATGCGGAAACTACAAGCACATCGTTGACACAATATGCAATTTCATTCTCATCTAATATGGTTTGAGCATTTCTCTTTAAGCTGTAATCTAACTCGCCCACCAACTTTTTAATTTTATACTTCGTCAAATTTTTCCCTAAATTTTCAAGCGAGTAGCGTGACAGCTTATATGAGCATCTAAATTCTATACCCTCGTTAGTAACCGCTTTAATGGGCTGACGTTCTTCGAGAGAAAATACTTCTGACCACTCAAACCATTTGTGCATGAATTGAAATTCGAAAGATAAGTTGTGCACATATATAATAATACGTTTTGATGGTGTAAGTTCATATCTGTGAACTAAATATTTGCACGTCGAGATAAACTCGCCCCACGTTCTACCTTGAACTACTATGCCGTTTATAGCAAGTGTCCAAATATACATGACTGCACGTTTTTCTAACATTCCATTTGACTGAACTGTAAATGACGTTGTTTCGATATCGAACGCCATAGGGGCATTGTAATATTCAATGCCCCTACCGCTTCTCTGTTTTACCGTTTTGAATGTACCTGCTAAATCACACGCCTTAGATATCTCTGTCGCGTCCAAAGGTTGGTATGTAGAAAAATTCATCATCATCTTCAACCTCATCTTCTGTCGGAAATTCTTTCGACAAAAAGTCGCTCTTAAAATCATCATATGACGAGTAATTACCAGCGCTCATAATTTCGCCTATTTTTCGCCACATTTCGTATTTTCCACCAACAGTACTTTCCGCGACGTCATTTCTGAGTAGTGCATAGTAATTCCAAAAGGTATCGTAATCTTCCTCGGGAATTGCATACCCAGAATATTTTTCTATTCGCGCAATAACATCTGCGCGTAGCTCTAACGTCCCTTGCTTCGTGGAACTTTTTGTTGATAGATATGTTTGAAACCCTCGTATTTCATGTATCAATCTACTTCGGGTTCCCTCGTTGACATCAAACCCCTTGGTAACTGAACGTCGCCCATCATACAATCTAACAGGAACTTTTATCGGCGATTTAGAGGCAGCTCTGTCTCGTGCTTCTGACAAAAATCTTGCTTGATTGTATAAGTTCCTAACTTCTTTATAATTCATTTTTAGAAGCTGTTCAGGCGTTATACTTTTTATTTCAGATACACTATAATGTTTCCTACTCATATTATGTTATTTTTTCATCAAAATATACGAGCAATAAATACAGCACAAACGCATTGTTGTTTTGACCATTTTCAAATTCGCGTAATGTGTAAAACGGAATGCCCGTTCTTTGAGACAGTTCTCTTCTCGAGAGTTTGGCTTCTTTACGCAAATTCTTAAAGCGTTCTCCAACAAATACATTCCATCGTTTTGAACACGCAATAAATTTACTCATTTTTATTCTCCATCGTTAAAAAAATACCCCCACGTTATGTGGGGGTACACTCAAATGAACTTAAAGAAGTTCAACCTTCATAATGGGCATACCTTTTTTGGTCTTAGCCATAGCCATTTTTACTTCCAACGGGTTATGTTCAAGCACGTCGTTGACTGCCGAAATGTCACCCTCGGCATATTCGATGCACTTATCAAAAATTTTAATAAGCAACGTGTTCGCGTAGAAGTAATTCTCAGGCAGCTCGTTGCAAATGACGATATACGTCTTTCTGAGTTCGCCATCCAAATCAGGCACTTCAACAGGGTCTATCCCACAAATAGAAATTGTAGGAAGTTTTACGAGTTCATCGCTCGTCACTACTTCTCTGCCTGCTGCGAGGTCAGATAACGAAAGAGCCTGCTGTGCAATGTGTTTAATATCCATATGACACCTCTTTTTAATTCTTATGCTGTAAAATTAAACCCCCATATCGCATAATTACAGGGGATTGCGGCTCGAGTCCATTCGAGTGGACTGCGCATATTAAATTGTAATATTGACAACATTTTGAACATTCAACATACTGCTATATAGCATAATTTGCTCAATAAAATGAATTCAAAATAATTGACGTTTTCAATAACTTTGAAACGTCAAATATTCTGAAAATGTCAAATATCATGAAACTGTACAATATGTTGAGTGAACATATGTTTGCCTTTTTCGCGACAAAAAATTCAGCATATCGAATACAATATGCTGAATTTACATACTTGACGATTGCAATAAAGTTTATTCAGTATCTTTGATTTGACGGTAAAAGTCAATCAACTTATTGTACAACGCCTCGTCGCCGTTCTCTTTCACAAGGTAAGCGACTTTGAGCCATTCGTCCTCAGTGAGCGTTACTTTGGTGAAATTGCCTTCACTTTCACCTTTGGTTGTTACTTCGGTTTCACTCACTTCACCTTTCTTGTGTTCGAGCACTTCCACACCGAACTCAGTAAGTTGAAATTCGCTTTTCAAAATTCTTGAAATCTCACGAACACTCTTTTGCGGGGTGATAGCGTTCATCAAGAGAAGTACATCGATGAGGCGCATTTCACCTGCCGTTTGCTTGTAATAAGAACACGGCTTGCCCCACTTGTCCTCTTTGTAGGCTTTGCTCCCGTCCGCATTCGTGGCGCGCTCCCACGCTTGCACCATGACAAAGGAAATCTCACCGCTTGCCTTGTCTTGTGTATACACGACACCTTTGCCCGACTTCACGATTTCAAGAAGTTGAGTGAAGGAATATGAGCCCTTGTCGCCGTCAAAAACTGTCCCGCTCCCGTCAGGGGTGATGAACTCACCCGCCGCGATAGCGTTGTAAGTTTGAGTTTTGCCGATGGGGGGCGTTACGCAATGCGCGCAGTATTCTACAATGGTATTGCAATGCAAATCGACTTTGCCCGTTTTCGCTTTCGTTGACATGTAGGTAGCATCTTGATAGAGCCCACGAACATACACGTCATGAATGGTACGGTAAAATCTAAGAGACGCGCCTTCATTGAGGCGGGTCATGTTAGAGAGGAATACAGTAGCGTCATCAATAGTTTCAATCTTTTGAGGATTGAAAAATTCCATTGCTTCGACCATGATTGAAGGTACGTTGTGTTCTACGACTTTGATTGCATTCTTTTTCATAATATTGAACTCCCTTAAAATTTTTTTGAGTGTGTTTCATGTGAAACAGTCCATTCGAGTGAACTCAACATACTGAAATGTTTCATGTGAAACAGTTCATTCGAGTGAACTCATTATACTGAAATGTTCCATGTGAAACAGTTCATTCGAGTGAACTCATTATACTGAAATGTTCAGTATGTTGAAATATGCTCAGTGTATTGAGCGTGCTAAATTTGTTGAGTAAAATTCAATACTTTATGCAATCGTCAAGTATATTGAGTTGTCAAACTTCACATCTGAAACACGTTCAGAAAGTTGAGTGGACGGGCAGCCCCCCTCCCCCTCTTCTCGGTACTATTATAGTACATTTTTGTGAAAGCCATGTGATAGCTATGTGAAAATTATGTGAAAAATATCAGAGTGCGATTTTTGATATATTGAATGCCTATATCCCCACCTTCAATATATTGCAATAAATATATTATTATAAAAATATAAAAATATTATATTAAAGACTCAAAAAAATAAAAATTCCAAACACGTAAGTTTAA
>OERL01000228.1_pt1 | contig 12604 bp, 4 predicted proteins | sample 1539981 | NCBI WGS metagenome assembly OERL01 (sample SAMEA3891867, study PRJEB23780) | metagenome | biome: terrestrial biome; feature: animal house; material: Caecal content | place: Italy | collected 2015-05-05
AATCGTTATCTCGCACTTGTGGCCTTGATAATCTCCTTAATCTCCTGCCAAAGTGAAGACAACCCAAATCGTTATGAATTAATACCCTATCCCAATGACATGGAACAGATGTCGGGACGCTTTTCTTTCGATGACGACACACAGATTTTTATTTCACCGGAATGTGGAGACGAAGTAAATGAAATCTTGGCTCAGTTTGCAGAACAATTCGGTAAAACAGCCGGCAAGGACTTAAAAATAGCCGAAAAAGAAGGCAAAAATATGATGATCGTAAAAATCGATACGACTATGAGCCAAGAGGCTTATCGGCTAAACATAAGCAAAAAGAAAATCGAAATAACCGCAGCTACGCCCAACGGTGTACGCTATGCGCTACAAACCGTTAAACAACTCCTTCCGGTAGCGATCTATGGAGAAAGACTCTCCGCAGATGAAAATTGGTCGGTTCCTTGTGCCACGATAAACGATGCTCCCCGTTTCGGATATCGGGGAATGCACCTCGACGTTGCCCGTCATTTCTTCACATTAGACGAAGTAAAACGGATTCTCAACGTAATGGCTGTTCACAAACTAAATACATTGCATTGGCATCTCACCGACGATCAAGGCTGGCGCGTAGAAATAAAAAAATATCCACGACTGACCGAAGTGGGCAGTATTCGCAACAAAACCATGATTCGTAAAGAATGGGATAACTACGACACTACCCCCTATGGTGGATTCTATACACAGGACGAATTACGCGATATGGTAAAATACGCCGCCGATTTGGGTATTACCATTATTCCCGAAATAGACCTTCCCGGACACATGATGGCGGCATTGGCCTCTTATCCCGAATTAGGTTGTACGGGTGGCCCGTACGAAGTTTCCGGACAGTGGGGTATCCGTGACGATGTGCTCTGCGTAGGAAAAGAAAAAACATTCGAATTCATTGAAAACGTTTTGCTCGAAATCATAGATATATTTCCCTCGAAATACATACATATTGGAGGTGACGAATGTCCCAAAATTCGATGGGAAAAATGTCCTGCTTGCCAAGCCCATATCCAAAAATTAGGATTCAAAGACGATGAACATGGGAAAGCAGAGCACTATCTGCAAAGCTATACAATCGAGCGCGTGGAAAAATTCCTCAATGAACACGGTCGCAAAATCATTGGGTGGGACGAAATCCTCGAAGGCGGACTCGCCACCAATGCGACAGTCATGTCATGGCGTGGTATTGACGGAGGTGTCGAAGCGGCGAAACAAGGGCATTATGCCATCATGACACCGACTGCACCTCTCTATCTAGACTATTACCAATCTCGAGACACACAAAACGAACCTTTGGCTATCGGCGGTTATAACCCGGTCGATATGATCTACAATTTCAATCCCGTACCCGAAAGTCTTACAGAAGAACAAGCCAAATTCATATTAGGTACACAAGCTAACATCTGGACAGAATACATCGCCACTCCCGAGCACCTCGAATACATGATACTTCCCAGATTGGCAGCACTGAGCGAAGTACAATGGGATCAAGTCGAAAACAAAAGTTATGACCGATTCCTCGATAATATCGGCCATATCCTTGCCATCTACGATGTAATGGGGCTCAACTATGCCAAACATATATTCGAAGTTAAAGGCGAATACTCGGTAAATGAATCCAAAGGCTGTATAGAAGCGACACTCCGCACACAAGGCAATGCTCCCATCTACTATACCCTCGATGGATCCGAACCAACGACAAACAGCACCCGATATACCGAGCCGATAGAAATCCGTACCGAAAATGATTCTTGCACATTGAAAGCCATCGTCGTACGCAAGGGCATCGAAACCCGCACACTCGTGCGCCCCTTCAAATTCAATAAAGCCACAGGACACATGCCCCAACTGAAAGATGCACCCAGTGAAAAATATACTTTCGGAGGAGCCGGTGTACTCACCGATGGCATACATGGAGATTTCAATTACAGCAACGGTTGTTGGCTCGGATTTATCGATACACCGTTAGATGCAACAATCGATTTAGGAAAAACGCAAACGATAAGTCAGGTCAAAATAGGATCGCTCGTACAATATTCCGAGTACATTTTCCCGCCCACCCAAATAAAAGTCTATGCGACTAATGGAGACAACCCGATGACCGAAATCGGAAAACTCGAAATTCCGGTAACACAAAAACAAGACCAAGACGGAGTACGGGAATATACCTGCGAATTTCCTGCCGTCCCCGCCTCGAAAATCCGGGTGGTTATCGATACCACCGACAAAATACCGGCATGGCACGGAGCCAAAGGTGAAAAAGGTTGGCTTTTTGTCGATGAAATATCTATCAACTAATGATTATTACCGAAACGCATGAATACACACAATATATTCAAAGCCGTTCTCATCTCTACACTGTTACTTATCGGGAACAGTTGTTCTGAACGAAAAGGAATTGATGTCATACCTATGCCTCGATCGGTAGAGTATCACAGCGGAAATTTTGTAATTTCACCCGAGACCAAGTTCTATACGAACCTCTCCGCAGAAAGTCGTCAAGCTCTGACCGACTATCTCGAAGGGACATCGCTCGGTTCCGTTCCCTTTGCCGAATCGGCTACCGGCAATAACGGAATAGAATTGAACCTCTGCGATAGTTCCATCGTGACAGGAAATGAAGCCTATCGGATCGAAATCGATAAAAAAGGTGTTCGCCTGTCGGCAAATACCGAGACCGGGATATTCTACGGACTCCAAACACTTCTGCAACTGTTGAATAACGGCGATAACAAAACTCTTCCCGCTCTGACGATCAACGATTCCCCTCGTTTCCCATACCGGGGATTGCACCTCGATGTTTCGCGCCACTTCTTTGATAAAGAGTTTGTCAAAAAACAATTGAATGCGATGGCCTATTTCAAAATGAATCGGTTGCATTGGCATTTGACCGACGGTGCTGGTTGGAGAATCGAAATAAAGAAATATCCCCGCCTCACCTCTTTCGCAGCGTGGAGGCCATTCGATAAATTAAACGACTGGTGGGTAGGAGGTCGCACTTTCTGTGAGCAAGACGATCCTCGTGCCGTCGGCGGATATTACACACAAGACGACATTCGGGAAGTTGTTGCTTACGCCGCCGAACGTCATATCACCATCATTCCCGAAATCGAAATGCCGGGGCATGCTCAATCGATTTTGGCCGCATATCCTCAGTTGGCCTGTTTTCATAAAAACTACGAAGTCTCGTGCGATTGGGGCGTTCATAAAGAAGTCCTATGTACAAAGGAAGGCAGTTTTAAACTTCTGGAAGATGTGCTATCCGAAGTGTTTGAAATTTTTCCTTCGAAATATATACATATAGGAGGAGATGAATGTCCGAAAGACCGTTGGTCCGAATGTCCGGTTTGTCAACGAAATATAAAACGATTGGGATTGAAAGATGAGCATGAGCTCCAAAGCTATTTTATAAAACGAATGGAGGAGTTTGTCAATGCACATGACCGGCAAATTATTGGTTGGGACGAAATTTTAGAAGGTGGCATCGCGCCTAATGCCGTTGTCATGTCTTGGAGGGGAGAAGCAGGAGGTATAAAAGCGGCAAAAATGAACCATTCTGTTATCATGACTCCTCGGGATTTTTGCTATCTCGATTATTATCAATCGGAAGACCGGGATAATGAGCCTTTGGCTATTTATGGTTACCTACCGTTAGATTCGGTTTATTCCTATAATCCTACCGAAAAATTAACATCGGAACAGGGTCGATATATTTTAGGCATTCAAGGAAATCTTTGGACGGAATACATTGCTACTCCCGAGCATGCCGAATATATGGCTTATCCGAGGGCCATAGCGTTGGCCGAAGTTGGGTGGAGTCGGCAAGAACAAAAAGATTTTACAGATTTTGTCTACCGTTTGACTATTCAATCGAAGAGGCTTGATTCATTGAATGTTAATTATGCGAAACACTTTCTTTTTTCAGTAAAAAATAAAAATGATAAACTATGAAAACAAATGCTATTTTTAGTAAGAAACAGCTTTTTGGGGTCTGCTGTGCATTATTGTTGTCCCCTATGGCTGTATTTGGACAACTTATTGTTGGAAAAAGTTTGGGAGCCGATCATACGGCCGATGAACAAAAGGCTTTGGCCGTAACGAAGAATGGGGATATGTATATATCGATCAATGCCAATTCTTTTCAGATAATGAAAGATGACGGAACTTTCGATGAAATTAAAAATCCCTATCAAGAGTCTACTACCCGTGCTGGTATTTTGACGAAAATATCGGCTGATGGAAAACTCCTTTGGAGCAATATGGTGTGTGTACAGGAGTCTGCCAATAATAGTCAGGTGACATCGGTTTGTGAAGTCGGTGATTATCTCTATGTAGTCGGAGGTGTCAGAACCAATGTAAAGGGGGAACACCCGGTATCCGTGTTTGGAATTCCATTGGTCTCACAGGGGGAAATGGATTATTATATCGCTAAACTGAATGCTGCTACCGGTGAGGCTGTGTGGGCAAAGACATTCGGTGGTGTGCGTAATTGGGAGATGTTCAATTCGGTGGTTGCCGATGAGGCCGGGAACTTGTATGCCGTAGCTACTTTTGGCAATGTATCGAGTGCACCTTTGGAAATGCCTCTCAAAGACGGTTCTTCTACCTCTTTGGCCGTTACAAACAATTGGGGCGAGGATTATCTGCTTGTGAAGTTCAATAAAGACGGTGAAATTTTATGGGCGACCAGTATCGGTTCTAAATTTCGTGAAAATGGAACTCCTGATGTAACCGTAGGAGAAGATGGGAATCCTGTCATTTGTGGTGTTTTCAATGCTGCGAATGGAAATCTAACGAATGAGTCGGAGGAAAAACGAGAGTTTTATATTGGAGAACAGAAATATCTGCTTTATCCCGAGCAGTCCAAAGAGTCGGCATTGGTAAAACTCAATTCGACCGATGGTTCTGTGATGTGGTCCCGTTATTTTACCGGTACTGGAAATCAAGAAGTGTTGAAGGTACAGGCCGTTTCGGGCTCGAATGCTGTGGCTGTAACGGGGAAAGCGAATAATCAGATAATCGTGGAAGGGTCTGCCGGATTGTCTACCGAAACCGTCACGCATGTATCGGGAGCAGATCATTTATTTGTTATCTCTTTTGACGTCGATGGAAAGCTCCTGTGGAGCAAATCGGCTTCGGGAGATACATCGAGCGAAGGTAAAGAGATTTCGAGTGATGATTTGGGAAATATTTATGTGAGCGGATATTTCAACGGTTCGTTAAATTGGGGTGACAATATTGTCCTTCAAAAGACCGGGTCGAATGAAAAAGAGGGCTTCTTCGCTAAATTAAATGGTTCCGGTAAATGTCTGTATGCCGAAACGGTCAAAGGAACAGGTGCGGAGAGTATCAATCTTATAGCGGTAAACGGAGATAAGCTGGCTGTTGCCGGGGATAGAACGACAGATGTCACGTTGCCTTATGGCGACTCTGAAACTGGTGTCGCTCGATATACTGTCGAAGATCGTAATTATAAATGGTTTGCGGCATCCTATACGATGAAACCTTCTGTTTCGGGAATCTCGACGTTGAACGGAAAGAGATTCGTTCCTTTCTCGTATCAAATTGTTCCGGCTTTCTTCGAAATGCCGGCAGTGTTTGAATACTCTTTGGCTGGCAATTTACCCTCTGGCTGGATATTGGATCCTGCTACGGGTATTATTTCGGGAAAAGCTACCGAGGAGGCGAGCGGTTCATTCAGTGTGATGATTTCTAATGCCACAGACGGTGAAAGTGTAGAGAAAACCTATACCTATTCTATTGTACCTAAACCCTGCGATATCTTGTCTATACAACCCGAGAGTCTACCTTCACGGGCTGTGACCGGAGCTTTCTATCAACAATTCACGTTGGAAAATGGAGAGGGAAAAATCGTTTGGACTGCCGAAAATTTGCCCAAAGGTCTGTCTTTGGATCCTGATAAAGGGTTATTGAACGGTATTTTGCAACAAACAGGGGAACTTTCGTTTACGATTAAAGCGAGAGAAGAGAGTGGTTGCGAGACTTCCCGAAGCTATACGATTAATGCCGAAGAATTTAATTATTCTTTGGCTCCGAATCTGAAATGGATTAATCAAATTTATGGAAGTGAAGCGTTTGACCATGCCAAAGTGAATTCTATCGATAAAGATGGAAATGTTTGGGTAGCAGCAAGTTATTTTTCGGCAACTTTCTCCGATGAAGTTTCATTCCCGAACATTGGGAATACCGATGCATTGGTCGCTAAATATAATGGAATCGATGGTAGTTTCATGTGGGCTCGTACGATCGGGGGCTCTCCTGTATCCGGCAGAAATGAGCAAGGACAGGCGATTGTAACAGATGTAGTGACAGGCGATGGAGTATTTACCGGAATAATTACGCCCGATGCTCGTATAGGAACCCTAAATGAAACAGATAGCTTTCCTACAAATGGGGGACGGGATATAGGAGTTATTCGTTTTGATAAAGATGGTAACAAAATTTGGCATAAAGTATTTGGCTCGGCCAAAGATTGGGAAGCCGGAATCAATACGACTTTTGATAAGAAAGGAAATATTTATGTGATCGGTTATACCAACGATGGAGATATAGTGATACCTATGGCCGATGGCTCTTCCGAAACATTAGCGGGAACCTCGGTAGATGTGGTGATTATTAAACTGAATGGAGATGGAGAAGGCCTTTGGGCGAAGCGTTTAGGTACGGTAAATAAAGGTGAGGAAATATATGGCCTTGTGACCGATGACGCTTGCAATGTATATGTATCGGGTATGGTGAATAACGGTACAGTACCTTTTGGTAATGGTAAGGTGGTGACAGCTACCGGAATTACTTCGTTTATTGCCAAGTATGACGAGGCCGGAGTTTGCCAATGGGTAACTTCGTTGGGAAGCAATGGTTCGCTTATCAATGGACGGGGAACATCTCTTGTTCGAGATAAAAATGGAAATTTGTATTTTGCTGCAATTTGTAAAGGGTCTTCTTCCATATCGGGAACAACGGAAACGATTGAGGCCGATGCTTCGAAAACCGATGGAGCAATTATTAAATTTAATTCCGATGGACAATATGTATGGCATCGCATGTTTGCATCGGTTGCCGATGACGGAGTGACCTCTCTTGCGGTTGATGAAAGTAATAATGTCTATGCCGTGGGATATTATGAGGCAGAGTTGCCTGTATATGAGAGTATAAAATTACAGCGCAATGGAAATAATCGAACGGCCTTTGTCGCCAAATATTCCGATGAAGGAGAGTATTTATATGCTTTCTCGACAGGTGCTATTATTACCGATGCCGTGAAACCGACCGGTTTGGCCATTTCGATAGATAAGACTACGAACGACATTATATTGACCGGGCCTACTTACGGAACGATATATCCCTATGGTGTTAGCGGTAGTTCCAATGCTTTTGGAGGCGGACGTTTTATGTTGGCACGTTATAGCCAAGATGCTGCTTTGTTCGGCATTTTTCCTCAGGGAATAAAAGGGGAGAGCTATTCGGCTCAATTGAATATTTCTGGTTTCCAAAAGCCCTTACAAGTTGCTTATAGTCTTAAAGTTGGAGATAACCTCCCCGATGGATTGTCTTTGGATACGAATACGGGAGAAATTAGTGGAGTATTGAATGAAGCTGGAATATTTAAATTTACAGTCTTGGCTACCGACGGTTTTGTCAATGCTAGTAAAGAGTTCAGCATTTCTGTTACCGGAGCAGATTGTCAGATGACAGTAGAGGCGATTATTTCGGAAGATGCAGAAAATGGAAAACCTTTTTCTGCGAGAATATATGCCGATAATGCTACCGGAGCAGTAACATGGTCTATTGAAGAAGGTAGTTCTCTCCCTTATGGCTTGTCTATAAGCTCGTTGGAAGATGGTGTCGGATTAATTAGTGGAACTCCTAATGCTCCGGCGAAGGAATATTCGTTTACGATTGTCGCCGAGGACGAAGCGGGCTGTCGTGTCACTCAATTGGTATATCTCAATGTTACAGGCGAAAGCGGGGTAGAAACCCTTGTTTCCGAAGGCTTTGTCGTATATCCCAATCCGGTAACCGATGGAATGCTTAAAGTTTCTTTGAAAGACCTTGTTTCGGGAAATTATGTGATAGAAATTGCAGACCTATCAGGAAAACAAGTCTATAAAGAGGAAGTTAGGGTAGAAGAAAGCATGGTAAAAAGTATTTCTGTAAATAATATGCCTTCTCAATGGTATGTAGTTACCGTTCGGGGAATGGGTGTATCTTATTCGCAGAGATTTATGGTTCAATAAAGTTTCTATGGGGCTATCCAACCAATCTGGATAGCCTCATAGTTTTGAAACAAAAGAGGAGAAATTAGCATGAAGAATCTTATCTATTTCGTATGTCTGGCTTTTGCCGGTATTTGCTTGTTGGGTTGTGAAAAAAACGATATGCCCGAACCCGAAAAACCAAGAGAGGAAGAACCTGCCGATTCCACGGATATCGTCGATCCCGAAGAGCCCGATACTATTGTAGAGCAGAAGGACGATCCTGAAAATGGAATTATCTTGGATATGCCGGGTATTACGCTTAAAGGTTGGGTGCATTGCAATCGGGTAGGAATGCCGGGGGTTGTAGTGACCGATGGAACTAACGTCACTGTTACCGATGAGAAAGGTATATATAGAATGAAACGAAATACGACGGCTTCTCATGTATATATATCTTCACCGAGCGGTTATACCGTATGCGTGAAAAATAGCGTACCCCAGTTTTATGCCGAAATCAATCAGCGAACAGATATTGTCCATAAAGATTTTGAGCTTGTTCGTCTTGAAAAAGATGATACGAAACATACATTTGTTGCAATCGGTGATCCACAGTTATATCGTGATTTTGAGTTGAGTTATTTGAAAGAAGCTGTAAATGACCTTAACAGCTGGGTAACGCAGAGCCGTAAAGGAGAATGTGTACATTATATTGTGTTGGGAGATTTGGTGTTTGACAAACCAGAGTATCATGAATCGAGTAAAGAGATTTTTTCGATGTTGAATGCTCCTGTGTATAATGTTATCGGCAATCATGATCATGTGTTCGAAAAAAGTGAACCTGCTGTGAAGTCCAATGATTTGAAAGCCGATACGGTGTATAAACGACATTACGGGCCTACTTATTATTCATATAATCGGGGTAAAGTCCATTACGTAGTACTCGATGATGTGGAATATTGGGGCGGATCGGGACCTAAGTATGTCGATGCCGTTTCCGATGAACAAATTGCTTGGTTGCAAAAAGATTTGATGTATGTTGATAAAGATAAGGCGATTGTCCTTTGTTTACATGCACCTACTAAGCGCAGAACCGAGACTCGGTCTTTCGGCAACAGAGAACAGTTGTATGCTCTTCTCCGTGGATATGCCGATGTTCAGATTCTTAGCGGTCATACGCATTGGAACTCTGTTGTGACAGATGATGGTAGTGGTATGACAGAACACATTGTAGCGGCAATGTGCGGTAATTGGTGGCAACCCGAACTGATTTGTAGTGAGGGTACACCTATCGGGTATAAAATATTTGATGTGGACGGAACCTCATTTAAATGGAAATATAAATGTGTGGGACAACCCGAACAATACCAGATGAGAGTATATCCTTTGGGAGAAAGAATCAACATATTACGCCCGAAAAATGTCGTTCTGAATGTTTGGGATTGGGATCCTTCGTGGAAAGTCGAATATTCCGAAGATAACGGACAAAACTATCGTTCGATGTTCCGTAGTCTGAATATGTATGATATTACTGCATACAATGCTTTCGGGGCGAAGGGAGATAATACTTTCCCTGTCGGGCGTACTTGGATACAAGCCTCTGAATCTGATCATATGTTTTATTGTAGGCCTTCTATTCCGTATAATCAACTTAAAATAAGGGTGACTTCCCGATTTGGGGATATGTTTTCGACGACCGTAAATATTCAAAATCTTTGATTAAAATAAAGTATTAGTTATGAATCTGATTCTAAGAATTATTATAATAGGAGCATTGTTGCTTTTGTTTGCTTGTAAGTCTGTTTATAAAGCCGACCCGTTTCCCGAACCGGAAAGAGAATCGGGACAAACCGATGTCCTTGCATTAAGAGCCGAACCTTTGGATACGGTACGGGTGGCTTTTATAGGGGTAGGTGCTCGGGGCATGGCAGCCGTGAAACGTTTTATGAATATAGAAGGTGTGAGGGTAGTTGCATTGTGCGATGTAGATTCTTTCAAGGTTGCCAAAGCGCAGAGGATTCTGGCTGCGAAGGGACGAGGACCGGCCGTGGAATATTGTGGCCCCGATAGTTGGAAGAAGGTTTGTGAACGAAGCGATGTAGATTTGATTTATAATTGTACCCATTGGCAGTTGCATACTCCTATTGCGGTCTATGCTATGGAGCAGGGGAAACATGTCGCGGTGGAAGTTCCGGCAGCCCTTACGGTTGATGAGTGTTGGCAATTGGTGAATACCGCCGAAAAAACTCGGAAACATTGTATGATGCTGGAAAACTGTTGCTACGATTTTTTTGAGTTGGCTACTTTGAATATGGCTCAACAGGGCGTTTTTGGAGAAGTTGTTCATGGAGAAGGGGCTTATATTCACGATTTAAGAGAATATAATTTTGACACTGCATCGGTATCGGGATATTGGGATATGTGGAGATTGAAATATAATACGGATCATACGGGGAATCCATATCCGACGCATGGCTTAGGCCCAATTTGTCAAATAATGAACATTCATCGGGGAGATAAAATGAATTATTTGGTGTCGATGTCGAGTGACCAGTTCGGATTGACGGAATATTCTCGGAGTCGTTTGGGGGAAGAACATGCGTTCGCTTCTAAAAAATATGATTTAGGAGATATGAACACTACTCTTATTAAGACTGAAAAAGGGAAAACGATTTTGATTCAACACGATGTGACAAGTCCTCGACCTTATGACCGGCATCATGTAATCGGCGGAACAAAGGGTTTTGCACAGAAATATCCGGTGGAAGGGATTGCCTTAGAACCGAATGCACATCGTTTTTTACCGGAAGAGAAATTGGATTCTCTCTTGAAGGCTTATGAACATCAGTTTGTGAAAGAAATTGGAAATTTAGCTCGAAAAGTCGGTGGGCATGGAGGTATGGACTTTATTATGGACTATCGCTTGATTTATTGTTTAAGGAATGGACTACCTTTGGATCAAGATGTTTATGATGCTGCCGAATGGTCTTGCTTGGTCGAATTGACTGAATATTCAGTAAGAAATGGATCTGTTCCTGTGCGTATTCCCGATTTCACACGAGGAGCATGGGAGAAATTAAAAGGTTTGGAGTTTGCAAAATAGTTATAAATTTGCAACATTGAAATATTTAACAAGATTAAGAATGGGAACGAAATTTTCGACACGCATATGGGTAAGTGTAGTCGGCATAGCATCGATTTTTTTTGGAAGTAAAGGATATGCGGATACTGTGATTTCGGTAGCTGACTTTGGATTGAAACCCGATACGAGGGAGAATGCCGTGGCATATGTTCAAAAAGCGATAGAGGCTTGTAGGGGAAAAGAGCCGGTAACCCTTGTTTTTCCCGAAGGACGTTATGATTTTTGGCCTCAATATGCTCATGAGAAAAATTATTATGAGACCAATACCTACGATGTTTTTCCGAAGCGATTGGCAATGCTTTTCGAGGGGTTTCACAATATCACTGTCGACGGGAACGGCTCGCAGTTCGTCATGCACGATCGAATACAACCGATAACCGTTGAGAATTGCGATGGCGTTACGTTGAAAAATTTCTCTATCGATTGGGATATACCGCTTACGGCTCAGGCTCGTGTGATAAAGGTGGGTAGCGATTTTTTCGAGATCGAAATCAATGTCCTCGAATCTCCCTATATCATTGAAGACGGCAAGCTGGTATTCGTGGGTGAAGGCTGGAAAAGTGCATTAGGCAGTATGATAGAATTTGAGTCTGATACGCATTTCGTGGTTCCCGGTACGGGTGATTTGGTGCTGGGGAGGAATTGGAGAGACTATACGGCCGTTTCACCTCGGTACGGTATTGTGCGGTTGAGTCGGAAGGGAGGATTCGAACGATACCCGGCCGGGGGTAACTGGTTGGTGCTGAGGCATAGCACGAGAGACCATGCCGGAATTTTTATCTGTGGCAGCCACGATGTGCGGTTGTCCGATGTGCAGGTGTATCATACCGCCGGCTTGGGTATCTTGGCTCAATATTCTTCTGATATTGCGTTCAAAAAAGTGAGTGTAGAGCCCAATGCGGCGAAAGGACGCATATTGAGCGGTCACGACGACGGTTTCCATTTGATGGGGTGTAAAGGTAAAATTACGGTCGACAGTTGTCGTTGGGCCGGTTTGATGGACGATCCCATAAACATACATGGAACCTGTGTCCGGGTGGTGAAAGTCCTTTCTTCCGATAAGGTTGTCTGCCGGTTTATGCACGACATGAGCAAAGGTATGGAGTGGGGATTTCCGGGAGATAAAGTCGGTATGATCGAAAACAACACCATGCGCACGGTTGCTACTGCAAATATACGCTCGTTCAAGGCGATAGACGAGTATGAG
>OERL01000232.1_pt1 | contig 12478 bp, 10 predicted proteins | sample 1539981 | NCBI WGS metagenome assembly OERL01 (sample SAMEA3891867, study PRJEB23780) | metagenome | biome: terrestrial biome; feature: animal house; material: Caecal content | place: Italy | collected 2015-05-05
TTGACACGGGGGTGCTGTGTCTATATAATTGGTATCACTTTCGGTTTAGTAATTCTAAACTTTTGGGTTACAATCTTTGAACCCTCTAAACCGTAAGTAAATTTTTGCTAAACCGCGCAGGTCTCGCGTACAGGTGCGCGCGCCTTTCGATATACAGGGCGTGCGGGTGCGTGAAGGGAGGACGGGCGCGGAGCGGGAGGGGCTATGGAACTGGGCGCAAAAATAAAGCGTCTTCGCTTGCAATGCGGACTTACGCAAGAAGAACTTGCCGACCGCTGCGAACTTACCAAGGGTTATATTTCCCAACTCGAAAACGAACTGACGTCGCCGTCCATTCAGACTTTGCTGGACGTCCTCTCCGCCCTCGGCACAACCGCCGCGGAGTTTTTCGGCGAGGACGAGGAAGAACAGGTCGTGTTCTCCCCCGACGATTTTTTTGAAAAAGTCACGGACACTCACATCATAACGTGGCTTGTTCCCAACAGTCAGAAAAACGAAATGGAGCCCATAAAACTGGAACTTGCTCCTCACGCCGCGCTCGACAAGGATATGCCCCACGAAGGCGAGGAATTCGGTTTTGTGATGAGCGGTTCCGTGGTTTTGCACATAGGCAAAAAAGAGTTTGTCGCGCGCAAAGGCGACGCTTTCTATTACGAAAGCAACAAAGTTCACTACCTCGAAAACCGCACCGCGGAGACCGCCGTGGTGCTTTGGGTTGCGTCACCCCCCACTTTTTAAGGAGAGAGAAAATGGCAGACAACATCATCGAACTCAGGAATCTGACCAAAACCTACGGCGGCAAAGACGCCGTCAAGAACGCCAGCCTCAACATTAAGCGCGGCGAATTCGTGACTTTGCTCGGACCTTCGGGCTGCGGCAAAACCACCACGCTCAGAATGATTGCGGGCTTTGAAATGCCGACCTCGGGCAGAATCATTTTCGACGGCAAGGACATAACCGACACCCCGCCGCACCTGCGCAAGGTCAACACGGTGTTCCAGCGTTACGCCCTTTTCCCTCACCTCAACGTGTTCAACAACATCGCTTTCGGGCTTAAACTCAAGAACATTCCCAACGGCACCAAGGTGAACCGCAAGGGAGAAACGGTGCAACTTTACCGCAAGTACACCAAAGCCGAAATCAAGGAAAAAGTCGACCGCGTTCTCAAAATGGTTGACCTCGAGGACTACGGCTACAGAGGCGTATCCTCTCTTTCCGGCGGACAACAGCAGCGCGTCGCAATCGCCCGCGCGCTTGTCAACGAACCCGAAGTGCTGCTTCTCGACGAACCCCTCGGAGCGCTCGACCTCAAGATGCGCAAGGATATGCAAATCGAACTGATGAATATGCACCGCGAACTGGGCATCACTTTCGTGTACGTCACCCACGACCAGGAGGAAGCCCTCACTATGAGCGACAAAATCGTGGTTATGCGCGACGGCGTGATTCAGCAGATTGCCGACCCCGAAAAAATTTACGACGAACCTGCCAACGCTTTCGTCGCGGACTTCATAGGCGAATCCACCATACTGTCCGGCGTTATGCTCGAGGACTACAAAGTGGAATTCGCGGACGCAGTTTTCGAATGCGTCGACAAGGGCTTCAAGAAAAACGAGCCCATCGACGTCATCATCAGACCCGAAGACCTCGAGATTCTGCCCGCCGACGACAAAAAAGCCATACTCACGGCACGCGTCATCTCCTCGGTTTTCAAGGGCGACCACTATCAGATTACGCTCATTGCAAACGAAAACGAATTCATCGCGCACGACACCGTCACCTGCGAGGAAGGCTCCGACGTCGGTCTGTATATCAGCCCGTCCAACCTGCACATTATGCACAAGGCACGCATCATCAACGAAATCGACACCGAAATCGCAGGCGAAAATCAGGTGTGGATTTGCGGCGCGAAGTTCGACTGCGTCACCGACCTCGAAGCGGGCACGCCCGTGCGTATTCAGGTTGATTTCGACGACGTCATCATCACCGACGACGAAGAGGACGGCGTAATCGGCGCGACGGTAGTAAGTTCCATTTACAAAGGCAGTTATTACCAGTGCATAGTCCGCACGGACGACTACTACGACTTCTTCGTGGACACCGACGACGACTGGCTCAAAGGCGACCGCGTCGGCATCAACATCGCTCCCGAGAAAATTCTCATCGAGCGTCGCGAAGTGACCGAAGCCCCCGTTGACGAAACTCCCGTCGTCGTTGACGAGACGGTGACCGAGGAGACCGAAAGCGCGTCGTCGGAAGCGGAATCCGCCGTCGCAGAATCCGTCGGCGCTGCCGCCGAATCCCCCGTCGCAAACGAGGGCAAAGATTCTTCCGAGGAGGTGTGAAATGACGTCCGCTTCCGCAATTCAGGCTAAACCCCGCAAGCGGTTCAAAATCACAAAACGGGTTTTTGCATACCCTTATGTGCTCTTTATGGTGCTGTTTGTGATTTTGCCGCTGGTTATGATACTCGTCAACGCGTTCCTTGACGACGGCGGAAACCTCACCGTGGAGAACTTCAAAACTTTCTTCACCGAGGAAAGCAGCCTTATAATTCTGGGCAACTCACTGTTCGTGGGAGTCGTGACGACGGCGATATGTCTCCTCATCGGATACCCCGTCGCGTACAAACTCTCCAGAATGAGCAGCGGCAAAATTCTGGTGCTTTTCTTCATACTGCCTATGGGCGTCAACTTCCTTATCCGCACCCTCGCCACCAAAGCCATTTTCATTGCGCTTGACGTGACGCTCGGTATGGGAACGGTGCTCTTCGGTATGGTCTACAACTATCTGCCCTTTATGATACTTCCTCTGCACACCTCGCTCTCGTCCATAGACAAGAGTTACATCGAGGCGGCGCAGGACCTCGGCGCGGACCGTTCGACGGTTTTCCTCAAAACGGTACTGCCCCTTTCCGTGGGCGGAATTATGAGCGGCATTACGATGGTGTTCATACCCACCATCTCGACATTTGCCATTTCGCAACTGCTGTCCAACGGCAAGATATTCCTCTTCGGCGACAGCATACAGACCAAGTTCGACCAGGGTCTGTACGGCGTCGGCTCCATAATGAGTCTGGTGATGTTGGCGTTCGTGCTCATCTCCAACTTCCTTATGAACAGAATCAACAAGAACAACAACGTCGGCGTGGGGAGGTCTCTGTGGTGAAAAAATTAGGCGACATCTTAGGCAAGGCGTACATCTTCGTCATTCTGGCGATACTCTACGCTCCCATAATCCTCATCATCGTTTACAGTTTCTCGGGAAGTTCCAACTTCAACTTCTCGGACGGCTTCACGTTCGACGCGTACGTGTCCATATTCACCTCCGAAAAATCGCCCGCTCTGTGGGCGGCAATCGAGAACACGCTGCTCATCGCCGTCATCTCGGCGGTGGTGTCCACCGTTATGGGCACTTTCGCGGCAATCGGAATTTACAGTATGGGTCGCCGTTCCCGTCGGGTTGTGGAAAACGTCAACCAGTTTCCCATAATCAACAGCGAAATCGTTATGGCGGTCTCGCTGATGATATTCTTCGTGACGTTCGCCTTCCCCGAGGGATACCTCAGGCTGATAATCGCGCACATCGCTTTCTGCACTCCTTACGTCGTGCTCAGCATAATGCCCAAACTCGAGAGTATGGACCCCAACGTGTACGAAGCGGCGCTTGACCTCGGCGCGAATCCCTTCCGCGCCCTCACCCGCGTTATGTTCCCGATGATTACCCCCGGTATCGTCAGCGGATTCATTATGGCGTTCGTCATCTCCATCGACGACTTCATCATCACTCAGATAAACAAGGGTGCGGCAACCGGAATCAACACCTTGTCCACCTATATCTATTCCGACGCGCGCGTCCAGGGTCTCGAGCCGTTCTGGTACGCCGTATTCTCCATCATATTCGTGGTGGTGCTCGCCGCGCTGCTCACGGTCAACCTGTGGAAAATCCGCAAGCAGAAACAAAAGGAAAAGGAGGCGAACCTGTGATGAAAAAGAAAACCCTTTTGCTCGTCGCCGCCCTCCTTCTGACGGCACTAGTCGCCCTTCCCCTGCTCACCGCCTGCTCCGGCGGCGGAGAAAGCACCGTAACGGGCGGAAGCGGACAGGACAAACTCTACATCTACAACTGGGAAGACTACATCGACACCGCTCTCATCGACGAATTCTCCGAATATTACAAGGAGGTGACGGGCAGGTCCATCGACGTGACTTACACGACCTTCGACACCAACGAAACTATGCTCACCAAAGTGCAGAAAGGCGACGCAAACGTCGACCTCATCTGCCCTTCGGAATACGCAATAGAGAAACTTATGCGTGGCGGTTACGTTAGGAATCTTTCCGAACTGGTCTCCGAACTCGGCGAAAAACACAATATGACGTTCGACAATCTCGGCAACATCGAACCCGACGTCAGAACCGCCATTTCCGCGGTGTTCGGCGACATTCCCGCAGGCGACGGCAAGACGGGCAATATGCTCGACTATATGGTGCCGTATATGTGGGGCACTCTAGGAATTCTTTATAACAAAAGCGTGGTGAGCGAGGAAGAACTCGAGGAATACGGCTGGGGCGTGTTGTGGAACGCGGGCGGCAATCCCGAACTCGAAGGCGAAATCCTGCTTAAGGACAGTATCCGCGACACCTATTGCGCCGCGGTGCTGTATCTCCGCGATTCCAGAATGTTGCCCGAAGGCGACTCCCCCTCTCTCGGCAAACCCTACACCGAACTGACCACGGCGGAACTCATCAACTGCACCGACGACGCTCTGCTTGTCGCCGTCGAGGAAGTGCTCATCGAACAGCGCGACCACATCTCCGGCTACGAAGTGGACTTCGGCAAAGACGATATGATAAACGAAATCGTCTACGTCGACCTTGCCTGGAGCGGCGACGCCCTGTGGGCAATAGAGGAAAGTTACGACGAAGAAACCGAGGACTACACCCTCGGATACTACGTGCCCGAAAGCGGTTCCAACATCTGGTACGACGGCTGGATTGTGCCCACCACCGTACGCAACGAACTCGCCGCGGTTATGTTCATCGACTTTATGTGCCGTCCCGAATCCGCCGCACGCAATACAAGTTATATCTGCTACACTTCGGCGGTGGCTCGCGACGCGGTGCGCTCCGACGCCGACGCGGTGGCAGCCCTGCTCGACGTGGAATATCTGTGGTACGCAAGTTCCGAAGAGTGCGAACTCTACACCGACGCGGACGGGAATCTCGTGTTCTTCTACGATTGGGGCGACGGCGAACCTTACTATCTCAATGCCGACGGAACGGAATTCGACGGCGACGCCGACGCTCTCACCGCCTTCGAAGCGGCAACCGACGAAGAGGGCTACTGGCTTGACGGCAACGGAGAGTACATCGTCGACGCCGATTCTATGAATCTTTTCTTCGAGGACACCGCGCGCTATGCGGAAATCACCGACGCGCTCGGAGTAATGCGCGATTACGGCTCGGCAAACGACCGCGTCGTGCAGATGTGGGAACGCGTCAAAGCGGGCGCGGAAACCCCGTGGGCGCTGATATGGTGCCTGGTAGCGGTTGTCATCATCGTAGGAGGCGCCGTGGGCATCTACTTTGCCAAGGAAGCGTTCAAGCGCCGTCCGCGCAAACTGAACGTCCCTCCCTCCGTCGTAGAAGAAACGGACGCAAAATAAAGACGAAATCCGACTTTTTTCGCAAAACCGAACGGCGGCACTATTTATCGGCGGAACGCCGCACCTTCACAAAAAGGCGTACTTCGGACCGACAAAAAACCGCCTGACAAAAGATAGCCGCACAAAAACCCCCGCTCCGTCGGGGGTTTTTCATACAAAGGTCGGCAGGTTGCATTCCTGTGCAAAAAATGATACAATTGTCGAAAACAGTTTTACCTATAAGGGCGCAATTTTCATCTTCCGCAAGCATTTGCGCCGCGAAAGACCCCCGCACCCGAGGAGGCTTTATGCAGAAATTCGAGAAAGTCGTCGCGCGCTACGCTCCGTGGATGGACAAGATGAGCGAAGTGTGCGTGCGCAACAATCACATCGAACCGTCCCTCTATCAGAAACACAACGTCAAACGCGGTCTGAGAGACATCGACGGCACGGGCGTTGTCGCAGGTCTCACCGAGATAAGCGAAATCAATTCGTTTTACATCGACGAAAACGGCAACCGCGTCGAACGCGAAGGCGAACTGTTTTACCGCGGTATCCCCATACGCGACCTCGTCGACGGTTTCATAAGCGAAGGCAGATTCGGTTTCGAAGAAACGGCGTACCTGCTCTTTTTCGGCGAACTCCCCACGCCCGCGCAACTGGAACACTTCACCACTATGCTCGCGGAGTACCGCAGACTTCCCGAAAGTTTCGTCAGGGACATAATTATGAAAGCGCCTTCCACCGATATGATGAACGTCATAGCGCGAAGCGTGCTCACCCTTTACAGTTACGACGCCAATCCCGACGACATAAGCATTTCCAATGTGCTCCGCCAGAGTCTGCAACTGCTCGCGCAGTTCCCTATGCTGTCCACCTACGGTTACCAGGTGTACGCGCACTATCATTCGGACAGCAGTCTTATCATACACCAACCCGACCCCGCGCTCAGCACGGCGCAGAATTTCCTCAGGCTTATGCGCGCCAACAAGAAATTCACCGACCTCGAAGCGCAGATTCTCGACATCTGTCTCGTCCTGCACGCGGAACACGGCGGCGGCAACAACTCCACTTTCACCAACCACGTCGTCACCAGTTCGGGCACGGACACCTATTCGGCGGTTGCCGCTTCTCTCGGTTCTCTCAAAGGACCCCGCCACGGCGGCGCGAACGTAAAGGTTTCCAAGATGTTCGAGGACCTCAAAGCCACCACCCCCTGCACCGACTCGGCAATACGCGACTACATAGTGCGACTGCTCGACCAGAAAGCGTTTGACCGCGCGGGTCTTGTGTACGGTATCGGTCACGCCGTCTACTCCATAAGCGACCCCCGCGCCGACATTCTGCGCGAATACGCCGAGAAACTCGCGAACGCCAAAGGTCTGCAGGCGGATTACGAATATTACGAGAAAGTAGCCCGCATAGCCCCCGAGGTGATAGGCGAAAAACGCAAGATGTACAAGGGCGTGTCCGCCAACGTCGACTTCTATTCGGGTCTCATCTACACTATGCTCAAGATTCCCACCGAACTCTACACACCTCTGTTCTCGGTGGCAAGGATAGCGGGCTGGGGTGCGCACCGCATAGAGGAACTCGCCAACAAAGGCAAGATTATCCGTCCCGGCTACACCGCGGTCGCTCCCCGTCAGGACTACGTGCCTCTCGAAAAACGCGGCTGAACGACCGTGCACGTTCACGATGACAGTTGCGCTCCGCCTTCCGCGGAGCGCCTTTGTTTTCTCCGTCCTTTTCCGCCGTCGCTATTGACTTGAAGCCGCGATTTTTTATATTTGTCTTATGAAACATACGACGGACTCCGAAAACGAGGGAAAAAGAAAAACACTCGCAAAAGGCTGGAAAATCGCAATCGCGGTCGTTGTTTCGGCAGTGCTGCTTTGCGGCGCGGGCTTCGGGATTGCGGTCGCCGTGCCTTATATAGAAGCCGCGAATTTCGACGTTTCGGGCACGCCGTTCGAAAGCCCGTACCGCCTGGACGAAAACGGTTACTTCGTTGAAAATATCCCTTACGGGGACTACCTGGTCTACGATGCCGCGCTCGACCGAGACCCGACCGCACGACAACCTGTCCTGAGCGACGACGCAGACCTGGGAAAACGCCGCGGAAGCGCTTTCGTATACAGCCGCGACATATATGATAAACCTGCGAAAATACAACAGCGTCGGCAAACGATAAAACGCCCCGCAAACTTGCGGGGCGTTTCACAGTCAATGCACGTTTCGGGGGTTTACAGCAACTTTTTGGTGAAACAAACTATCGTATTCGCTTCGGTAAAGCCGCAATCGTGATGGAAACGCAAACTGCCCGCATTGAAATTCTCGCAGTCGCTCGCGAACTCTTTGCAGCCTTTGAGGCGCGCCCATTTCTCACACTCTTCCAGCAGTTCCTTGCCGTGGTTGTGACGACGGAATTCCTTGCGGACGTAGATACCCTCGAGATATCCGACGGGTGAGGTGGTTGTGCCCTCCACGTAATCGTGGCGCAGTTGACACAGCGCAAATCCTATGGGACCGTCCTCGTGATAACAGATAAAGAACGCGGAATCGCTGTCTCCCGTGAGTTGGCGGGTGAAGATTTCTTCGATTTCGTCTGCGGAACGTTCGGGCCACAACGCGGAGGCGAACTCCGCAAGCACTCTGACGTCGTCCGTGGTCGCTTTGCAAATCATAATTACTCCTTCGGCAGGTGCCGCCGCCGAAACGCAAATCGCGCCGAAAACCGCGGTGCGGAACGCCTGTCCCACGCATAAATCATATAAATTTTAACATATTCGCGCCCTGCTTGTAAACCCTCGCTTTTGGCGTCGCGCCGCTGCGCCCCCTCTTCATTCTCCCCGTCGCGTTTTATAACGCAAAACGTTGACTGTCGCGCGGCATTATGCTAGAATGACGCCGTGAGGGAGTAGTCGGCGGTTTCCCCCGTTATAAGTCAACAGGTTTGCCTTCGGGCGTGGCTTATATTAAATGGCAAGACTCACACACTTTGGGTGTGTGGGTCTTTTTGTTTGTCGCCGAGACAACACGCCGTCGGGAACACGAACCGCTCCGCGCAACATACCCTGACGGGAAAAGAGAGAGAAACTATGAGTATCTGGGAAATTCTTATCGTGGGAGTGAGTCTCGCTGCCGACGCGTTCGCCGTTGCAATAGTGCGCGGCGTGGAACTGAGGCGTTTCGACGGAATAAAGGCTTGCGTAACGGGCGCGTTTTTCGGCGGTTTCCAGTTCCTGATGCCCGTAATCGGTTGGGCGGCGGCAAGCACTTTCGAAAGTTACATAACCGAGTGGGACCATTGGATTGCCTTTGCTCTGCTGGCGTTCCTCGGCGGCAAAATGATTTACGAAAGTCTGACCGAAGGCGACGAAAATTTCCTTTCCGCTCCCGTGCCGTTCAGGGTGCGCACGCTCCTGGTGTCGGCAATCGCCACCAGTATAGACGCGCTCGCCGTCGGTATAACCTTCGCTTTCCTCTCTGTGAACATCTGGCAAGCCTCAAGCGTAATCGGAGCGGTGACCTTCGTCCTTTCCGTCCTCGGAGTGTTTATCGGCGCCAAAGTCGGCGGCCGATTCAAGAACGGCGCGTCCACCGCGGGCGGGCTGTTGCTGGTATTCATCGGCGTGAAAATACTTCTCGAGCACCTCGGCGTGTTGGCAATGTAGCAATCGACGCGCGCCGGGCGCACAATCCGCGGCAAATCCGCCGCCTTCCGTGCAAACGGCGCATAAATGTGTTATCATCGGCGTGAGGTGAATATGAACGCTCTGACGCTGGTCCACGAGACCGTAAGCAAATTCGTAAACCGCGGCGATTTCGTCATCGACGCCACCGCAGGAAGAGGATACGACACGGCCTTTCTCGCTTCGCTTGTGGGAGAGGAAGGGAAAGTGCTCGCTTTCGACATACAGCGCGAGGCCGTGGAAAGCACGCGCGCTTTGCTTGCCTCTCGCGGGCTGCAAAACGCCGAGGTGGTGCTGACATCACACGCCGAGATGTCGTCTTACGCCGCCCCCGAAACCGCCTCCTGCATACTTTTCAATCTCGGCTATCTGCCCTCGGGAGACCACAGCATTTACACCCGCGCCGCCTCCACCGAAGCCGCCGTGCTTGCGGGCCTGGATATTCTGAAAAAGGGAGGACTGATGTGCGTGACCGTTTACAGCGGCGGCGACAGCGGCTACGAAGAACGCGACGCACTTCTGCCCTTTTTCGCCGCGCTGGACGACAACAGATATCAGGTTTTGCAGGTGTCTTTCGCCAACTGGAAGAAAGACCCGCCGCTGCCCGTGTTCATATACAAACTGCCCTGACGACGTCAACTCTGACGAGACGCGAAAACGCCTCTTTAGCATCAAACCGTTAGCAAACAGGTTTTTATCGCACAAAATAAGCAGTTGAACTCCGTTTTTGAAAAAACAAGGGCCCGTTCCCCGATAAGGGAACGGGCTCTGTTCTTGCGAATTTTCCTCAAAGCGGACAATGCGCGCCCGTGAGAGTGCTTGAGTTTATCTGACCTTGACGGTGAACTCTCCGTCCGAGGCGCCCACCTCTATGGTGTCGCCGGCCTGCAGGTCTTTCTCTATCATCGTCCTTGCGATGAGCGTCTCAATCTTGCTCTGTATATAACGCTTGAGCGGCCTTGCACCGTATACGGGGTCGTATCCGTTTTCTATCGCGAGGTCTTTCGCCGCGGGTGTTATGACAAGTCCGAGTTGCTTGTCCTTGAGCCTGTCGGCAAGCGACTTGACAAGCAAATCTATAATCGCCGTGATGTCTTTCTTGGTGAGAGGCTTGTAGTAGACGATTTCGTCCAGACGGTTGAGGAACTCGGGACGGAAACTCTGCTTGAGCAACTGCGAGACCTGTTCTTTTGCCGCTTCGGATATGTTGCCTTCGCCGTCGATGCCGTCGAGGAGATAGGACGAACCGAGGTTGGAGGTCAGTATGATTATGGTGTTCTTGAAGTCCACCGTTCTGCCCTGCGAATCGGTTATCCTGCCGTCGTCGAGCACCTGCAGCAAGATGTTGAACACGTCGGGGTGCGCCTTTTCTATTTCGTCGAACAGCACGACGGAATAAGGTTTCCTGCGGACGGCTTCCGTGAGTTGACCGCCTTCGTCGTATCCGACGTATCCCGGAGGCGCTCCGATGAGCCTCGATACCGAGAATTTCTCCATATACTCCGTCATATCTATACGCACGAGGTTGTGCTCGTCGTCGAACAGACTTTCGGCAAGCGCTTTGGCGAGTTCCGTCTTGCCTACGCCCGTGGGACCGAGGAAGAGGAAGGAACCGATGGGACGGTTGGGGTCCGCAATACCCGCGCGAGAACGGATAATCGCTTCCGTGACCTTGGTCACGGCTTCGTCCTGCCCGATGACCCGCTTGTGCAGAATGTCGTCGAGATGAAGTATCTTCTCGCGCTCGCCTTCCATAAGTTTGGCGATGGGAATACCCGTCCAGCGCGCCACTACCCGCGCGATTTCCTCGTCGGTGACGGTATCGCGGAGCAAGGTGTGTTTCTTGCCGCTCTCGCCCTCTTTCTGCGCGTCCTCGAGTTTGCGCTGCAATTCAGGCAAACGGCTGTATTTGAGTTTTGCCGCCAGTTCGTAGTTACCCACGCGCTGCGCCGCCTCGATTTCGCCGTTTACTTTCTCGATTTCGGCTTTGGTGTCGGACACAACGTGTATACTCGCCTTTTCACTCTCCCACTGCGCTTTCATAGCGTCGAAATCGGCGCGCAAATCGGCAAGTTCTTTCCTCAGCGCCTCAAGTCTTTCCTTGGAGAGGTTGTCCGTCTCCTTCTTGAGCGCCATTTCCTCTATCTCGAGTTGCATAATACGACGGGCTATATCGTCCATTTCGGACGGCATAGAATCTATCTCCGTGCGTATGGTCGCGCAAGCCTCGTCCACAAGGTCGATGGCCTTATCGGGAAGGAAACGGTCGGAAATATAGCGGTGCGAAAGCGTCGCCGCCGCAATCAGCGCGTTGTCGTGAATCTGCACCCCGTGATATACCTCGTATCTCTCCTTCAGTCCGCGGAGAATGGAAATGGTATCCTCGACGGTGGGCTCGTCAATCATAACGGGCTGGAAACGACGTTCGAGCGCGGCGTCCTTCTCGATGTATTTCCTGTACTCGTCGAGAGTGGTCGCGCCTATGCAATGCAATTCGCCGCGCGCAAGCATAGGCTTGAGCAGATTGCCCGCGTCCATTGCGCCGTCCGTCTTGCCCGCGCCGACGATTGTGTGCAACTCGTCTATGAAAAGAATGATTTTGCCGTCACTCTTCTTGATTTCGTTGAGCACGGCTTTGAGCCTCTCTTCAAATTCGCCGCGGAACTTCGCGCCCGCGATGAGCGAGCCCATATCGAGCGAGAATATCGTCTTGTCCTTGAGCCCTTCGGGCACGTCGCCGCGCACAATACGCTGTGCGAGCCCTTCGGCAACCGCGGTTTTACCCACGCCTGGTTCGCCTATCAGCACGGGGTTGTTCTTGGTCTTTCGCGACAGAATCCTGATGACGTTCCTTATCTCGTTGTCACGCCCGATAACGGGGTCGAGTTTCTGCTGACGGGCACGCTCGACAAGGTCGGAGCCGTACTTACCGAGAGCGTCGTAGACATTCTCGGGCTCGTCGCTGGTCACCCTGTCCGTCTTGACTTTTTTGAGTTCCGCGACAAACTTGTCCTTGGTCACGCCCAACGAGCGGAAAATGCGCTTGATTGGTTCCGTGGCGTGGTCGAACAAGGCGAGCATAAGATGTTCGACGGAGACGTACTCGTCTTTCATTCCCGCCGCGAGTTTTTCCGCC
>OERL01000236.1_pt1 | contig 12396 bp, 14 predicted proteins | sample 1539981 | NCBI WGS metagenome assembly OERL01 (sample SAMEA3891867, study PRJEB23780) | metagenome | biome: terrestrial biome; feature: animal house; material: Caecal content | place: Italy | collected 2015-05-05
AGTATCTCCAGATGAAGGAGCGGACAAAAGCAGTCTCAGACCTGGACGAGCTGGAGCGGAAAGGGATACCCGTGTATAAGCTGTTCCTCTTTGCAGATGACAAAGAGATGCTTGACCAGATTAAGCGGAGGATGGAGCCGGACAAGGATCTTGCGGCAGCGTCTTCTTTCCCGACTAATCTGGAGATCACAGATGTCAGGGCACAGAAAGGACCGGTATTAAAAGAGTATATCGAGTCCCTCGGGTACACGATGGATGAAGTGATGGTGCTGGGAGACAGCCTGAACGACCTGTCCATGATCGCCATGGATTTCGGCGCCACGGTGGCAATGGAAAACGGGGATCCGGAAGTAAAGCGGGCGGCAAAATATGTCACGAAGACAAATGAAGAACTCGGAGTGGCATATACGATCAGGGAGCTGCTCAAGCGGCAGCGGGAAGCTGACTGACCGGGCCGGGAACTCCCAATGAAAATGAAAGAGAAGATGGATAAGAATTATGAGATTTAGAAGCAAACTTGCAATAAAATGCGCGAAAATGACGAGCAGCCTGATCAAGAAGATGAACCGGCGAAGCGGTGTGACGCTGCCCGGATATGTGGCGCGCCTGATCGACCCGAATATCTTAAAGGAGATGGCAGGTCAGGTCAGGGGAAAGATCATTGTGACCATGGGGACGAACGGGAAGACAACTACAAATGCCATCCTTTGCCGTGCCCTGGAGAGTGAGGGCAAGAAGGTCATCATCAACCGGACAGGGGCGAATATGTTAAACGGCATTATTTCTGCATTTGTCCTTTCAACGGATCAGAAGGGGCATCTGGACGCGGATTATGCCTGCATCGAGGTGGATGAGATCGCGTCCGTGGGCGTTCTGCCCAGGCTGACGCCGGACTGCGCCCTGCTTACAAATATTTCGAGAGACCAGCTCGACCGGTTCGGAGAGGTGGATATCACTTACAACAAGCTGATGACTGCTGTGACAAGCGTGCCGAAGACAACGCTGATCATCAACTGCGATGATATCCTGTCCTATTCCCTTGCGGAGAACAGCGGCAATCCGTATGTCACATACGGGATCAGCGAGCAGATCTTTGACGATATCTCGCGTTCAGAGATCCGGGAGAGTATTTTCTGCCGGAAATGCGGGAAGAAGCTGGAGTATGATTTCTTCCACTACGGGCAGCTTGGGATCTACCACTGCCCGAACTGCGGATGGGAGCGTCCGCAGCCGGACTACACGGCGGAGCACATTGAGCTTCAGGACGAGGTGTACTCGTTTGACATGGATGGCGTCCATATCGATTCCACGGCGCGCACGCCGTACAATATCTACAATACCCTGTCCGCATATACAGCACTGAAGACAATGGGGGCGGGATACGCCGGATTCAAAGAAATGATCGAGGCGTTTGACTATGGGAACAACCGGGAAAGCATTTTCCGGATCAACGGGGCAAGAGTGCAGCTCCATCTGGCGAAGAATCCCATCGGCTTCCAGCAGAAGGTATCCCTTGTGCTCAAGGATCCGAAGCCGAAGGATATTATCATCCAGATCAATGACACCTACCAGGACGGGGAGGATATCTCCTGGCTGTGGGATGTGGATTTCCAGTATCTTGCGGACAGCAATGCGCAGAGGATCATTACCGCGGGGACGCGGCGGCACGACATGGGGCTGCGCCTGAAATACGAGGATATCCCCTGTGACTCTACCACGGACCTGCGCGCTTCTGTGCTGGACTGCGTGGAGAACGGGACGAAGAATCTCTATGTGATCGTGAATTATTCCGGGCTGTACCGGACGAACCATATGCTGACAGAGCTGGAGAAAGGTTCCGGAGCAGGCGGGACACAATCTGACAGGGAACAGGAAGGAGGGAACCAGGCATGATGAAACTGACCATCGGACATTTATACCCGGACCTTCTGAACCTGTACGGCGACCGGGGCAACATCCAGTGCTTCCGCAAACGTCTGGAATGGCGCGGCATGGAGGCTGAGGTGATTCCGTTCCTCTCAGGGGACAAGATCGATTTCTCGAAGCTGGATATCGTCCTCCTGGGCGGAGGATCTGACCGGGAGCAGGAGCTGGTCTGCGGCTTCTTAAAAGACATCCGGGAAGACTTCAAGGCATACGTGGAAGACGGGGGCGTCGTTCTCGCGGTGTGCGGCGGCTATCAGCTCCTGGGGAAATATTATAAGACAGATAAAAAGACCATTGAAGGGCTTTCGATCCTGGACATTACGACCGAGTGGCAGCCCGAGCGTCTGATCCGGAACATCGTGCTCAACAGCCCGCTCTTCGAGCAGCCTGTGGTGGGATTCGAGAATCACGGCGGCCGCACCTATATCGGAGACCACACGCCATTTGGCAAGGTGTTCTACGGACTTGGGAATACAGGGAAATCCGGTTATGAAGGCGTGGTATACAAAAACGTGATCGCCACCTACCTGCACGGCCCGCTCCTGCCGAAAAACCCGCATGTGTGCGATTATCTTCTGGAGCGCGCGCTGAAGCGCAAATATGGGGAGAGCGTGACGCTGGAGCCGCTTGCGGACGAGCTGGAGCACAAGGCGAACAGCTATATCGTGGACAGGTACAGTGACAAGAAATACATTTTGAAAGAAACGATCAAACGGTACACCTGATCGTGAAAGGAGGCGGGCGCATGGGATACACTTACGTGATGTCGGATATACATGGCATGGGAGCGCTTCTTGAGGAGATGTTAGAGAAGATCTCCTTTTCGGAGGATGACGTGCTCTATATCCTGGGAGACATGATCGACCGGGGACCTGATCCGGCGAAGGTGCTGGACATCGCCTCATCCTGCGCCAATATTATTCCGCTGAAGGGCAACCATGAGGATGAGTTCGTCAGCTGGTATGACAACGAGATATCCAGGATGTTCCAGAAGTATTATTACAATACCTATGATATCCTTATGGACAGTGAGCGGACGAGGGAGAAACTGCCGGAGTATGTGAGCTTTATGAAAAGCCTGCCCCTCTATAAGAAAATAAAGCGGGATGGCGGGTGCTTCCTGCTGGCACATGCGTCCACGGAGGAGATCCTTCAGGTCTGGAAGAGAAAAGAGCGCCTGATCTGGGACACCTCCATGGTGGACCGGAAGAAGGGAATACCGGGATATGTCTCCATTGTGGGTCATGTCCCGACTTTTGTTATCCGGGGATTTTCGAAAGCGCCTGCCACAATCTGGCACAGCGCGGATGACCGGCTGATCGTTGTGGACTGCGGCGCGGCGTTCCCGGAGCTGGGCGGACGGCTCGGGTGCCTGTGCCTGGAGACGAGAGAGGAATTTTATGTGTCAGCGGGACACGGCATGGAATGAAGCTGTGAGGTCGGCCGGAAGGAAGCCGGAGGAAGGAGCATATGAGGATACATTACAGGGAGACAGAAGAGGGCATTGAGATCGTGCGCTGTTTCGGGGCGGACGGGAATATAGAGCTGCCGGGACAGATTCAGGGGAGACCTGTGACACGGGCAGCGGCATATGCATTTTCGGCAAGAAAGGCTCAGGAAGACGAGGAAGTTCTTGTCTGCGAGACAGACGAGGGGAGGATCTTCCGGCAGCAGGAGCAGCTTCTTGCAGGAGACATTGTGGAAAGCGTGCGTTTCCCGGATACGATGCAGGAGATCGGAAAATATATATTCTATGGATGCCGGAACTTAGAGGAACTGACCTTTTCAGACAGCCTGACAGAGATCGGGAGCGGGGCTTTTACTGGCTGCCGTTCCCTGAACGGGCTGGATGTGCGGTTCTTAAACGGCAGGCGGTCCTGCGTCCCGGACATACTGGGGGACTTGTGGCAGCGGATCGACGCGGCCTTCTATGAAGCGCCCGGCGGCAGCCGGGAAGCCGGAGACGGTGGCAGTCGGGAAGCCGGAGACGGTGGCAGGCGGGAAGCCGGAGACGGTGGCAGTCGGGAGGCCGGGGGAAATGACTGCCTTGAGAAAAGGGCAGAGCTTGTGTTCCCGGAGCACTATGAGGAAGCTGTGGAAAATACGCCTGCCCGCATCCTTTTTACACAGCATCACGGGTCAGGGAATAATTACAGGCAGTGTTTCTATAATAAAGAGATGGATTACAGGAAATATGACGATTTATTTTTCGTCGCAAAGGCGCAGGACAAGGTCAGTGTCCTCGCGGACCTTATTTTCGGCAGGCTTCTGTATCCGGCAGGGCTTGCACGGGCAGCGGAAGAGAGCTATGAGGCTTATGTCAGGGAACACGGCGGTCAGATCGCGGAGTATCTGACGGATACAGGCAGGATGGAAGCCCTCAGGGAAATGTCCAGGCGGGGACTCTGGACGAAAGAGGCGCTGGATGCCGCGGTGGACCACGCGGCGGCACATCAGACAGCGGGCCGGGGCGAGAGCCTGAGCTTCCTTATGAATGAGCGGCACAGACTGTTTCCTGTGAGAAAGGGAAAATATGAGTTATAACAGTGAACAGAGCCAGGGGGCAGAACAGGCGGCGCATCAGCTGGAGAAGATCGGCAGGGAGATCCTGTGTATCTGCAGGGATGAACTGTATTTTTCCATGCGGTTCATGGATGTTGCGCTGAGCAGCTTTACCTACCAGATGGATGCGCAGGTGAGCCCCTTCGGGACAGACGGATATCGGATGTATTTTCATCCCCGGGAGCTGGGCGGCCTGTACAGGGAGAACCGCATTCTTGCCAACAGAGGGTATCTTCACATGGTCCTCCACTGCATTTTCCGGCATATGGTCAAGCGGGGGATGGACGAAAGGTACTGGGACTTAAGCTGTGACATCGCGGCCGAGCATATCATCGACGGATGCGATTTGAGACCCGTGCGCTTCTCACGGAGCCTGCTGCGCAGAGAGACTTACCGGAAGCTGGAGGCGTCAGGGCATGTGCTCAACGCGGAGCGGGTGCTCCGGGAGCTGACGGAATGGGAACTGACGGAGAAGGAGCTGTCCATGCTGGAGGAAGAATTCTATGTGGATGACCACAGGTACTGGGAAGACAAGGACCAGAACCGCCCTCCGGATGAGCAGCTGGAGAAAAAGTGGAAAGACATTGACGAGAAGATGGAGACAGACCTGGAGACCTTTTCAAAAGAGGCTTCCGAGCAGAGCGGGGGCTTCCTTGACGAACTTCGGGTGGAGAATCGGGAGCGCCATGACTACCGGGAGTTCCTGAAGAAATTTTCCGTGTTCCGGGAGGAATTAAAAGCGGACGAGGATACCTTTGACTATGGATTCTACACTTACGGGCTGTCCTTATATGGGAATATGCCTCTGATCGAACCGCAGGAGACACGCGAAGCGAGGAAGATCGAGGAATTCGCCATTGTGGTGGATACCTCCATGTCCTGCTCGGGCGCGCTGGTGCGGCGGTTTCTTGAGGAGACGTACAGCGTGCTGTCGGAGAATGAGAGCTTTTTCCGAAAGGTGAATATCCACATTATCCAGTGTGACGAGAAGGTGCACCAGGATGTGAAGATTACGTCTCGGGAAGAGCTGGAGAAATATATGGAGCATTTTCAGCTATACGGGGAGGGCGGTACGGATTTCCGCCCGGCGTTTGAATATGTGGACAGCCTGATCGAAACGGGAGAATACACGAATCTGAAAGGGCTGATCTATTTTACCGACGGGTATGGGATCTATCCCAACAAAATGCCGCCTTACAGGACTGCGTTTGTGTTTCTGGAAGAGGACTACCGGGACGTGGATGTGCCGCCGTGGGCGGTCCGCCTGGTGATCAGCGGCGACAGTGAGATTGAGAGAGGATAACTGACAGGAGGAATACAGTTTGGATATTAAACGTGCAAAACAGGAGATCAAAGATGCGGTCGAAGCATATCTTTTAAAGGATGCCTTCGGAGAATATGAGATACCGGCGATCCGGCAGCGCCCGGTGCTTCTCATGGGACCCCCGGGCATCGGGAAGACACAGGTCATGGAACAGATCGCAAAAGAGCTGCAGATCGGGCTCGTGGCGTATACCATCACCCACCATACCCGGCAGAGCGCTGTGGGGCTGCCGTTCATTAAGGAAAAGGAATACGGCGGGCAGAAATATTCTGTGACAGAGTATACCATGAGCGAGATCATTGCGTCTGTGTACGAGAAGATGGAGAAGACCGGGATGAAAGAGGGAATCCTCTTCATCGATGAGATCAACTGCGTTTCTGAGACGCTGGCCCCGGCGATGCTCCAGTTCCTCCAGGGGAAGACCTTTGGCACGCACAAAGTGCCGGAGGGGTGGCTCATCGTGGCGGCGGGCAACCCGCCGGAGTACAACAAGTCTGTCCGCGAATTTGACGTGGTGACACTGGACCGGCTCAAGAAGATTGAAGTGGAGGCGGACTTCCCGGTATGGAAGGAGTACGCGTACCGGCAGGGCGTCCACCCGGCTGTCATTTCCTATCTGGAGCTGCGCAGGGAGAATTTTTACCGGGTAGAGAATACAGTGGACGGGAAGCTGTTCGCCACGGCGCGCGGCTGGGAAGACCTGTCCCAGATCATCCAGGTATATGAGAAGCTGGATAAGACTGTGGACAGGGACGTGGTGTACCAGTATATCCAGCACCGGATGATCGCGAAAGATTTTGCCAATTATCTGGAGCTGTATTACAAATACAGGACCGATTATAAAGTGGAGGATATCTTAAACGGGAAATGGGATGAGGCAGTCCTTCAGAAGATACGCACAGCGTCCTTTGACGAGCATTTGAGCATTGTCAGCCTGCTGAGCGGCAGACTGGGAGAAATGTTCCGGGAATGTTACCGTCAGGATGCATATGTGGCGAAGCTGTATGAATATCTGATCTATTATCGCGATAACCAGTCCGTCATGATGCTGGATGATGTGCGGATGATGGCGGAAAGAGACATGGAAGAACAGAAGAAAGCAGAGATCCTGACAAGAGAGCAGGAAAATACCCTGATCCGGGTGATCGATGCTTTGACCCGCTTCGCGCTGGAACTCAAGGGCGAACTCTTTGCGGATGACGAGGCATTTGCCCGGGTGAGAGAGCTGTTCGGACAGGAAAAAGGGGAGCTTGACGCGGCGGAAAACCATGCATCCGAAATGCTGGAACACGCATTTCAGTTTATGGAGGACGCGTTCGGCGAGAGCCAGGAGATGGTGGCGTTCGTCACAGAACTCAATGCAAATTATTACAGCGTGTGGTTTATCCGGGAAAACGGATGCGACCTGTATTACAGGTACAATAAAGGGCTTCTCTTTGACGAGAGGCATGCAGATGTGGTGCGGCAGATGGATGAAGCGGAGTCCATGCTGAACGCGGGGATCAAATGAGAAGAACAGCTGTTGCTGTTCAGCCCGGAGTCCGATGTGAACAGAATCCACTATTGGGACGGAAAAAATAAGAGAAAAAATGTGATTTCTGACGAAAATATGATATACTAGTTATAATTGCGGCGGAAGGACATATGAGAGGTGTCCTGTCCGGCGAAATCAGGGGGATGAGTCTTACCGGCGCGGCTGACGCCGCGGCCGGGAATTGAAGAAAGTGAGGTCGTTAGGATGGATGTAAGGCAGAAAAGAAACGAAGCGCTCGGAAAGCGGGTCGTAAAGGCGCTGGAATCCAGAAATATGGAAGCTTATTACGCGGCGACAAAGGAAGAAGCCGTAAAGAAAGCGCTGGAACTGATCCCTGAGGGAAGCAGCGTTAACATGGGCGGTTCAATGTCTGTCCGTGAAGTGGGACTTCTGGATGCAGTCAGTTCCGGGAATTATGAATTTTACGACCGGGATAAGGCGGCAACGCCGGAAGAGAAGCAGGAGATCGCGCTTAAGGCGTTTACATGTGACTGGTTCCTGGGCAGCGTCAATGCAATGAGCGAGGACGGCGTGTTCGTCAATATAGACGGAAATGCCAACCGTGTCGCGGCATATGCCTTTGGACCGAAAAATGTGCTCCTCATCGTGGGCATGAACAAGGTCGTCAAGACAGAAGAAGACGCGATGCACAGGGCGAGGAACGAGGCAGCCCCCATCAATACGCAGAGGTTCGGCATTGATACGCCGTGCGTGAAGAATGGAAGCTGCTTTGACTGTAAGAGCCCGGACTGCATCTGCTGCCAGATCATGGTCACGAGATTCAGCCGGATACCGAAGCGGTTCAAGATCATTCTTGTAGATGAGAATCTGGGATTCTAATAATCAATCATAAAAAAGACTAAGAGGAAAAGTGCAATGGACAGAGAAGAGAAGAGCAGGACAGAGAGCGGCACGCAGAAACGGCCGGTACATAGAAAGCCTCGCAGACCGGACGAGAGCATATCCCGCGGCGCGGGCAGCAGCACGGTTTCCCGCAGGCCGGAAGGGAGCGCGGCCCGTAGAACAGCAGGCAGTGCTCCGAGAAAAGCAGACGGAAACAGCGCGCATAGAATAGAAGGGAATGCAGTGCGCAGGGCGGATGGAAGTATTGCCCGGAGAACCGAAGGAAGCGCGGTCCGCAGAGCGGAGGGAAGCACCCCGCGCAGGGCTGAAGGAAGTGCAGCCCGCAGGACAGAAGGAAATACGGCGCGGAGAACCGAAGGAAGCGCAGTCCGCAGAGCAGAGGGCAGTACTCTGCGGAAGACGGAAGGGAGCGCAGTCCGCAGAGCAGAGGGCAGCACCCCGCGAAAGACGGAAGGAAGCGCGGCTCGCAGGACAGAAGGAAGCAGCGCCCGTAAAACAGAAGGCAGCGCTGTGCGCAGGCCGGAAGGAAGCACTGGGCGGAGGACAGAAAGCAGCGCCCTTCGAAAGACAGAAGGAAGCGCGGCTCGCAGGACAGATGGAAGCACGGCTTCCAGACGGCAGAGCGCAGAGGGAAGAAAAAGGCCAAGCGCGGCGGCAGAGGAACTGCGCAGGAATTCAGAGCGGAAGACACAGAATACCGGCAGGCAGGAACGCTCCGGAAAGAACGGGCAGTCGGAACGGGCGATGAGCAAGAAGAAAAAACAGCAGAAACGCGCCAGATTTAATGTGGCATCGAGCGTGGTGCTTGTGGCTGCTGTGTGTGTATTTGTATTTTCCCTGTATCAGCTCGTGTCAATGCTGGTACCCTATTATTCCGGCGGGAAGATCTATGACGAGATCAAGGACCTTGCGATCACGGCGGATGAAGATGGAAGCGGATTCCAGGTGGATTTTGACGCGCTGATGAAAGAAAATTCAGATACAGTGGCGTGGATTCGTTTTGATGAACCTGCGATCATCAGTTACCCGGTGGTGAAAAGCGCGGACAATAATGAATATCTGACTAAGACGTTCACTGCAAATGATAATAAGCTGGGCGCGATCTTTATGGATATGAGGAACAGTTCGGATTTCTCTGATAGAAATACATTTATCTATGGGCACCATCTCAATGTGGGCGGCGAGATGTTCTCGGAACTTCTTGAATATGAGAGCGAGTCCTTCTGCAAGGACCACCCGAACTTCTATATCTATACGCCGGACGGACATGTGCGGACTTATACAGTATTTTCTGCCGGGGTGGTGAAGGACACGGCGGATAATTATAAGATAGAATATGCTTCGGATGCAGAGTATGAAGAGTATCTCAAGCTCTGCCAGGATTCTTCCAATTACACGGTAGACGTGGAGCTGAATGCGCAGTCACAGATTGTGAGCCTCTCTACCTGTACCAATGTGAGGGATGACGAGCGTTTCCTCGTGCAGGGCGTGCTGACCGCTACAGATTAAACAGGAGCCGGCAGCGGCAGCCTGATTCCGCGGCATGGCATCAGGACAGAGGAAATGCGGAAGGAAGGCATACAGGAAAGGAACAGAGGCAATGGCAGACAGATTCGATGTGGGAGACATCATCACGATGAAAAAACCGCATCCGTGCGGCAGCAAAGAATGGGAAGTCCTGCGGGTAGGAGCGGATTTCCGTCTGAAGTGCATGGGGTGCGGACATCAGATCATGATCCCGCGCAGACTGGTTGAAAAAAATACCAGGAATATTGTAAAAAAAGCTTGAAACACCTGCTTTCTTATGGTATCATGAATAACCGTGACATACTGTCGGAAGCTATTTCGGCAAGTATCATAATTCCTTGTTCCCGGAGTGGAGCCGGGGGCCAGAGACCATAAGGAGGTGCAAGAACATGAATAAGTATGAATTAGCTGTTGTTGTGAGCGCAAAACTCGAAGACGAAGCAAGAGCAGACGTAATCGAGAAAGTGAAAGCACTGATCACACGTTTCGGCGGTAACGTGACAGACGTGGATGAGTGGGGCAAGAGAAGATTCGCTTACGAAATCCAGAAGATGACAGAAGGATATTACTACTTCGTACACTTCGAGGCTGAGACTACTGTTCCGGGCGAAGTGGAACAGCGTATCCGCATTATGGACAACGTGCTCAGATATTTATGCGTGAAACAGGAAGCATAAGCGGAAAGAGGTATATATGAATAAGGCAGTTTTAGTAGGACGGTTGACAAGAGATCCTGAAGTCAGATATTCACAGGGAGAGAATGCGACGGCAGTTGCAAGATATACAGTTGCCGTTGACCGCAGATTTAAGAGGGACGGAGAGCCGACAGCAGACTTTATTCCGTGTGTCGTGTTCGGACGTTCCGCAGAGTTCGCGGAGAGATATTTCCGCCAGGGAATGCGGGTTTCTATTTCCGGCCGTATCCAGACCGGAAGCTACACGAACAAAGACGGGGTGAGAGTATACACTACGGAAGTGATCGTGGAGGAGCAGGAATTCGCGGAGAGCAGAGCTGAGAGCGAGGCAAACAGAGGCTCTTACCAGCAGAGCATTCCGGCTCCGGCACCGAGCGCGCCGGCAGGGGACGGATTTATGAATATCCCCGATGGCATTGATGAGGAGTTACCGTTCAATTAAGGAAAGGAGAACCATCATGGCTTACGAAAAGGGAAGCAGACCAGAGGGCGGCTTCAAGAGAAGAGGCCCGGCACGCAGAAGAAAAAAAGTGTGCGTATTCTGTGGTAAAGAGAACAACGAGATCGATTACAAGGACGTTGCAAAGCTGAAGAAATATGTTTCTGAGAGAGGAAAGATCCTCCCGAGAAGAATCACAGGCAACTGTGCGAAACACCAGAGAGCTCTTACAGTAGCAATCAAGAGAGCAAGACATATTTCTCTGATGCCGTACGTTCAGGACTAATTGATTTTATCAATAAGAATAAGTGAACGAGAAAGCCTTTAAGTACTGGAAATCCAGGATTTAAAGGCTTTTTTGTATTTGGAGAAAATTCATGCATTTTTGCTTGCAATTGCTTGCATTTGCAAACAGAACGGATATAATATACTCAAAGGAGTGTGATGAACATGGCAAATACATCTGCAGTTTATGCCCGTATCGATAAGGAACTAAAAGAAAATGCTGAGGACATTCTCTCTCAGCTTGGTATTTCTCCATCCAGTGCGATCCAAATGCTTTACAGCCAGATTGTTCTGAGAAAGGGGATGCCTTTTGAACTTCGTCTTCCGGCTGGAACCCCCGTTGCTGTTGGCGGCATGAGCCGTAAGCGGTTGGATGAAGAGCTCATGTATGGGGTGGAATCCATGAAAGCCGGCAAAACCTATACGGCGGATGAGGTGGATGCTGAACTGAAAAAGGAGTTCGGAATATGAATGAAACCTATTCTGTTATTTACTCCTCAAAAGCCAAAGACGATCTGATAGAGATATACTCGTACATTGCATTTGACCTTCAGGTACCGGATATCGCTGAAGGGCAGGTGAACCGTATACGAAAAACAATCCGTTCGTTGGATTTTATGCCCTCTCGCTACATCACTGTGGAGTGGGAACCGTGGAAGAGTATGAGAATGCACCAAGTACCGGTGGATAATTTTGTTGTCTACTATGTTGTAAATGATGATAGCCGTACGGTAACTGTAATCAGGATTTTCTATGGTGGTCGGGATATCGAAGACATCATTAATACTGACGATAAGTGAAAAAGTCGATCTAGCTTTGCTTTGCAAAAAGCATGGAATTTTAGCTCCCAGTATCATCAGCCCATGAGGTAAGATGTATAATAACCATGAAGATCTGACCGAATCGTATCCGAAAGGAGAACTATCATGGCTTATGAAAAGGGAAGCAGACCTGAAGGCGGCTTCAAGAGAAGCGGCTCGGCACTCAGAAGAAAAGACTGTGTGTATTCTGCAGCAAACACGGACTGAAAGGCGGTCTTGTTGTGAAAATTGAAGATTTACATTATTCTCTTTTAAATGTACCGGTAGATGAAGAAAATTTTGATTTAGAAAAGTGGCGTCGGGAAAATCCAATGGACTATCTTAAAGCTTTATATCTTGTTTTGTCGTCTGGTGATTGGGTCCCGGGCATACAAAATCATATTGCAATGGCGGTTTCTTTTAAAGCAATCTACAAACTA
>OERL01000239.1_pt1 | contig 12347 bp, 12 predicted proteins | sample 1539981 | NCBI WGS metagenome assembly OERL01 (sample SAMEA3891867, study PRJEB23780) | metagenome | biome: terrestrial biome; feature: animal house; material: Caecal content | place: Italy | collected 2015-05-05
TGCGGTAGCCTTTCTTCAAAAAGGCGTTGCCGACCTCCAAAACCGTGGTGCCTTTCGGGTCTGTGAGGACATAGGAGCTGTGCATTTGCAGGAGATATGAGGTAGGCACCCTGCGCCTTGCTGACTTTCATCAGTAGGTTTCAGGGAGCCGCCTCCCAAACCGGACGTACACCTCTCAGCGTATCCGGCTTTCCATGAATCACCTTGATTCTTTGGTTTCGTGTAAGAGTTCAAAGCAGTCAGGGCAGAGAGCCAGAGATTTTCTTCTCATTTTCAGCATTTTCTGCTCGAATATATCCCTGCCTTTCAGCGATTTCAGCGTTCTTACGTGGTGCATACATAAATAGTCCGCATGTTCCCCACAAATCTCGCATACCCCGGCTTTTATGCGGTTGACTATCGTGTGCCTGCTGTCATATTTCCTATAACTCGGCATAACGTCCGCCACATTGTCATAGCCGTCGCTGTGCTTTCTGAATCCATCATGGTAAAATTCGCAGTATTTACGTCCCTTAGTTGTATCGTAGGGTATTCTCAATACTCCGTTTACCATGTGCCGCTTCTTAATAACACTGACATTCGTTCTGTGCTTTCCTGCCAGAGTTTTTAACATGCTGTACCGCACCATGTAGTAATACTTGTGCAATGCGCCTACATTTTCTGCAATCCGATAGAAGTTATACAACCCTCGAATTTCAGAATTGAACGCAGACACAATCTCTGCGTCGTTGCGGTTCATCAGGTCTTTCCTCGGCATAGGCCGCCACATTTCTTTGCCTGTGTCATTGTTGCGTTTCACCTGTATCGCTCCCCGTTCCATTGCCTTTTTAATCCATTTTTCTTTCGGCATATACAGGAATACTTTTCCATACCACACCCGTTTCATGTCGCCATTTTTACACCGCTTCATGTTCTTGGAATGGATTACTTTGAAATCGTACCCCAGATAGCGTACCGGCTTACTGGAATGGGTGACTTTCGTCTTTTCCTCGGACATTTCCAAATGCAGTTTTTCCTGGAGAAAGATTTTTACATCCTCTTTAATTTTTTCTGCATCCTTTTTGGAGCCGATAACGCCGATTACAAAATCATCCGCGTAGCGGTTGTACTGGATTTTCTTGAAGCCTTCCTCAAACGGATTGTAATAATGCTGATTCATCTTCTCCCTTCTGGAATCCTTAAATTCTTTTACCAGTTCAGGAGTTGATTTCTCTGCGCCCATTAACGCTTTACGTGCCTTTTTATATCTCCGGGACGCCCGCTCGTATTCTTTGGTCGTCTTTCTGCGTTCTGGCTCGCAGTCATACTTTTCTTTATATACCTGCATATAGTTGTCCAGTTCGCTGAGATAGATGTTTGCACATATCGGACTGATACCGCTGCCCTGCGGAACGCCGGAGTAGGTGCAGTTGTACTGCCATTGCTCCATATATCCGGCTTTCAGGAATTTCCAGATAAGACCGATAAAAGCCTCGTCTGAAATCCTTTTCCGCAGTAAATCAACCAGCACATGATGGTCGAAGTTATCAAAACACGCCTTAATGTCTCCCTCAACAATCCATGTAACACCCGTGAAATTTTTCTTCACTTGCGTGAGTGCCGTATGACAGCTTCTTTTTGGTCTGAAACCGTGTGAATTATTGCTGAATGTCGGCTCATAGATTGCTTCAAGAATCATTCTGACCACTTCCTGCACTAACTTATCGTCAGTAGAAGTGATTCCCAACGGACGGAGTTTCCCGTTCTTTTTAGGAATATACCTTCTTTTTGCAGGCTTTGGCTGATATGTCCTGTTGCGTATGGACTCAATAATCCGGTTGATTCTCGGCAGGCTCATGTTGTCCAGTGTCTGCCCGTCTACCCCCTGCGTCATGCTCCCCTGCGATTTTGCAATGTTGGCATAGGCAAGAAGGTAAAATTCAGGATTGTACAGATTGCGATACAATCTTTCATATTGGTAGTTGCTTACACTTGCCTTTTCTTCAAGGCTTTTCAAGACATGAATCGGATTTCTCATGGTGTCTCACACACCATCCTTTCTGTTTTGAAAATGATTCACTGTTCCCCTTTGCCATGTAGACGGCTTTCCCGTCCGCAGACTACTATGGGAACTCTGTTGTCCTGGTGAATATTCAGAATCCCGCATCTCAGCGTTTTCATAGCCTTTCGGCGTTTCACTTTAGACAATCCCCGTTTCGTACGGTATAAACAAGCATTCCACGTTATCGGCATGTGACGTTCGCCTTTTTCCACTTTCCCGTGGCTGAACCTGCTCCGAGTATCAGCAGCCGCATAGCCAAACAATGCGACTGTCAGGAACACTGACGAGTACAACCTCTCTACGTCAGGGGTACGCTCTTGGTCCCGATTTCAGGCTGTCATTCAAGCAGTTTAGCTTCCATCCTCATACGTGGATTTTCCTTCCGTCACGCGGGCACCTCAGAGGTTTCAGTGCCCCGTGTCCTCTGCCATGCTATGGTCGCCCTCCGGTTTCCCTTTTGGGGTAAGACGGGGAAGGATAGGCTGCGGCTATCGCCGCATGATGCTTTAACCTATTACTTGCTTACAGTAACATTTATACCGCCCCTACGGGCGCACTGGGCTTGATCCAGAAGCGGGTCTTACCGCTGCCGGAACCGCCTACGATCAGGACGTTTTTATTCCGGGCAGTCTTGGGGTCTTTGGGCCGGCTGGACATGGTGAGACGTTCGGTCTGGGTCAGGATGATGTTGTCCTCAAACTTGGGGGCCACATACGGCTCGATGTCCTTGGCATTGCCCCAGCGGGCCGAGCCGTACTCGCTGCCGTGGCGGTACTTTTTGGCATTCTTGCCTTTGAGGTAGACGGCCAGTCGCAGCCCTGCGCCGCAGCACAGACCTACAGCCAGGTCCAGTGGGTGGAAGCTGGGTACAATGCGGCTCAGGGCGTCGGGCAGGACAGACATGAGGGACATCATCTTTTCAGAGAAGTCAGTCCCGACGGCCAGCCGCCAGGCATAGCCCAGATTGGTAGCATAAAGGCCCATCAGGGCATAGGGCAGATTCAGGAGCACAAGTCGTTTGGTGATCTGATTCATCGTTCGCCACGCTCCTGCTTTTTCTCTTTCATCCGGCCGGGCACCAGCTCAGCAGCCAGGGCCTTGAACTGTTGCAGGCGCTCCAGAACGCTGGGGCGTTTTTCTTTATTGACCAGCTTAGCGGAGTAGTCTTTGAAGGCGGCAGTCAGGGTATCGGCATCCCGCGCCTTGAAGAAAACCAGATACCGCGGCGGGTCGTCGTGATTTTTGGTGATGGCGTAGTCCACGCCATACTTGTCCAAAATTCGCTTGAAGTCCCGGATACCGGTTTTCTCGATCTCGATGTTGGTGGCCCCTTGGTCCTGCCGCAGTAATTGTTTCACGCTCTGTTTTCCCACCGGTTTATTGTGCGATTTACCCGCCCGCCATTGCAAGAACTTACGGGCCGCCGCCAGGATCGTCCGGCCCGTCAGCTTGGTGGTGCTGATGGCGAAGTTGATCGTTCTGTTCTCCACATCTTCCTGCATGGGGGTCATCCTCCTTTCCCGCCTGCATCAGGGCCACGATGAAAAAGCCGAACCAGGTACCCGCCGCAAAAAATACCGCGCTCGTCCACATGGTCAGTCCAGCCGGATGGCGATAAAGCTTTCGCCGCCCTGCATCAGGATGACGCTGTGTTCCTCCAGGAACTCGGCCAGTTGATACAGGTCCGCTACCTGAAGGGACACGGTGTTGCCAATGTGGTCGATGCGGAAAAAGACCATGGGGCCAACGAGGTAGGATTCCTCCCCGATATCCATGATCTGCTCCGGGCAGTAACTCATGAGGATGGGCAGACCGGGGATGCCATACAGCAGGTCAGCCTCGTCAAAACAGGGCAGATAGTCGGGAGCATCCTCCAAACGGATAACCGAAAGGGGCATCTCAGGGCCAGCCGTTGCCAGATAGAGGGGGCGCTCCGGCACGAGCGGGCCAGATACAGGCGTGCTGCTGTCTGCCAGCAGGCTGTTCAGGATGGTCTCGATGGCGCAGACCTTCTCATAGGTCTGCTGTGCGAGGGTGGGTTTCGTTTTGTTCATGGGCGATTCCTCCAATTTTGTTCTTTGTATTTTGTGATTTGTGCCAGCCGTTTAGAGTTTCTGCATTTAATCCAGGCAGATGACCTGCAGGATTTCCCTATCGACCGTAATAAACTTTTGGTGACTGTTCAGGAATTTCAGCACATACTGCAAATCGCCCAGCGAGAGGGAAGCAACAGAGAGTTCCTTGCCCAATCGAAAGAATACCATTGGGCCAATCAGGTAACGTTTACCGGCCACACACGATACTTTCCCAGGAGAATAGCTCATCATAATGGGCATATCGGGCAAACCAAACAGAACATCTGCCCTCTGAAAATCAGGATGATAATCCTGCGCGTTCTCCATGCGAATGATTGATAAAGGAGTATCCGGGCCAGTAACTACCAGATAGCCGTTTTCCTGCTGGGTCATAGTGCAATCCAAATCATACACGTCGTAAAAGAATAGTCTGGACACATAAGCCTCCAGCGCCTCCATTGCTTCCAATTCTTCTGAAGAAGTGCTGTCCATCTTCTGTTCGTACATTGAATGTCCTCCTGTCTCTGCATCGTGCCAGCTGGTCAGCGCTCCTGACTGCGCTGGCGTTTTTTCTGCCACTGTTCCAACAGTTTGATGATGGTGTCCTGCATCTGTTTGGGCGTGTAAGACCTTGGAAAATATTTCCGCAGCACATCGTTTTTGATGGTCACACGGTCCATTTCCGCTTTCTTTTCCTCCCCCATGATGTCGAAGATGGCATTGTAGCTGCACTGGCCCTCCTGGCTCAGTTTTTTGATGCGCTGGGCCTGGGACAGGGAGGGCGCGTTTTGGGTATCCTGCATGGCCTCCAAAAAATCCCGCTGTTCGGCAGCCGTCAAATAGGACAGCTCCACAGCGGGATTGAAGGAGATTTTCTTTTGGTCCACCAGGTCCAGAAGCTCGGGGATGAGGTTGGTGAGACGGATGAAGCGTTGGATTTGATTGCGGCTTTCTCCTGCATCTTGTGCGACACGTTCATCAGCTCGTAACTTCGTCCCAATTTGGGACGAAGTTAAATCCGACCTAGCACCTTGATTTTTTATGGCTTCCAGCTTCATTTTGTAAGCAAAAGCCCTCTCACTGGGCAGGATGTGCTCACGCTGCAAATTGCTGTCCACCATCTTGATTACAGCTTCCTCATCACTCATGTTCCGTACAATGACCGGCAGAGTGGTCAGCCCGGCCAGCTCTGCCGCGTGCTGGCGGCGGTGCCCCGAAATGATCTCGTAACCTCCTTCCTCTCGGGGCCGGGCAATGAGCGGGGCCAACACGCCGAACTGAGCCACGCTTTCCACCGTCCGCTGCATGGCTTCATCGTCCAGCACCTTGAAAGGATGATTTTTGAAGGGGTGCAGCTCAGTGATGGGGATTTGCTGGATCTGCTCGCGGTTGGATTCCGTTGAGATAACTTCGCTTTTTTGCTCTGAAATGATTCATCACCTCCCAACAGAAAAGGCCCAGAGAAATCTCTGGGCCAAACTTTTATCCTGTTTTGAAATCATGCTGCACCCGAGCGGCGTAGGAGCTGTGCATGGTCATGGGGGCGTTGTAGAGGGTCGCCAACAGATACTGCCGCATATTCCGCACCTGAGTGGTGTTCTCTTTCAGGCACATAAGGACAAACCGCAGATGGTCGCTGTTCAGTTTCATGAGCTGGGCCTTCACCACCTCAGTGGGCTTGTCATCGCCTGCAATGCGGATGAACCGGCGCTTGCTGCACACCGTGTCCACCAGCAGTTCCAGCATCTCCCGCAGCATATCCTCATCTTCAGGATAGCTTGCAATCAGAGCATCGAAGCTGAACTGTCGGAAAAAATATTCCTGATACAAGGTGCGGTCGTTTTTCCCTTCGGATTCCGTTCCGGCGGCTGCGCCTGAAAGAAAGGAATCAGTCTCACTCAGGTCAGTATTGTTTATCTCAGTCTTATTACCGTGTCCTTTCGACACGACCTGAACTGTACTTTGGACACTCACAGAAGTGTCGTCCGGACACTTCAAGAAGTTTCCTTCGATGAAGTTCTTGACATAGATCAGGTTAGGCTTGCCAAGGCCCTGACGTTTGCGTTCAATGAGGCCAGCTTCTGTTTCCAGCTCACGCAGAAGGCCGACGGCCTTTTTATTGCCGCAGGCAAGACATTCCATAATTTCTTCCACTGTAAATACAATGTACACCCGGCCCTGCTCGTCCAGCCAGCCGTTCCGGACGGACAGGCTCATCCGGTCCAATAGCAGGCCATACAGAACTTTGGCGTCGGTGGAAATACTGCGATAAGCAGGATGAGTAAAAAGAGCTTTGGGGATGCGGTAGAAGGCGAACTGCTCCGCCTGGGGGCCGTAGAAGTAGTTGGCAGGCATTGATTTTCCTTTCTTTTTCATCCTCGTTATACAACATTCATCCATAAAATTCAGGCCATATAAGTCATACTTTGGCCGTCCTTATTTCACTTCAAATCATGGGGTTTTTCGTAAAATTTTGGCGATTACACGTTAAAATATTCAGTTGGTTTATTCTGTGTTACCTGGCCGGAGGCGGCGCTGCGGGCCAACATCCACTGTCAGATCTCCCTGGTCCTCAACCGCATCTACACCGAGTGGTATCCCTCCAGGGGGTATCCCTTCAACATCAGCGGCTCCCCCGGCTACGACCAGGCCTACGTCCACGGGCGCACCGTCTTTGACGTGATGGTCCGCCTCACCGACGACATCTTCAACACCTATATCCGCAAGACCGGCACCGTCAACCCCTATTTTTCCGAGTACTGCGACGGCAAGACGGTCTCCTGCCCCGGCCTCAAGCAGTGGGGCACCGTCACCCTGGCCCAGCAGGGCCGCAGCCCCCTGTCCATCCTCCAATACTACTACGGCGACGACATCGAGATCGTCCGCACCTCCAACATCGCCTCCATCCCCGAGAGCTATCCCGGCAGCCCGGTGCGCCAGGGGGACCGCGGGTCCAGCGTTTTCACCCTGCAGCGGCAGCTCAACCGCATCACCAAGGATTACCCCTTCTTCGGCACGCTGGAGGCCGACGGCATTTTCGGCTCTCAGATGGCCGGCACGGTCCAGCGGTTCCAGCGGCAGTTCAACCTCACCGCCGACGGGGTGGTGGGCCGCCAGACCTGGTACAAGATCAGCTACATCTACGTCTCGGTCAAGGACCTGGCGGAGCTGACCAGCGAGGGCGAGACCGCCTCCGGCATCCTCTCGGACGGCTCCTGGGGCGGCACGACCCTGCGCACCGGGTCCCGGGGCAGCGCGGTGGAGCAGCTGCAGTTCTGGCTCAACACCATCAGCCAGTACGTCTCTGCCATCCCCTCGGTGACGGTGGACGGCCGGTTCGGCAGCGGGACCGAGGCGGCGGTCCGGGCTTTCCAGCGGCGGTTCGGCCTCGAGGCGGACGGCGTGGTGGGCGAAGCCACCTGGAACGCGATCTACGCCCAGTTCTTCAGCATCCAGTCGGACAACGGCACCCCCAACGCCTACCCCGGCACCGCCCTCCGCCAGGGGGACGAGGGCCAGAACGTCCGCCTGGTCCAGTTCTGGCTCAAGATCGCCCGCACCGTCTACACCGCCCTGAACAACCCCACCGTGGACGGCCGGTTCGGCCCGTCCACCCAGCGGGCGGTGGAAGCCTTCCAGCGGTACTTCGGACTGACGGCGGACGGCGTCGTCGGCCGCACCACCTGGAACAAGCTGCGGGAGGTGTACACCGACATCGCCAACGACCTGCTTGCCGAAAGCCTGCGCCCCGGCGAGTTCCCGGGCGTGCTGCGGCGGGGGTCCAGCGGGCGGGCCGTGCGGGAACTGCAATATTACCTCTACCTGATGCACTCCTACGACACCAGCATCCCCACCGTGGCCATCGACGGGGTGTACGGGGCGTCCACCGAGGCGGCGGTCCGGGCCTTCCAGCGGCTGGCGGGGCTGACGGTGGACGGCGTGGCCGGCCGCTCCACCTGGGAGAACCTCTATGCCCAGGCCAACCGCCTGCGGCTGTCGGGCCCGGTCATCACCGTCAACCGGATGCCCTATCCCGGCGCGCCCTTGTCCCTGGGCTCGTCGGGGGACGCGGTGCTGTATTACACCGTGATGCTGTCCCGCATCGCCTACTATTACGACACCGTCTCCAGCCCCGGCATCCTGCCGGCCTACACCGAAGGGGTGGAGACGGGCACCCGCAGCCTGCAGCAGCTCCTGGGCCTGCCGGTGACCGGCGCCGTGGACGACGACACCTGGGAAGCCGCCGAGGGCCTGGGCCTGGCCCTGCTGACCGGCGCGCTGGAACCGGGGGCCGCGCCTCTCCCCCAGCCGGAGGAGGACTGAGCCATGGCCCGCTTACTGATTTACGACAACTACACCGACCGGGTCTTTACCTATCCCACCGTGGACGAGAACGACTCCATGCCCTACAGCACCGAGAGCACCCTGCTGGTGCGGGAGTTCCGGGGGCAGTCGGGCAGCCCCACCCTCTGGACCACCACCTCCGCCATGGAGGCCTGGAACCTGACCCGCCGCCGGTATGGCCGGGGCATCCATGTGGGGTACGCCTTCCGCCGCATCTGGGAGGGGGGCCACGGCACCCGCAGCCAGCACTACGCGGGGGTCTCCTTCGACGTGGGGCAGACCACCACCGCCGAGCACCGCACCGAGATCTTCAACGCAGCCCTGCGCACCGGGGCCTGGGGCTATGTGGAACCCCTCTCCCTCACCCCCACCTGGGTCCACTTTGACCGCCGGTACGGGGTGCCCGCCTGCTCGGGCACCACCTCGGGCTACCCCACCCTCCGCCGGGGCAGCCGGGGCTGCTACGTCATGATCCTGCAGGACGCCCTGTCCACCCTGGGCTACCCCACCGGCGAGCGGATCGACGGGGTGTTCGGCGTCCTGACCGAGAACGCCCTCAAGGGCTACCAGCGGCGCAACTGGCTGACCGCCGACGGCGTCTGCGGCTGCAACAGCTGGGCCAAGATCTCCACCTCCGTGCTGGGTGTGGGCCGGACGGCAACCACCATCGACTAGTTGCAAACCCCGGCGAAACGTGCTAAAATGAGCAGAGCACAAACATAAAGGAGTGGGAATGTAAGGATGGAATTTTCCAAGCGGATGAAGCTGTTCGGGGACGAGATTTTCGCGGCCCTGAACGACAAGAAGGTGGCTCTGGAAGCCCAGGGCCGCACGATCTACAACCTGAGCGTGGGCACGCCCGACTTTGCCCCGGCGCCCCACATCCGGCAGGCGCTGCTGGACGCCGCCGCCGACCCCGAAAACTGGAAGTACAGCCTGCGGGACATCCCCGAGATGCTGCAGGCCGTGTGCAGTTACTACAAGCGGCGGTTCGGAGTGGACATCACCCCCGACCAGGTGGCCAGCTGCAACGGCAGCCAGGAGGGCTGCGGCCACATCGGCATGGTGCTGTGCGACGAAGGGGACACCGTCCTCCTGCCCAACCCCTGCTACCCCGTGTTCATCGCCGGGGCCAAGCTGGCCGGGGCCGTGCCTTTCTACTACCCGCTGGTCAAAGAACACGGCTTTTTACCCTATGTAAAGGGCATTCCCGAGGACGTCGCCCGCCGGGCCAAGTATATGATCGTCTCCCTGCCCGCCAACCCCGTGGGCAGCGTGGGCACCCCCGCCCTCTACGAGGAGCTGGTGGCCTTTGCCAAGAAGTACGACATCCTCCTGATCCACGACAACGCCTACAGCGACATCATCTTTGACGGGGCCGAGGGCCACAGCCTGTTCAACACCCCCGGCGCCATGGACGTGGGGGTGGAGTTCTTCAGCCTGTCCAAGAGCTTCGACGTCACCGGGGCACGGATCAGCTTCCTGGTGGGGCGGCCCGACGTGGTGGCGGCTTTCCGCCGGTTGCGGGGGCAGATCGACTTCGGGATGTTCCTGCCCATCCAGAAGGCGGCCATCGCCGCCCTCACCGGCCCCCTGGACATGGTCCGGGATCAGTGCGCCGTCTACCAGCAGCGCCGGGACGCCCTGTGCGGCGGCCTGCGCTCCATCGGCTGGGATGTGCCCGACAGCCACGGCAGCATGTTCGTCTGGGCGCCCATCCCGCCCAAGTACGCCAGCAGCATGGATTTCTGCATGGACCTGGTGGAAAAAAGCGGCGTGCTGTGCACCCCGGGCTCCAGCTTTGGCCCCGCGGGCGAAGGCTACGTCCGCTTTGCCCTGACCATGCCCGCCGGGCAGATCGCCCAGGCGGTGCAGGCCATTGCCGAAAGCGGCATCCTTGCCTGAAAAAGCATTCAGCCGGAAGGAGCGGTCCTTCCGGCTTTTTTGCGCCTTTTTTCTGTTTGCTGAAACGCTCTGCCCTCCCCGTTCGTCTTACAGACAGAAGCGGCTGCAAGGCAGCAGCGTGGGCCGGGCCGCTGCAGGGAGGTGAATCTTTTGTGGGAAACGCTCTATGACAGCTTTTGGGACAAGCTCTGCCGCTTCTGCTGCCGGCTGACGCGGGACCAGGACGCCGCCGAGGACCTGGCCCAAGAGACCTTTCTCCGGGCCATGGGCCACGCGGGGCTGCTGAGTTCCCTGTCCGCCCCCCAGCAGAAAGCCTGGCTTTTTGAGACAGCCCACAACCTTTACTGCGACGCCGCCCGCCGGGCCGCCAAAGAGCAGGAGCTGCTGCAAAAGTACGCCCCCGCCCCCGGCGAAGAGCCTGCCGACGTTACCGCCTCCCTGGCCATGTCCGGGGTGGAGCTGGCCGCCGTCTTTGACAAGCTGCCTCTGCGGGACGCCGCCCTTTTTTCCATGCGGTACGACAAAGGCTACACCGCCGCCGAGCTGGCCAAAATGACCGGCGAGCCCGCCGCCACCATCCGCACCCGGCTGCACCGCATCCGCAAACACTTACAGCAAACACTCAAGGAGGACTAAACCATGGGCAAAAAACTTGTGATCGACACCATGTTCTGCGACCTGCGCAAAATGCAGGAATCCACCCTCGCCCAGTACGACAGCATCCGCATCAGCGCCATGATCGTCATGACCAACGCCCGCGCCCGGGAGCTGATGAGCCGCTATCCCTTCGAGATGGACTGCATGCACACGCTGGACCTGGACGACGAGACCACCCTGAACACCCTCAACGGCAAGACCCTGTTCACCGGCCGCAACACCCCCAACGGGCGGCAGTACCTGGTGGTGAACGGGATGATGACCATCACCCCCGACGCCGGAGACGCCCTGCGCCAGTATATGGGGATGATGATCAACGGCATGGTCTACTGCCCCGACTCCCTGGCCACCGTCCTGGCCAGCAAGGCCGCCGTCAATGGCAAGGTGGAGACCTACCCCGACGGAGCGGTGGTGCTGCGGAGCAACGCCGTCCTCGACCGCGCCTTTGCCCTGCGGGCCGAGCCGGGCCGCCTTTACTGGGCCGCCAAGCGGCTGATCGCCGTGGACAGCGCCCTGGACGGGGAGGAGCTGGCCGCCCGGGGGGTGCGCTTTGCCGCCCGGGAGGCCTACCTCGCCGAGAGCCTGGCCGAAAGCCTGGCCCCCCTCTTCGACCCCGACACCCAGCTGACCATCCTGCCCGACGGCGTTACGGTGGAGCAGGACGACCTGACCCTGAACGGCACGGCCCTGCGCCGTCTGGGGGACAGCCTGGTGGTGCTGGGGGACCTGCGCCTGACCGAGGACTGCGCCGAAGCCCTGAGCAACCTGGAATACCTGCAGGTGGAGGGGGACATCTACCTGCCCGAGAGCCTGGCCGACGCGCTGGACGCCGTCACCGAGACCCTCTTTGACGGGGAGGTCCACTATCTGGCGGGCAAGCCGCTGTACGGCAAGATGGAGCTGACGGTGGACCAGAGCCTGCTGGACGCCTTCCCCGACGGGCTGACCCTGGTGGACTGCAAGAGCGTCACCCTGGCCGCCAGCCTGACTTCCGCCGCCGTCCTCGAGCACCTGGCCTTCTACGACTGCAAGGACATCACCTGCCCCGCCGCTCTGGAAAGCGCGGTCCGCGCCGTCTCCACCGGCGTGGGCGGCGTCACTCTTTCCGACGCGCCGGAGGAGGCCGGCGCATCCGGCGACGACGCCGGCACCCAGCGCATCGACGCCATGAGCTACGTGCTGTAAACAAAAAGCGGCTCCGCCCCGCCGGGGCCAAGCCGCCATGTGATCCCAATCCACACTCTGTTCTGTCCCGTCAAAATCGTCCCGGCCGGACGACATGTGCGTACGGTCGGGACACCGACAGGGAAATTTGGCGCTGGGAG
>OERL01000242.1_pt1 | contig 12246 bp, 11 predicted proteins | sample 1539981 | NCBI WGS metagenome assembly OERL01 (sample SAMEA3891867, study PRJEB23780) | metagenome | biome: terrestrial biome; feature: animal house; material: Caecal content | place: Italy | collected 2015-05-05
CGCCGTCAATGGTCGTCTGGACCGGGGTTCGACTCCCCGCACCTCCACCACCTCGCCGCAAGGCGATATTCGCAGCACCCCGTGGGAAATCCCCGCGGGGTGCTTGCATCAGCGCCTGCGGCTCGGTTTCCGCTCCCGTCCCGCACTCCGTCACGGCGACTGCATAAACATATTCCCGTTCTCCGCGCTACCAACGCTCGCGGGAGCGCGCCGCGCAATTTATTTACGCAAGGCAAAGTTCGCAACACCCGCCCGAAAATCGTCAGCCAGTCCATATTGCCTCCAACACAAAATCCTCCCACACGGAGGACTTGACAAATTTCGTTTTTTGCATATAATAAAAGTGTAAGAGGTTTCCGTTTCGGACCCAGCTTGTATACAGGTTAGGCTGCGCACTGGGCACACCGCAAGGTGGGCGGAAACCTTTTCATTTACTCCGATTGACTTTTCCTGTATTTTGCATATAATAAGTAATGTAAGAGCACCGCTTATTTTCCGGCAAGTACAGTTCGGCTGACTCCGGACACACTCTGTAAGAGAGTGGGCGGTGTTTTTTCATTGCTTCAACGGTCTATTGGTAATGGCATAAAGGTGCAGCTTTTTTTCATACGAATGTATGCCGACATTTAATATGATTTCAAACAGCTCTCCCTTGTATCTTATAGGGGCTGTATAGTATCGGAATGCGGTAAATTTATTATGACTTACCGCTTTTTCCATTAAAAAGCGTGCTTTTTTATAATCGCTTCCAACTCTGCAATTTCAGCGGTTCTTTTATTATCTGCCTTATGCGCCAATTCCTTTGCGTCAGACTTATCAATCACCGCCTTTTTGCCGTCACCTTTGCCCGCGATTATCCCGACGCCGACGAATACGCGCCTTACCTTTATGCGGGAATGCTTTTCAACGTCTCCGTCAAATGGCTTGACGACGGTTGCGCCGCGCCCGAAGACGAAATCGCGCGGACGATAGTGGACGCAATCCACCCTTAACCCGCTCTCGCCACGAAGCCCGGATATACTGCCGTAACGTTTATGAACGTCAGGCGCAAAAACGCCGAACCGCAAAACGGATTCGGCGTTTGGTTTCGGTTGCGACAAACGTTCGGTAAAAGTTCTGCGAATCAGGGGAAATATTCGCGGTAATAAGGCGCCCTCCCCCACGGAGCGCCGTCGGTGCGAGGCACGCCGTCACGCGCAAACGCGCACACCGCGTCCGTCATACGGCGGGAAAGTTCGCGGTCGTCCTCTCCGAAAGGACGGTGCGAACGCGACAACGTACCGAAAACGTACCACAGGTCGGAGGAATGCCAGGCGCCTTTCCTGCCGCCGCCCGGCGGTTCTTTGGAAAACATATACTGCCAGCAATCGGCGGGAGACTTCACGGCGTAACTCTTTGCCGCGGAACGCATAAGCGGCGCAATCAGGTCTTCGGACGTCACTCCTATGAGTGCGGGCAGTTGCCCGTCCCGCCCGAACGACTCGTATCTTTCCTTTCGCGCAATCACCCCGTCCATTGCGGGAAGCACGGCAAGTTGCATAAGCGGCGACGAATTGAACGCCTTGTTCCACGCATCGAAAAGTTCTTTTGCGCCGAGCGTTTTCAGTTCCGCGAACGATTGTACGCCCGCACACCTGACCGTCTTTTCGGCAAGCCGCGCGGTAAGACGAGCGTTATGCGGACGGAACACTCCTTTGACGAAACCGCCGCCGCTCATCATAAACACTCTTTTAACAAGCGCTTTCACCCCGTCGTCGAGAGCGAGTATCTGCGTGGAAATCGCCCCCGCGCTCTGTCCCGAGAGGGTCACGTTGTCGGGGTCGCCCCCGAATGCGGAGATGTTCTCGTTCACCCACCTCAGCGCGGCAATCTGGTCGTGAAGACCGAGGTTATACGGCACGCTTCCGTCGGAGACGAACCCGAACACGTTGAGGCGGTAATTTACGGTGACGAGCGTCACTCCTCTCTTGCAGATTTCCTCTCCGTCGAAGGGCAATTCGTCGGAACTGCCGTGCGCAAACGCGCCGCCGTGCAAAAAGACCAGCACGGGAGATTTTTGCGCGTCGACGGGAGCGAAAACGTTGAGGCGCAGACAATCCTCTCCGTACGCGAAAGAAAGTCCGCGGCGGAATTCGTTGTAATAAAAAGGCGAAAGCACGCTTTCGTCGTAATACGCCCTCCCCTGCGGACAACATTGCCCGAACACGAGTGCGTCGGCGACGCCGTCCCAGGTCCTCTTTTCGGGGACGCAGAAACGCTCCGCCGAAGCGTACGGCACGCCGCGAAACACTTTCATTCCGCGCTCGATGCTGCCGCGCACGGCACCGCAAGGCGGAGTCGCAATGCAAAATTCTTTCTGTTCCATAGATTCCGTATGTATGCCCGCAACCGCCCGCCCGAAAATCGGGAGGGCGGATTGCACGGGACTCACTTTTCCTCGGATTCGACGTCCTTCCCCGCCGAGGGGTCTTCAGTTTCGGAGGGAACCGCGACGGGAACTCCTTCCATATCGTCGGGGAACTCGGGCACGTCGCTTATACCCGCGTCACCCATAACGCGCTGACCCTGTATGCCGATTTCGCCCGCTTCGTAATGACGGCGCAAAGTCTCTTCCTTCTCGACCTGCAGTTGTGCCACGCGCTTCTTGGACAGCGGGCACCACACGAAGAGAATGAGCGCCATTATTCCGAACAGCACGGCGGGAATTATGGTCGCCATATCGTACATAACCGACAAAGTTTCGGCACTCTGCACCGAGCCCTTGGCAGTCTCGTAATTCATTGCGAGCAACGCGCCGTTGACTGCGACCGCGGCAATGACCTGACCGAGTTTGCGGAAGAACATAAAGGCGGAATAGGAAGTACCGTCCTCGCGCATACCCGTTTTGACCTCGATGTCGTCGATTGCGTCCGTTGCCATAGACCACACCTGCAGTATGATGAACGCCTGTCCGCAACCGCTGAGGAAGCAAAGAACGAGGAACAGCCACCACGCGTCGGGCATTGCGCCCTTGCAGGCGAACATAATGAGATTGGCGGCGGCCGCCACCGCTATACCGACGGCGCATATCTCTTTCTTGCCGAACCTGCGCACCAGTTTGGGAGTGAAGAACATCAGTATCGCCATAGGCGCGTAAGTGCAGACCGTGGCGACGGTGTTCATCCAGTTCTTGCCGAAGAAATCGTCGAAAAGATACAGGTAGTAACTGGTCGTGAACATCTGCGCGGCAAGCAGCAACATAGACGCGCAACTGACCGAGATGAAGGCACGGTTCCTGGACAAGGTTTTTATTATGCGCAAAGTCTCGCCCTTTTCACGCCTGGGGACGGGTGCGGTGTTGACGCGTTCCTTGTTGAAGCGGAACGCCACCATAAGCATAACGAACGACAACAGCGACAGCACGATAACGCCGATAAGCACGGGCAGGTACTGCATATCCTGAATGACTCTGCCGTTTTCGCCTATGACGGGCTGACCGTCGACCATTCTGTCCGCATAACAGAAAGACGCAATCAGAATGACGGGAAGACTGCCCACGCCCGCGCCGACGGAGCGGAACACCGAAAGTTTGGTGCGCTCCTTTTCGTCCGTGGTGACGACGGAAGCGAGAGAGCCGTAGGGAATCTGAAGCGCCGTATAGGACATTCCGAACAGCACGTAAGTTACCGTGGCGTAAACCATCATACCCACGCTGCCCTCTTCCATTCCGGGCCACTTGACGAACATAAGAATGGACGCAATCGTAAGCGGTACGGAAGCGTACAGGAACCACGGGCGGTATCTGCCCCACCTGCTGACCTTGATGGTGTCGGCGATACGTCCCATAATGGGGTCGTTGATGGCGTCCCATATACGCGCGCCGACCATCATCAGCATTATGAAGAGCGGTCCGAGCCCGAAGATGTCGGTGTAGAACTTCTGCAACAGAGAAGTGACCAGACCGAACACCAGACAGCAGGCGGTGTCGCCCAGAGCGTAGCCGATGTAATCGGGCATTTTCAACCCCGACGAACGGGCGATGAAACTTTTGTTTTCGCCCGATTCGGCGGTCGCGCCGTCCGCGCTCACGGCGACTTCGGCGACTTCACTGACGTTTTCACTCATAATTTACCCCTTTCCGCCGCTATGCGGCGATTTTGTACCTGATCAGCGCGCGACGCGCCCGTACGCGGGTGCTCCCGCAAAACTGCTCACAATGTCATCTTCGCAAACAGCGAGGCAAATTCGCTGTTCTGCCTGTAGAATGCCACGGGTCTGCCGAGCGGCGCGGAGACCGTAATCCTCTTTCCGCCCGCCGCTCTCTCGCCGTCGAAGAATTTCACCCAGTCGCCCGGCGGCAGTGTGACCGTCCTGTCTTTGGCACCCTCCGTAACGACGGGTGCGACGAACACGTCAGACCCGAGCAGATACGCGTAGTCTTCCGAGTGCTGCGAGAAATCTCCGCTTTCGTAGAAGTCGGGACGCATAACGGGTATGCCCTGCCGCGCTTCGTCCATACACCTGACAAGATAAGGGGCGAGTGCGGCGTGCACCCGCGAAAGCGACGCGGTTATTATCACCGTCCGCTCGTCGTACGGCTGAACGTTCACGTCGGGGCGAATGGTCTCGTGCGAACGCATAAGCGGCGAAAAGGCGTTCATCTCGGTCCACCTGACCAGAAGTTCCGGACTGCGGACGAGCGAGGCGAAACTTATGAATCCGCCGACGTCGCTGTGTACTGCCGCAAACCCGGAAAATCCGAGGTTGAACGTGGCGGGGATAACGCACGGCATACCGTAGTCGCGCGTGAAATCCGTGTGCTGGTCGCCGTTCCACATAACCGTGGAATACTCCTGCACTCCATTGTAACCCGAACGGGTGAAAAAGAAAACGTCTTTCCCGCGCGGGTGCGAATCGACCGCCTCGCGATTTATTTTCGCCCACAGAACGGGCCATTCGTTGTGCATTTCGGCAGGGTCGCCGCTGTGAAGCACGCTGTCCACGGGCAGATATTCCCCGAAGTCCGCCATATAGCCGTCCACTCCGCGGTCGAGCATATTTTTCTTTATCAAGGTCTCTTTTATGAATTCGGCCGCCGCGGGGTTCGTGAGGTCGAGCATACCCGCGTCGAACGTTGTGGACTTGATGTGGTATATCTCGCCTTTGACGTTGCGAATGAGCATTCCTTTTTCGGCACACTCGTTATAAAGTCTGCCCCCCTTGACAAGGTAAGGATTTATGTACGCCAGGAAGCGCACCCCTTTTTCGTGCAACGCGCGCACGGTATCGTCGAAATTCGGATATAGTTTTTCGTCGGCTTCCCAGTTCCAGTAAACCTGCTTGCCGACGGCGGTCACTTTTCTGCCGCTCCAGTCCTGAGACCACACTCCGCACACTTTAACGTCGTTTTTGAGCAGATAATCAACCTTTTCCGTCACGCGAGCCGAACCGCCCTGCACGGCGACTATCATTCCGTCGTGGCACCATTCCGGCAGGCGGACGTTCGAGGGAGTGTGCCGCGCAAGCGACTTCGCCACGCTCGCGAAATCCGCACCCGCCGTAAAAAACACGCTTTTCGGGCACTCCGCGAAACGGAACACGGAAACGTCGTCCGAGGTGAAATCCGCGACGCCGTACGAGGACGTTTCAAAACGCAGCGCGTATTTTCCGCTGCTGGTGTAGGTGCTCATAGGGCTGTAGGTGCGAATGTAGGAATGGGGTTTTTCCTTGTAGGGAACGAATTTGAAAACGGTTTTCAGAACGACGGGCGGCACCACTATGTGTTCGGAGACGAGATTGACTATTTTCTCCCCTTTCATATTCAATTGCCTGTACTGTTCGCCGCCGCCGAATATGCCTTCGCCCGTAACCGCGGCAAAACGCATTTCCGTCATAAACCTGCCGTTCGGGCGGAAATTTATGTTCAGCCCGCCGCAGTCTTCCGAAAAAGAAAGTTCGACTGCGTATCCGCCTCCCGAAAACGACAACACGTCGCCCGAGGCGCCGTCGAGCATAAGAGGCGTGCGCTTGCCGCGCTTTTCTTTCACCTTGAAACTGCCGTGCGATGAACGGTAGGAAATCTTGCCGTCCGTAACGGTGACGAACGGATTTTGCGGGGTGTGTTCAAACACCTTTCTTCCGCCGTAAAACAAAGTTACGGCGTCACCCTGTCGTATGAGTCTCATAATTTTCCCCCTTCGCCGCAATGCGGAAGTACTCCTCTTTCTCCCAATCCTTGCGAACGATTTTGCCTTTGTTTATCTTGCCGCGGAGGGCTATCGCAGCCGCTCCGCCGAGTACCAGCACCATTCCCGCCGCCTTGAGCCAGCCGAAAGCCTCGTCGAGGAACAGCACTCCCGCCGCACAGGTCAGAACCGGCACGAACAGCAGATAGAGTTTGACCACCCACACGGCGTGACGGCGCAGATTCCGGTAATAGAAGACGTAAATCAGCGTCTGACCGAGCCCGCCTCCGAGCAAGGCGAATACGTGCCACGTCTCGAACCGCAATTCCCCCAGCGTGCGGAAGTCTCCCGCCGCCAGCGCGCTTACCGTGAACAGCACCAGCACCACGAAATTGTTGTAGTATCCGATGACGTCGGAATCGGCCCCCAGCCTGTCCTGCGCCTCCTTTATGACGAACGCGTTTGCCGTCACCGACGCCGCGCTCGCTATGAAAAAGAGGTCGTACCAGTTGAATCCCGCGGAAGTGAAATCGATGTCGAGCACCATTATCACGCCGCCCAGCATAACCGCGGTGGCCACCCAGTCCGAGGCGTAAAGCCTTTCGCGGAACAGCAACGCGGCAACCACGTTTGCCATAAGAATGTCGGTCTTGAGCAACACGGTGCCCGTCCCCACCGAGCCGTATCGGAAGCCGAGATTGGCAAAGGTGTCCAGCATATACCCCAACACGCCTATGACCAGAAGCACGAGCGCGGTTTTCCCCTGCTTGAATATAAGGGCGAATTTGCCGCGCGCGAGCATATATACGGTGAGAAATATCAGCGCGCCGGCACGTAGCAACATCCCCGCCGCAAACGCCGACCCGGTAAACTCCACCGCCCAGTCGGACGCGAGATAGTAGGACGTCCACGCGACTATCATTCCCACTATGCAGAAGATATCCGCCGCCGTGCCTTTATTCCTTTTCATATCCCGTGAGCGCGATATTCGCACCCGCCACTCCCGCCTTTCCCCCGGCGGCGATGCCCGCCGTGTTCTCGGGGTGCACGAGCAACCATTTGTTGACGGCGCGCAACGTGCCGTCAATACCGCCCGCCAACGGAGCGTTTGTCCCTCGCGGAAGTATTATCGCCGCCGCGAATTTTTCGTGCACGGCAAGCGGAGCAAGATGCAGCGTTCCCGCGCAAAGTTCCACGGCTTCGCCCGCGTCCAGCGCAAGCGCAACGGCACGGGAGGAATCGTAAACGTCCGCGTCTATGTCCCTCGAATCGCCGAGGATAAGCACGCAATCCGTGCAGGCTACCACCACTTCGGAAGACTTGTGCCACTCCACTCCGTTCATTTTTTTGCCGTCGCCGAAACACCAGCCCGCCTGAACGGGCAACTCGGCGAAGACTCTTCCGCATATCTCCTCCACCGCCTCTGTTCTCTCGAGGTCGGGAGCGCTTGCGACATAGCGGTTGCCGTCGCCGTATAGCAGCGAACGGGAAAGAGCGACGATTTCACGGGTGTCGACGTCCACTTTTCTGAAAAGCGGACTTTCGTCGCCCGAGGTCATAACGACGACATCCACGTTGAATTTCGGTCTGTTCATATTTTCTCCGTGCCCGTAAGCCTTGCGAAGATGTCGAAGGCTTTCGAGAAATCGCCGTACACCACGGAGACGTGGTGGGCTATTCCGCCGTATATTATTCTGTCAAGCACCTCGCTTGCGGGACGGTCGAAGCGCACCTTTGCGTAGGTGCCCGTGAGCAGTTTTTCCATAGGCACCGCCTCTCCGCTCTCGGTGTAAAGTCTGTATTGCCCGTTCACGCTGTCGAGACGCGCCATATCGACTCTTCCGCACTTGAGCACGAAGCCCGCCGTTACGCCCTTTCCGCCCGCGAAATATGTGTCGAGGGTGGCGTTGCAACCTTTGTCGCACAGCGCGCGGGGCGCCACTCCGCAATGCCACATAAGCGCGGTGTTCTCGTCGGGATTGACTTGCGACACGTCCGCCATAAAGGGGGTTTCCGCTCCCGCCGCCTTGTGGCAAATCATCGTGAGAGCGCAATCAACGTCGCCCTCGCAGGCGAACAGCAGACCGTCGTCCTGCAGAAGCGACATCGACGCACAAGGCGCGATACCGTAGGTGGCGGCAAACTCCGGCCAGCAACGCACGGCAACCGCCGAGAAACCGCGTTTTTCGGCAAACGTGCGCAACGAAGCGCACAGCGAAGCGACCTTTTCTTTCTGCGTCTCGGTAATGCCGCCGCAGTCGAAAAGTTTACCCGCCCTTGCGAGATACTCCGCGGCAAGGTCTTCGTCGGCGGGGAAAGAGAACGCCTCGGACAGTTCGCAGAATTCCACCGAACAACCGTATTTGCGGTAAAGCGCAAGTTCGTCCACGTCCACGTTGTAGAAACCGTGAGCGCGAGAGCCCAGCACGCATATACGCCCCTCTCGGAGCGCGGAAATCATACGCACGGCGTCCAGCCAGTCCTCGTCGATTTTTTCGGACACGCTGTAGGTGAAATCCCTGTAGCCGCTTTTGTACAGATTGGAGGCGTTGAGGTTTACGCCGCACACGGAATTGAGGCGTATTTTCCCGCCGTTGTAAGGCAGTTCGGGCAACCCCCACAGCAAAAGAGGTTTGTCACAACGCTTCTTGATTTCGAGCGCGAGAATACCGAGATGGAACGTACCCGAAATGATTGCCACCGCTTCCGCTCCCTCACGGCGCAGAAAATCCCCTGCAGCCACCGCTTCGTCCTGAAGCATAACAGGCTCGGGATACGCCGCCACTTCGAGGTCGTCGCGGGCCTTCAGGTCGGCGACGATGCCGCGATAGATTCCTTCGGCCGCCTTGTAGTCAAACGTGTTTCTGGTCAGACAAACCGTACCGATTCTTATTTTTCTTTTTGCCATAATAACTCCTTGCGACGTTCGGGCGCCTAGATGCCGAACCGTTTCTCGAGCATCACGTGCCGCGCCCCCGAAAACGCCTTTACCTTCCTTTCGTCGCCTATGCGCGCCAGCGGGAAATCACCCCCGAAACCCGCCTCGGAAACCGCCCGTTCGAATGCGCGGAAAGTGTCCTCAGCGGCGAATATTCCGCCTGTCGCCAGCACTTTGCGCGGATTCAGCAAAGACGCGGCGTTGCCTATTGCCACGGCGAGTTTCCGCGCGCACCCGTCCAGGATTTCCCTCGCCTCAGCGTCCTTGCCGTAACGGGCGTAAATGTCGCGAACGCACATTTCAACTCCCGTTTTATTGTGATAAAGTTCCGATATGCGCGATTCGGATACGCAGGTTTCCAGACACCCCCGCTTGCCGCAACGGCATTTTATACCGTTCTCTTCGGCTATGGTGTGACCGAGTTCACCCGCCTTGCCGTCCGCGCCCTCAACAATTATACCGTCGGATATTACGGCGCAACCGACGCCGGGGCCGTGCTTGACAAACATAAAACTGTCGTCCGCGGCGGTCATCAGCGCACGCGCCTGCGCCCTCACGTTGTTTACTAGCAAGGTTTCTTTGCCCGTGCCGCGATACACTTCGTCCACGAGAGGATATCCGTCGGGGAAAAGTCCGTGATTGCCGACGGCAATTCCCTTTTCCGCGTCCACGAATCCTGCGACCGCAAGTCCGGTGCCGAGAAACCGTCGCCCGCCGCACTCGGCGGCGACTGCCTCTATCCGCTCGCAAAGAGCGCCCGTTCCGCCCGCAAAAAGTTCCTCGGTGGGATAAATCTCCTCTTTAATCACCTCGTCCCAACTGCAAAGGGAAACGTGCGTGCGGTCACGCTCGACGTTCACCCCCACGGCTGCGACTTTTTCGCCCGCAAAACGAAGCAGGGTTTCTCTCCTACCCGCCGCGCCGCTTGCGATTTCGCCGCTTTCCTCGAGAAGCCCGTCGTCTATCAGTTCCCGCACCAGTTGCGTCACGGAAGCCGTCGTCAGTCCCGTCGCCGCGGCTATCCTGACGCGCGAAAGCCGCTCCCCTCCCATAAAGAGAAGCAGGACGGCTTCCTTATTGCCGCGCCGCAGACCTTTCAGGTTCTGGCTTCCCCTCTGCTTCATACGAGACGGGCAAACTCTTCCGCCAGACGTTCCGCCGAAAGTCTCGCGGGATTGTTGTTCATAAGCGGGTGGGCTGCGCAATGCGCGGCAAGAGTCGCCACGTCGGTGCAGCCGATTGCCTGCAGGCTTGTGCGCATTCCCGTGACGCGCTTGAGTCTGGCGATTTCCGCGGCGAGTTCTTCGGGCGAAGCAAACCCCAGCGCACGGGACAAAACGCCCATTCTCTCGGGGTCACATTCGGAATTGAGCCTTACGAAAAGGTCAAGCGTGAAAGCGCACGCCTCGCCGTGCGGAAGATGATAGATTTCCGAAAGAGGATAACTGCAGGCGTGCACCGCCGCCGTACGTGTGGGGGCGAAAGCCATTCCCGCAAGCAACGCGCCGAGGCTCATATCCGTGCGAGCGGCGACGTCCGCGCCGTCCGCATAGACTTTTTCGAGCGCGGGGAACAACAGTCCGAGTGCCTTCTGCGCCAGCGCGTCGCTGACGGGGTTGTGCGCCCTGCACCAATACGCCTCGAGAGCGTGCGCAATCGCGTCCAGCCCGCTTGCCGCCGTGACCGAACGCGGCACGGTGAATGTAAGTTCGGGGTCGACGATTGCCGCCGTCGGGAAAAAGGCGGGCGATACCAACGGTTTTTTCGCCCCCCTGGCATCGTCGCTCATAACGGAAACGCCCGTGACCTCGCTCCCCGTACCTGCGGTCGCGGGCATAGCGATAACGGGCAAACCTTTGTCCGGCAATTCGCCGTAAAAGAGGGCTTCCGCACTCTCCCCGCACGCCGCCGCCAACGCGGTGAACTTGCCGAGGTCCATTGCGCTGCCGCCGCCTATCGCGACGACGCAATCGGCATTTTCGCGTCGCACCGTTTCCACCGCCTTATCGGCTGCGGTTATGTCGGGATTGGCGCCGAAGTCGGAAAAAACCGCCGCGACGGGCGCCGAAGCGCAAATTGTGTCCGCCACTCCGTTTTTCACGAAAACGGAATCGGCAATAAGCACCGCACGACGATAACCCTTGCCGCTCATCACTTCGGCAAGTTTCCCGCGCGCGCCCGCGCCGAAAACTATCTCTACAGGTTGTTTGTAACAAAAATCCATAAATTTCCCTCCGCGCCGCCGCATCTGCGCGCGCCGTTGTTTTCAGTCCGCAAAATTCCTGTTCTCGAGTTCGGCGACTTTCTCCGCCGCCGCGCTCAGCCAGTCCTTGCGCCAGTCCTCTATGCCGACATACGTCTCGGCGGCGAGGAAAGCCCTGGCCATTTCGACGCCCATTTCGGGGGCTATAATCCAGCCGCCCATACACAAAATCTGCGCTCCGTTTATGACGCGCGCCATACGCGCCGAATAAACGCCCTCGCAGACGACTGCGGAAACCCCCTTGAATTTGTTGGAAACCACGTTCATACCCGCGCCGGTACCGCACACGAGAATCGCACGGTCGTATTCACCCGAAAGCACGCGCGGCGCGACGTCGCCCGCCACTCTGTAATAAGGGTGAACGTCACCGAGGTCGGTGGTGCCCAGGTCGTCGCGCTCGGGAACGAAATCAATTCCCGCCGCCTTCATTTCCTCGGAACACAGGAACGCCTTGAGCGCCTCTTTGAGGGCGAACCCCGACTTGTCGGACCCGATTGCAACTTTCATAAACGCCTCCGCCGCGCCGAACCGACCGCGCGCACGGCGGGAATGCCTCCCCTTCCGCACGCTTGCCGCCAACCCTCGGCGCACTTTAATTAAAACTTTTAACTAATTATACCGCGCAGCAATCCCGCTGTCAATACGGAACGTTCAGAAGAAAATTTCGCATCTGGTCAGACAGAACGAAAGTAACGGTAAAAACGCGATGTCGGGCGGAAACACGCGATTTGTAAAACGCAGTCATTCGGACTAGATGCGCGAAAAGCGCCCGTCTACGGACAGGAGCGGATTTTGCGTTCTTGCTCTCAACAAATTACGGAAAGCCTAAAACCGCGATATTTGAGCGTCAGACAAGGAAACCAAACGCCCGCGGACAGGAG
>OERL01000250.1_pt1 | contig 12015 bp, 9 predicted proteins | sample 1539981 | NCBI WGS metagenome assembly OERL01 (sample SAMEA3891867, study PRJEB23780) | metagenome | biome: terrestrial biome; feature: animal house; material: Caecal content | place: Italy | collected 2015-05-05
ACCAGGGGGAAGGAATTTCTGTCCTGCGCAGCAGGCAGAAATGGGTTCCCCCTGGGGCGTGGCGCTTTTGCGCCACGCTGACCTGCCCCCTCGGCTCCGTTTAGCCGAAGGGGCAGGTTTTTGCCTGGATGGTCCGGGTGCTCAGAAGAAGGACACCTGGCTGCTCTCGGGCAGGTCGCCCAGGGCGCCCACCTGGCGCAGCCGGTCGACCACCGCGCTCGAGACGCCGGCGGCCTGCTGCAGCTCCTCCACCGAGAGGTATTCCTCCCCGTGGATGGTCACGTTTTCCAGCGCCAGCGCCGCGCTCTCGCCCAGGCCCTTGAGGGCCGCGAAGGGCAGGCGGACTTTGCCGTCCTCCAGCACATACTTCACGCCGCGGCTCTTGCCCAGCTGGATGGGCAGGAACTGGTAGCCGCGCACCAGCATCTCGTTCACCAGCTGCAGAGAGACCAGCAGGTCCTCGTCCTTGGCGTTCTTTTCCTCTTTCAGGCGGCGGGCCACCTCGTTCATGTGGGCGCGGGCCACATCGGGGCCGCCCACGGCGGCTTCGTAGTCGATGTCGTCTCCACGGACTGTAAAATACACCGCATAAAATGCCTGCGGGTAATAAAGTTTGTACCACATCAGCCGGATGGCGCTCATCAGGTAGGCCACCGCGTGGGCCTTGGGGAACATATACTTGATCTTGCGGCAGGACTCGATGTACCAGTCGGGCACGTCGTGCTCCCGCATGGCTTCCTCCCAGCCGGGCTGGAAGCCGCCCTTGGCCACCTTGCCCTTGCGGACCGCCTCCATGATGTCGAAGGCCATCTTGGGCTCCAGCCCCTTGCGGATCAGGTAGAGCATGATGCTGTCGCGGCAGCCGATCACCTCCGCGATGGTGCAGGTGCCGTTGCGGATCAGCTCGTCGGCGTTGTTGGTCCACACGTCGGTGCCGTGGGACAGGCCCGAGATCTGGATCAGCTCCGAGAAGTTCTTGGGCCGGGCCTCCACCAGCATCTGGCGGACAAAGTTGGTGCCCATTTCGGGGATGCCGAAGGTACCGGTCTGGCTGTCGATCTGCTCGGGGGTCACCCCCAGCTCGGCCGGGCTGGTCAGCAGGCTGTAGACCTTGGGGTCGTTCATGGGGATGCTGTCCACAGGGATGCCGGTGTACTCCTCAAAGTATTTGTAGAAGGTGGGCATATCGTGGCCCAGCTCGTCCAGCTTGAGCAGGGTGTCGTGGAGGTATTTGAATTCAAAGTGGGTGGTCAGCAGGCCGCCGGCCACGTCGTCGGCGGGGTGCTGGATGGGGCAGAAATCGTAGATCTCGCTGGTGTCGGGCACCACCACCATGCCGCCGGGGTGCTGGCCGGTGGTCCGTTTGACGCCGGTGCAGCCCAGGGTCAGCCGGTTCTCCTCGGCGTGGTTGACCGTCTTGCCCCGCTCTTCCAGATAGCGCTTGACGTAGCCGTAGGCGGTCTTGTCCTGGATGCCCGAGACGGTGCCCGCCTTAAAGACGTTCTCTTTGCCGAACAGCTCCTCGGTGTAGCGGTGGACGTTGCTCTGGTATTCCCCCGAGAAGTTCAGGTCGATGTCCGGCTCCTTATCGCCGTAAAAGCCCAGGAAGGTCTCGAAGGGGATGTCGTGGCCGTCCACCAGCATGGGGGTGCCGCAGACGGGGCATTTTTTGTCCGGCAGGTCGAAGCCGTCCTCCACGCTGCCGTCGGTGATAAATTCGCTGTGCTTGCACTGGGGGCAACGGTAGTGGGGAGGCAGGCTGTTCACCTCCGAGATGCCCGAGAAGTGTGCCACCGCCGACGAGCCCACCGAACCGCGGCTGCCCACCTGGTAGCCCCCCGCGTTGGAAAAGGCCACCAGCTTGACCGCGATGACGTACAGCACCGCGTACCCATGGCCGCAGATGGAGTCCAGCTCCTTTTGCAGACGCTCCCGCACCAGGTCGGGCAGGGGGTCGCCATAATCCTCCTTGGCGCGCTTCCAGGTGGCGTCCCGCAGCTGCTGCTCCGCCCCTTCGATGCTGGGGGGATAGGTGCCCCGGGGGATGGCCCGGACGTTGTTGTCGATCATGGCAGCCACCTTGTTGGGGTTGGTGACGACGATCTCCCGCGCCTTTTCGGGGGGCAGATAGTCGAACTGGGCCAGCATGTCCTCGGTGGTGCGGTAGTAGAGGGGCGGCTGGTGGTCGGCGTCCTTGTAGCCGCCGGCCGCCTGCATCACCGAGCGGTAGATCGCGTCCTCCGGCTCCTGAAAATGGACGTCGCCGGTGGCGATCACCGGCTTGTGCAGGTCCTCGCCCAGCTGGATGATGGTCCGGTTGAAGTCCTTGACCCGCTCGATGCTGTCCACCCGGCCCTCCCGGACCATATACTCGTTGTTGCCCAGGGGCTGGACTTCCAGCAGGTCGTAGTAGGCGGCGATCTTCTTCAGTTCCTCGTAGGGGCGGCCCTCCACCACGGCCCGGTACAGCTCGCCGGCCTCGCAGGCCGAGGTGACGATCAGCCCTTCCCGGTACTGGTTCAGCAGGCTGCGGGGCACCCGCGGCTTTTTGAAAAAGTAGTCCAGGTGGGCCCTGCTGACGATCTTGTACAGGTTTTTCAGCCCGGCCTGGTTCTTGACCAGCAGGATGATATGGTAGTATTTTTTGCGCAGAACCTCCCGGTTGCCGCCCAATCCGGTGTTGATGCCCCCGATGTGGGTGATCTGCTTTTCCTCCAGGTCGCGGAGCATGACGCAGAAGATCCGCCCCAGGGCGCCGGCGTCCTCGCAGGCCCGGTGGGCCTCGTAGGGGGGCAGCTCCAGGTGCTTGTTGATGGTGCCCTGCTTGTAGTTGTGCAGCCCGGGGTACATGGTCTGGGCCATGGTCAGGGTGTCGATGTAGGTGGGCTCGAACTTGATGCCGCAGCGTTTGGCGGCCGCCCGCAGAAAGCGGATGTCGAAGCCGTTGGCGTTGTGGGCCACCAGCACCCGCCCCCCCGCAAAGTCCAAAAACGCCTGCAGGGCCTCCCCTTCCTGAGGGGCGTCGGCCACCATCTCGTTGGTGATGCCGGTCAGCTCGGTGATCTTGGGGGTGATGGGCTTGGGAGGCCGGACAAAGGTGTCGAACTCCTCCACCACCTGGCCGTTGCGCACCAGCACCGCGCCGATCTCGGTCAGGTACTCGCAGCCGGGGTCCAGGCCGGTGGTCTCGGTGTCAAAAACGCAGAATTCCCCTTCCAGGGGCTGCTCCTGGACGCCGTACACACAGGGGACCATGTCGTCCACAAAGTAGGCCTCGCAGCCGTAGATCAGCTTGAAGGCGGGGTCCTTCTTGTGGATGTCGTCGGCGGCCAGCATGGCCTCGGGGTACCCCTGGCAGACCCCGTGGTCGGTGATGGCGATGGCCGGGTGGCCCATCTTGTGGGCCAGCCGGACGATGCCGCCCGGGTCGCAGAAGCCGTCCAGGGCCGACAGCTTGGTGTGCAGGTGCAGTTCCACCCTCTTTTCGGGCGCATGGTCCTCCCGGCGGCGGCGCTCCACGATCAGGACGTCGTAGGGGTAGACGATGTAGTCGTGCTCGTATTTGTCGTAGGCGCAGTCGCCCCGCACCAGAAGGGTGGCGCCGTTTTTCAGCCCCTCCCACTTGGAGCAGTCCTCCCCTTCCTGGGCGCGGATCTTCAGGTTGATGGAGCCGGTGTAGTCGGTGAGGGAGACGGAATAGATCTTGCGGAAACTGCCCTTGACCTCGGTGGCAAAGACGTCGCCCCAGATCACGCACTTGCCGCCCTCGCCCCCCAGGTCTTTGAGGGGGGTCAGGTCCCTGGGCTTGAACATCTTGCCGTGGAAGATCTGGACCGGCTTGTCGGTCAGGTCCAGGCCCTCCACCTGCAGGGCAGGCGCGGTGCGCCTGGCCTCGAACTGCACCACCGGCGGGGCGGCTTTTTCTTCCAGCTTCTTTTCCAGCTCCCGGCGTTCGGCCTCGCCGGCGGCCGATACCAGCCGCACCTCGGGGCGTTCCCCGGTGTGGGCCTCGATGCGGTCGGCCAGCAGCCTTTCAAACTGCAGGTCCCGCAAAAAGCCGGTGCCGTTGCGGGCCCCCACCGTGATCCGGCTGCCCTCGATGGCCAGGGTGCACCGGTCCAGAAAGCCGTTGATGGGCACGCCCTCCCCTTTCATCTCCTCAAAGATGCCCAGCAGGGCGGCCTCGTCCAGGGCGGCGTAGGGGTAGTGGTTCTCAATGGAGAGCTGGTAGCCCTCATAATCGGGCTGCAAAGACGCCAAAAGCCGCGCACACAGGCTCTTGTCCAGCGGCGCGGCGCTCTGCAAGGTAAAGATCACCCTCTGTTCTGCCCGCAGCATCAGGGCGTGCTCGACGATCACCCTGCCGAAACAGGCGGCAAAGTCCGGGTCGGCCATGAACTGGGGCCACAGCTGGGATACCAGTGGTTTCAAATCGCTTCTCCTTCCAGCGCTTTTTCAAAGCAGTCAAAGTCTGTGTCGTAGAGGCGGGCGCTGCCCACCCGGGCAAAGCCCTGCCCGGCATAGGCCCGCAGGGCCCGGTGGTTATCGTGGGCCACCAGGATGCGGCAGCTCCGGCAGCCCCTACGGGCCAGGCGGGCCACGGCGTCGGCCAGCAGCCGGCCGCCCAGCCCCTGGTTTTCACAGGATGCGGCCACCAGCAGCCGCACCACTTCCCCGGCGGGTTCCAGGCTACGGTCCCAGAAGGTCAGGGCCTCGGTGCCCTCGTCGTGAAAGGTGAGGGCGTAGGCCCCCATCACCCGGCCCTCCGGGTCTTTGGCGCAGAACAGCCGGCCCTCTGCCAGGTCCGCCTGCAGGGTGGCTGCGTCGGGGTATGTTTCATCCCAGGGGCAGTCGGGCCGGGCCGCCGCCGCCCGGTACAGGGGCAGCAGGCAGTCCAGGTCCGCCTGGGTCGCCTGCCGGATGGTGTGCTGTATCATAATTTGTAGATCTCCTCCATGAACTGGTCCAGGATGTTGTCGCCGGTCAGCTTGCGCACCGGCTGCCCATGGACAAAGAGGACGGCCTCCCCTTTGCCCCCGGCGATGCCGATGTCGGCCTCCCGGGCCTCGCCGGGGCCGTTGACCACGCAGCCCATCACCGCCACCTTGATGGATTTGGGATAGCCCTGCAGCCGGCGCTCCACCTCGTTGGCGATCTCGGTGCAGGGGTACTGGGTGCGGCCGCAGGTGGGGCAGGTGATGACCTCGGGCCCCGCCACCGGGAAGCCCACCGCCCGCAGGATGTTGAAGCCGGCCTCCACTTCCTTTTCGGGGTCGGCGGCCAGGGACACCCGGATGGTGTCGCCGATGCCCTCCAGCAGCAGCCCGCCGATGCCCATGCCCGACTTGAGCAGGCCCATCTGGTAGGTGCCCGCCTCGGTGACCCCCACATGGAGGGGGTAGCCGGTGACGGCCGACAGCTGGCGGTAGGCCTCCATCATCCGGGGCACGTTGGAGCTCTTGATGGAGATGACGATGTCGTCAAAGTCGAACTTTTCCAGCAGGCGGACGTGGTAGAGAGCGCTTTCCACCATGGCCTCGGGCACCGGCGCGCCATACTTTGCCAGGATGTGCTTTTCCAGGCTGCCGCCGTTGACCCCGATGCGGATGGGGATGCCCCCCGCCCGGCAGGCCCGCACCACCTCTTTGACCCGGTCGTCGCTGCCGATGTTGCCGGGGTTGATGCGGATCTTATCCACCCCGACCGCCGCGCAGGCCAATGCCGCATGGTAATCAAAATGGATGTCCGCTACGATGGGTATATCCACCGCCTTCTTGACCGCCTCGATGCAGGCGGCGTCGGCGGGGGTGGGGCAGGTCACACGCAGGATCTGGCAGCCGGCGGCCGCGCACCGCCTGGCCTGCTCCACATTGCCCTGGATGTCCTCCACCGGGACGTTGAGCATGGTCTGCACCGCGATGGGGTTGGCCCCGCCGATGGTGACATTGCCGATCTTTACTTCACGCTTGCGCACGCGCATGGGGATACCTCCGTGGGGGCGGGCCATGGGCCTCAGCCGCCCGGTCACAAACCGCCCGTAAACAGGCGGATCACATCGTTGTACGTGGCGAAGATCATCAGCCCGAACAGCAGGATGAAGGTCGCCAGGGTCAGATTTTCCTGCAGGCGCTCGGACACCGGCCGGCGGATCACCGCCTCCACCCCCAGGAACACCAGCCGCCCGCCGTCCAGCGCCGGGATGGGCAGCAGGTTGAACACCCCCAGGTTGACGGTGATCAGCACCAGCATCTCCACCACGTCGGTCAGGCCGTAGCTGGCGGCCTGGCTGATGGCCGAGACGATGCCCACCGGGCCCGACAGGTTGTTGATGCTCTCCCGGCCCTGCAGCAGGTCGATCAGAGAGGTGAAGATGATCCGGCTATAGTACAGCTCGCTGTTCACGCTCTCTTTCAGGACGTTGAGGGGGGTCCGGGCCAGAGCGTAGACGGTAAAGCCGATGTTCATCCGGGTGCCGCCGTCCTCGCCGGTGTAGGTGTCGAAGCGGACGCCGGGCAGCTCCAGCAGCCGCCCGTCCCGGCGGACGGTGAAGTCGGCCTGGGTGTCCCGGGTACGGGCCAGCTCGTAGAGGATGTCGTTGGCCACAAAGCACCGCCGTCCGTTGATGGCCACGATCTCATCCCCGGCCTCCAGGCCGGTCTGGCCGCAGAGGGCCCCTTCCTCCACCTCATAGATGACCCGGCTGGCAATGGGTTCGGGCCGGAAGGCGATCAGCCCCACCAGCACCACAAAGCCCAGCACAAAATTCATCAGGGGGCCGGCGGCCATGACAATGGCCCGCTTCCAGATCGCCGCCTCCGGGAAGGGGATGCCGGTGCTCTGGTCGGGCGGGATGGGATTTTCCGCCGCCTCCTCCGGCTGGCCGTCCCGGGCGCGCTCGGCCTGGTTGGATTCGGGGCTGCCCTCGCCTTCCATGGCCACATAGCCCCCCACCGGCAGCAGCCGCAGGGTGTACTGGGTGCCCCCGGCGATCTTTTTCCACAGGGCAGGGCCCATCCCGATGGCAAATTCGTTCACCTGGATGCCCGAAAGTTTGGCCGCTGCAAAGTGCCCGAACTCATGCACGGCGATCACCGCGCCGAACACCAGAAGCGACGCCAGAATGGTTAGCAGTATCGTCATAAGCCTCCTTTGAACACAGCAGACATGGTTCCAAAGGTCAAAATGGGGCCAGGCGCCGGAGCGCGCCCCTCAGAGCGCCGCGTGGACAAAGGCCCGCGCCATCCGGTCGCACTCGTAGACGTCGGCCAGGGTGTAGCTGCCGCCGAAGCGGTCGCTGTCCACCACCGCCTCCACCAGGCGCCCGATGTCCAAAAAGCCGATCTTATCCTCCAAAAAGAGCTTGACCGCCTCTTCGTTGGCGCCGTTGGCGGCGCAGGGCCCCAGGCCCCCTTTGGCAATGGCCTTTTTGCAGGCGGCCAGGCAGCGGAACGTCTCCTCGTCGGCCACGTCGAAGGTCAGCACCTTGAGGGCGGCAAAGTCCAGCTCGGGGGCCGCGGGGCCGCCCCGCCGGGGCCAGGTCAGGGCGTACTGGATGGGGATGCGCATATCCGGCACCCCCATCTGGGCCAGGATGGAATGGTCGCTGAACTGCACCGCCGAGTGGATGATGCTCTGGCGCTGGACCACGATCTGGATCTTTTCGGGCGGCAGGCCGAACAGCCACACCGCTTCAATCAGCTCCAGGCCCTTGTTCATCAGGGTGGCGCTGTCGATGGTGATCTTGGCCCCCATGTTCCAGTTGGGGTGGCGGAGGGCGTCCTCCTTCTTTTTGTCCTTGAGCTGGTCGGCCTTCATCCCAAAGAAGGGCCCGCCCGAGGCGGTGAGCAGGATCTTGGTCAGGGAGCGGGCGCTCTCGGCGTCCTGCAGGCACTGGAAGATCGCCGAGTGCTCGCTGTCCACCGGCAGCAGCTTAACCCCGTGCTGCTCCACCGCCTGGGTCACCAGGTGCCCGCCGGTGACCAGGCTCTCCTTATTGGCCAGGGCCAGGTCATGCCCGCTCTCGATGGCGGCCAGGGACGCCCCCAGCCCGGCAATGCCCACCACGCTGTTCAGGACCACGTCGGCCCCCTCCATGGCGGCCAGCTGCCGCAGCCCCTCCGGGCCGCGCAGCAGCACCGGCGCGCCCGCCCGGCCCGCCAGGGCGGCGTCCAGCTTTTGGGCGGCCGCCGGGTCGGTGACGCAGACGGCCCGGGGATGGAACGCTTCGATCTGCTGCAGCAGCAGGTCCACCTGACGGTGGGCCGACAGGCCGAACACCTCGAACCCCTCCGCCCGGATCACGTCCAGGCTCTGGGTGCCGATGGAGCCGGTGGACCCCAGCAGAGTGATCTTTTTTGCCATAGGGCAAGCCCCTCCTTTTCAGTTGTAAAACACGGCGGTGATGACCATCGAGACAAAGGGCGCGATGAACATGACGCTGTCAAAGCGGTCCAGAATGCCGCCGTGCCCCGGGAAGATGGTGCCGTAATCCTTGATGCCGCACTGGCGCTTGACCACGCTGGCAAACAGGTCGCCATAGATGCCCAGCACCGCGGCCACCACCCCCAGCAGGGCGATGATGAGGTACATGGACACCCCGATGTTGCTCTGGGTAAAAGCTTCGGTCCGGTCTGCGATGAGGGAATAGGCCACCGTGATAATCACCCCGAACAGCATGGTGCCCAGCACCCCGCCGATCGCGCCTTCCACCGTCTTTTTGGGGCTGACCTTGGGGCACAGCTTGTGCCTGCCGAAGGCGCGGCCCGCAAAATAGGCGCAGGTGTCCCCGCCCCAGGCGAAGCACAGCACCAGCAGGATGAAGAAAATGGCGTCGTAGCTGTATTCCGACACCGGCAGCAGGATCTTGAGGTGGATCAGGGAATAAAAGCAGAACAGGATGATCCCGGAAAAAAAGACCAGCCCGCTGACCTTCTGATAGCTGACGCTGCCGTTGCGCACCACCAGGTAGATGCAGTAGAACAGCAGCAGCGCAAAGGACACCGGCATCACGCTCTGCCGCGCCACCTGATAGCTGGACAGCATGACCAGCAAAGTGTAAGGCACCTGGACCGCGTACAGCAGCCAGTCCCGTTTGTCAAAGCCGAGGGCGGCATACACTTCGTGCATCCCGATCAGGGCCACCGCCGCCACGATCAGGTTAAAAAGCAGGGTGTTGAAGGTCAGCATGACCAGCACCAGGACGGCAATGCCCACAACGGCTGTAATCACTCGTGTTTTCATCGTTTCTCCTTGTACGTGGCAAAACTCAAATGCCGCCGAACCGGCGGGACCGCCGGTTGTACTCCTCGATGGCGGCGTCCAGGTCGGCCGGGGTAAAATCGGGCCAGAGGACGTCCATCTCCACCAGCTCGGCGTAGGCCGCCTGCCAGAGCATGAAGTTGGACAGCCGCTTTTCCCCGCTGGGGCGCAGGATCAGGTCCGGGTCTTTCTGGCCGGCGGTGTACAGATGGGCCGCCAGCATCTGCTCGTCGATGGCGGCGGGGTCCAGCTGGCCGGCGGCGGCCTGGCGGGCCAGGGCCTGGGCCGCCCGGACGATCTCCTGGCGGCCGCCGTAGTTCACCGCCACATTCAGCACCATGCCGGTGCGGTCGGCGGTACCCTCTTCGATCTCGTTCATCAGCTGCTGGTAGCGGGGCTCCAGGGCGGTGCGGTCGCCCAGAAAGACGATCTTGTTGTTGCGGCTTTTGTAGTCAAAGGCGCGGACCAGGTACTCCCCCAGCAGTTTCATGATGGCGCCCACCTCTTCGGCGGGGCGCTTCCAGTTCTCGGTGGAAAAGGCATAGAAGTACACCGACGCCAGCCCCAGCTGGTCGCAGTAGTCGGCGATCTGCTGGAACACCTCGGCCCCTTTTTTGTGGCCGGCGGTGCGGGGCAGGCCCCGCTTTTTGGCCCAGCGGCCGTTGCCGTCCATGATGATGCCCACCGAAAGCCCCTTGGCAAAGTCTTCAGGATGCTGCGGCATAACGTTCCTCCCAGGCGCTGGCGCGCCCTGTATCGCAAAAAGTGCCGCGCACCTCCCAGCACACGGCACCTCCCGTTTGTTTGCGGCGATCCATGCGGCCGGCTCAGACCGACATGATCTCCTTCTGCTTTTCCTCGACGGCCTTATCCACCAGCTTGCTGTACTTGTCGGTGATCTTCTGGACGTCCTCTTCCATGGTCTTCTGGCTGTCCTCGGTCAGCTCGCCGGCTTTTTTCAGGGCCTTGGCCTTGTCCATGGCCTCGCGGCGGACGTTGCGGATGGCCACCTTGGCCTCCTCGCCCATCTTGGACACGTCCTTGGCCAGCTGGCGGCGGCGCTCCTCGTTGGGCGCGGGGAAGTTCAGCCGGATGGTCTGGCCGTCGTCGATGGGGTTGATGCCCACGTCGCTGGCCTGGATGGCCTTGCTGATGGGGCGCAGCAGGCTGCGGTCCCAGGGGGTGATGGTCAGGGTGCGGGCCTCGCTGACGGCCACCGACGCCACCTGCTGGATGGGGGTGGGCGCGCCGTAGTAGTCCACCGTCACCTTATCCAGCACGGCAGGATTGGCCCGCCCGGCGCGGACGGCTGCAAGCTCCCGCTCCAGATGCTCCACCGAGTTTTTCATCTTGTCCTCGAATACCTTGGTATTGCTGCTCATAGTCGTTTATCTCCTGTTCGTTATCGTATCCTGCCGGGCTGGGAGGCCCAGTTTTGACCGTGATAATGTAAGTATACCGTCCGCTCAGCCCTCATAGACCAGGGTGCCCACATTTTCGCCCTGGACGGCCCGGGCGATGTTGTCGGGGTCGGCCAGGTCAAACACCAGGATGGGCAGCCGGTTGTCGCGGCAGAGGGTGGCCGCGGTGCCGTCCATGACGGCCAGCTGGTCCTCCAGCACCTTGGAGAAAGTCAGGGTATCGTACTTTTTGGCGTCGGGGTACTTGTGGGGGTCCTTGTCGTAGACGCCGTCCACCATGGTGGCCTTGAACATCACGTCGGCGGACACCTCCACGGCCCGCAGGGCGGTGGCGGTGTCGGTGGAGAAGAAGGGGTTGCCGGTGCCGCCCCCAAAGACGGCCACCTTGCCCGCCTCCATGGCGGCCAGGGCGGCCTTGCGGTCGAACACGGGGGCCACCTTAGGCATCTCGATGGAAGAGAACACTTCGCTGGGCACACCCAGCTGGGCCAGCTTGTCCGAGACGGCCAGGGCGTTCATGACGGTGGCCAGCATCCCGATCTGATCCGCCTTAGTACGGTCAATATTCTCGCTGGTCCGTCCTCGCCAGAAGTTGCCTCCTCCGATAACGATTCCTACCTGGATACCTTCTTCTACCAGAACCTTTACCTGCTTTGCTACTTCCATTACCGTGTCTTCGTCAAAGCCGGTTTTTTTCGGTCCTGCAAGAGCTTCTCCGCTTAGTTTCAGTAATATTCTCTTCATTTTTCAAGCTCCTTTATCTTACTTTAGTGTCCTGCTGCATCACACACCAATGCAATATCTGACGCTTTTCTTTAGTATACCGGGAAAAGTGCACAATTTCAAGAAATATTTCAAAAATTAAAAAACTCAAAATCAAAGAGACTGCCCGCCCCGGATCTTGTCCGCAAGGCAGCAGTCCCTCTATGTATTCATAGTGACCAGGCAGTCCGCAAAGGGTGCCGGCTATTGATTACAGGGTCTGGAACAGGCTCCAGTATCCCTGGAAAAATATATACAGGATAATGAGCGGCAGGATAAAAGTGAAATAAACTTTCAGCTTTTTCGGAAAACCAATACCTTTTCCTGTATTTGCTTCTTTGATAAAGTTATCCCAGCCCCAGCCATATCTGGTCACACAGAACAGCAGATAGATCAGAGAACCTAAAGGCAGGATATTGTTGCTCACCAGGAAGTCCTCAAAGTCCATGATGCTCATGCCCAGAACCTGCACGCCGCTCCACAGGTTGTTGCCCAGCAGGCAGGGCAGGCTGAGCAGCAGGATCAGCACCAGGTTGGCCGCCACGGCCTTGCCCCGGGAGATGCCCCATTTGTC